>Ga0182004_10004084_pt1 | contig 11730 bp, 5 predicted proteins | sample Sormic07211540_1_FD_120479 | JGI IMG/M metagenome (GOLD analysis project Ga0182004, IMG submission 120479) | Endophyte microbial communities from Sorghum bicolor roots, Mead, Nebraska, USA - 072115-40_1 MetaG | ecosystem: Host-associated > Plants > Roots > Unclassified | place: USA: Nebraska...
AGCTGTAAATCACGAGACGAATCTTTTGATCCTAGTTAATCTATAATTGGATAATATTTGTCACAAACAAACGAAAGTGCTACAGTTCCGAAAAGTTTTCACTTTTCGGAACTAAACAAGGCCAAAAAAACTAAAAACGCCATCTTGTCTTCGTCTTCCCCCACTTGGGAATCCTTTACTCCTCCCACCAAAACAAAACACCGGGATAGGTAGGACACCATTATTGCGAGTGAAGCGAGCTTTGCCCTCCCCTGAATCCCACGGTCCAGCTGTTCCTTCCAAGAAATGCCTGCCTGGTGCGGTTCCTGAGAGGATCGTTCGACGATGCAGGGAAGGAGGAAGAACACACGGGAGATGGCCCGGGAGCAGCCACAGCCGCAACCCCCGCCGGCGGCGGCGGCGGCCAGCTCCAAAGGCCAAGCATGGCAAGCAAAGCAATTGCTCTCGTGTTCTTTTTGCTTGTGTGGTGATTTGTTGTTGTGTGATCTCTGATCTGCGTGTCTGTGCTCGTCAGGTTCTGCACCACAGGATTGCCCAGCGATGTAGTGATCGAGGTCGGCGACATGACCTTCCATCTCCACAAGGTTGGTGAATCTTGCCTCCAGTCCTTCAATCGACTCTCAAAAAATGAGCATCATCTCCATATGCTAATCTCGTCAATGTCTCTGTCGTGAGTTGGTTGGTGTGGCCCATTCCATAGTCTCGAGCTGTCAGAAGTGGGGAAAAATCGCCACTCTTTGATTTGATCCCAAAAGTTTGCTGAATCCGGTGCCTTTCGTGCAGTTCCCGTTAATGTCGAGGAGCAAGAAGCTTCACGACCTCATCACGAACAAGGAGTCGCGCGAGGCCAGCCGGAGGGGCAGAGGAGCCGAGCAGGAAGAGGATGCGGGAGAGATCAGAGAGGAGGAACTAGACGTGGTGCTGGAGGAGGACGAAGAGGCGGACGTGCACCGTATCCGGCTCCCGGAGTTCCCCGGCGGCGCGGAGGCGTTCGAGCTGGCCGCCAAGTTCTGCTATGGCGTGAAGCTGGACCTCACGCCGGCCACAGCCGCGCCGCTGCGCTGCGCCGCCGAGCGCCTCGGCATGTCCGACGACCATTCGGAAGACAACCTCGTCTCCCGCGCCGACCGGTTCATATCGCAGACCGTCCTGAGGAACCCCAGGGACGCCATCCGCGCCCTCAAGTCTTGCGAGGGCCTCCTCCCCCTCGCAGACGACCTCGGCGTCGTGTCGCGCTGCGTGGACGCCGTCGCCGCCAAGGCCGCCGCGTCCACGCCCACGGCACTCTTCGGCTGGCCCATCGCCGACGACGCCAGGGCCGGCGACCGCCAGCGCCGCAAGAACGGCGCCGCTGCCGGGGCCACGTGGTTCGACGACCTCGCCGGCCTTTCCTTGGCCACGTTCACCCGTGTCATTGCCGCCATGAAGGAGCACGGCGTCGGCCCTGAGGTTATTGAGGGGGCTCTCATTGCGTACGCCAAGCGGTCCATCCCAGGGCTGTCGCGCACTGGCAGGCATGTCGGCGGCGGCGGGGGCGCCGCCGCTGCGCCGCCTTCGTCCGATGGGGAGCAGAAGGCGCTTCTCGAGACTGTCATTGCCAACCTCCCCGAGGAAACCATCAAGAGCAGTGCCCACACCGGCACGGCCGTGGGCGCCACCACGGCGCGCGTCCTCTTCGGTCTCCTGCGTACGGCCAACATCCTCCACGCGTCGGAGGCGTCACGGGACATGCTGGAGCGGCGCATCGCCGCGCGGCTGCCCGACGCGGCCGTCGACGACCTTCTCATTCCGAGCTACTCGTACCTCGTGGAGACGCTCTACGACGTGGATTGCGTCGAGCGCATTGTGCGGTATTTCCTGGAAGGCCGCGACGTCGCTGACGAGGGCAATGAAGAGGAAGGCAGCGAGGCGGAGACCCCAGGCAGAGAGGCTAGCCGACGAGCCATGCTGGCCGTGGGGAGGTTGGTGGATGCCTACTTGGGGGAGATCGCGACAGATGCCAACCTGAAGCCGGACAAATTCTGCGACCTCGCCTGGGCGTTGCCGGACGGCGCCCGCGTGTACGACGATGGCCTTTACCGAGCTGTCGACATCTACCTCAAGGTGAGGGAGCAGCGCGTTCTTGTGGTCTTCTTGTCTGCAAGCTTGTGAAACAATGCCGGTGCTGATGAGTGATGAATGCTTGTTTTGGCTGTTCTCTCTGCAGGCTCATCCGGGTCTCAGTGAAGAAGAGAAGGAGAAGGTGAGCGGCGTGGTGGACGGGCGCAAGCTGACGCTGGAGGCCTGCACGCACGCGGCGCAGAACGAACGGCTGCCGCTGCGGACGGTCGTGCAGGTGCTCTTCTTCGAGCAGCTCCAGCTACGCCGGGCCATCGCGCAGACCATCATGGCTAACGAAGGCGGCGCAGCCGGGTCAGGGGAGGAAGGCGGTGAGAGCGACGGTGGCGGGACATGGCGCGTGGCGGCACGGGGCAACCAGATGCTGCGGCTCGACATGGACAGCATGCGGAACCGCGTGCACGAGCTCGAGCGCGAATGCACGAGCATGAGGAAAGCCATCGACAAGATGGACCGGCGAGGCGGGGCGCCGGTGGATAGGGGAGCGCCGTCCGTGCCGGCAGATGGGAGGTGGGGCGCGATAGTGACGAAGCGGTTCGGGTGCAAATTCCCGGCGCAGGTCTGCCAGTCGCAGCAGCGGACGGTTGTGGCACGGACTCGCCGGCCACGCATTGAGCAGAGCCCCTGAGTTCTTAGCCATTGCACATCCTAGCTTCGAGTTCATTGTTCTGTTCTCTTGATTCTTTTCCTGGATTTGTGAAAAATTTCAGAGTTTTCCCTGCGCGGCATCGTGTCCTTTTCCTTTGAGATCATTGAATTGCGTATTAGCAGCGCACAAATTGTACTTGGAAGTCAGTCATCTTGCTGGCCAACATATCAAACTACATGTTGGCTAAACCAATTCTTTCATCCTTCTCTCGGCTCTCGCTATTAACAAATGTTACAAATTTACAAACTTGCTACGAAGAACTTAACCTGCGTGTGACCAGTTGTGGTAGCTGGGGAGAAGGCTTGTCACCAGTAGTCGCCGCAGGAGCAGGCGCCGTCCTTGAAATGGTGGAAGCGCTTGTTGTCCCTGACGACGATCTCGCGGCCGGTGACCTTGGCGATGAGCTTGACGGCGTTGTGGCAGTCCCCGCAGATGCGGAGGTTCTTCATGACCCGGAGCGGCGTCCCCGGCGACGTGCTCACCAGACCGAACGCGATGGCCAGGCGCTCGCTGTGGTACATGAGCGCGCGGGCCTTGGCGTCCTCGTCGATGTCGTGGAGCACGTGGCGCGTGTCCGGCACGTACCCCGCCGCGCGGATCTGCGCGTGGAGCTCCCGCACCTTCGCGTACGCCTCCGGCCGCTTGGCCTGAACCGCCGCGTCCTCCTCCCTCCGCCTCGGCCGCTCCTCGAGGACTCGGCGCGCGTCGCCGCGGGCGCCGAGCTTGAGGTACAGCGTGGCGATCCTGTGCAGGACGGGCGCGGGGATCGAGGAGCCCGGCCTGGACGAGAGCAGGCGGTGGGCGCGCCTGAGGGAGGCCAGGGACCGCGTGTCGGCGCAGGCTTGGAGGAGCGCGGCCTGCTCCTCCGGCTCGAGTTGTTCGGCGCTGCCTCGTTGGAGCAATTGGTCGAGCAAGCTAACGGCGGCCTCCGGGCTGGGTTCTCGACGCAGATGCCCGAGCTCGTCGCTGTCGAATCGGCGATCGATGGGCTCCGGTAAGCTGGTAGTCGTGACAGAGGCGGAGGGTTCGGGGTATGCAAAGCGGAGCGCCGGGCGGCTATGGTCGCGGTGGTGACGAGAAGCCGTGTCGGCCGGTGCGTGGAAACCGCTTCGTCTCCGACCGCGGATACCTGGACGTGTGAGCGTGGTGGTGGTGGTGAGAGTGGAGGAAGGGGAGGTCAAGGAAGCGGCCGGTGCTGCTAGTGTTGGAGAAATCAGCATGTTTGGCGGTGGCGTGAGGTGCAGGTGGAGACGGGGAGCGCGCAGATATCAGAGGACGCGACAAAAGATTATCCGAGCTGGGTGGAAGAAGCCGCACCGTAGTGGCAGTTCGGCAATTGGACTGGGCCGGAGAAAGGTAGCGCCCGCGGCCCTCCGGCGCGCGCTCTCTTTGGGCCGCGCTAATTTTCGGTTGCAAGAAAAAGTAGCTGCTTCCCCTAAAAAAAAAAAAGGAAAAAGTAGCTGCTGCCGTTGCAGCTGCTTTTGTAAATACTCAATCCATTCTAAATTATAAGTCATTTAACTTTTTTAACATCAAATTTGATCATTCATCTTATTTAAATATTTATGCAAAATATTATTTCTTTTGCCGTGACTTGGTTTATTAATAAAAGTTCTAAAAGAATGATTTAAATTTAACTATGTTTGCGCAAATTTTTTGAATAAGACGAGTGGTTAAACTTGAAGTTAAAAAAGTTAAATTTCTTATATTAGGATGGAAGGAGTACATAACTACTTTCCTGAAAATAGAAAATTAAAAATTGTAAAAACTGTTTTACTTAAAGACTCATAGGAATTGTTTATCTTAGAAAAATATAAAACTAATTTTACTTTTTTCTAAATTAGGGTCTAAATTACTGATTCAATATGGATTGTGAGCGTGACAATGTACCGTAGTTCATGGTAAGGCATTGGACATCATGTGGAGTCTAACAAAATTAAATCTACTCATCTGGAGTCTAATAAAACATACTCTCGTGGAGTCTAACAATATTAGATTTTTTTATTTTATAATTTGCTATGATTTACTATAAATTTTTATAGATTCACCAGAAAGAAAGAAATAAAAAGAAAAAAACAAAACCACCGGTTTAAAAAAATTAAGGGGTAGAAAATATAGTTTTATAGTTTAGGGGGTGAGTAATCCACCCTATATAGTTGAGAGAGTTATGTAGACTTTTTATTTTGATTATTTTTAGGGCAACTTCAAGAGTCTCTTTATATCATTCCTGCTGATAAAAATAGATATCTTCGTGAAAAAAAACATTGCATCTAACAGGTTCTCTAATTGGACGTTCAAATATTCACATCTTCTATTTTGTGTTTTTTTTGCTAGATTGGGTAAATTGATTCTCTAAAGTGCATACCATTACCAGATAAAAAAAATAATTATTGCGATGGAAAGATATAAAGAGCGATTTTATTTAAATGGTTCTCTTGCTCGGGAAAAAAAATATTAAATAGCTCTTAAGATGATGATATAGAGTGTGATTTAATAAAAACTTTTGAAGGTGCTCTTAGCCAAACTAGTTGATTTAAATCTACTGGCTTGCATGTTTTTGTAAGCGAATTACGGCCCTATCAGTATCGGACAAAGCTGGCAATGGACGTCCATACCGTTTTTATTTTTGCTACGATTTCTTAATTATTCAATCAAGTCGGCCACGTACTTGATTAAAATGAGACTACATTACATAATGTGGATCGCGTGGCCATAAATTAAAAGTTGCTGAAATATATACGTGGCTAAAAGATAGAAGTCAAAAAAAATAAAAAATAATGCAATACGGTCGCTAGCTCTCCACGTGGGCTGTACAAATTGACCCGCTGGCCTCGAACTGTCCGGATCCAGCGGGCCCGACAGTTCAGCAAATAAGCGCATATCCACTGCCAACGAACCCGATGCACAAATCAAACGCGCTAGTAACTAGACGCGGCTAGACGCGGCTTGCACGGATCGATCCACGAGGAGGGGCGAGAGCTAGCGAGAGAGTATCGGTGAAGGCGAAGGCGAAGGCGATGGGGAAGGGGTTCGCGTCGTACCTGGCGATGAAGACGGGGCCGGAGGGCGGCGGCCCGGCGGCGGCGGCGCAGCAGGCGCTGATCGACGCCGACCTGCGGGAGCTCGGCGTCGCCGCGCGGAAGCTCGCCAACCATGCCTTCGTTCTCGGCGGCGGCCTGGGTTTCGGCACTTCCTTCCTCAAGTGGCTGGCCTTCTTTGCGGCAGTGTGAGTGTTTCCGCTCCTTTCCCGTTTCTCTGTAGATTCCTCTAAGAAAGGGGATCCCTGATCCCATTTTTTTGGTTGTGGTCTTATGATTCGCGAATCAAAAAAAAAAAAAGGGTCCATTGGCAATTTGCTATATTATTGTCGAATTCGTATCATAATAAGCGATCGCTCTTTAATTGGGAGGATTTAGAGAAAATTGGGGGCACGTGTGTGTGACTGCAGCACTCATATGCAGATGGACCTGGCTCCTGAGTCGCGAGGAACTTGGATTTGAAGTTAACACCGCTATAGTGAATTGCGTGTTAGTGAATCACGAGCCAAGTCCATCTGACGCTTAGGGTGTGGTTACTGGTTATGATCTAATTGTTCTTGCGAAATTCCTAGCCACTGTTAAGATGTTGGTATGGCTTGTACAACCTAATTATCTGCACGTTCAATTGTCAGCGTTTATAAGTACTCTTTACTACACTGAATCAACAAATGGCATGAATCAATTGTTAGCTGGACATACTTTTAATGTTACTCGAATTCATTGGGACCTGCATTACTGTGTTGTAAATGGGACATCTTGTAAAAAAAATCATCTCCAATTTTATAAAATACCAGGTTTGAATGAATTTATATGCTATTTGCACCGAGTGACATTGTTAGAACAATTTTTTTTTTTAAGATTGTTCTCACTACAATTAATTGGTGACAACACTGTTCTATTCCACTACAGGTATCTCTTGATATTGGACCGCACAAATTGGAAGACCAACATGCTGACAGCTCTCCTGGTTCCTTACATTTTCTTCACTCTGCCTAATGTGCTGTTTTCTCTGATCAGGTGATTAGGCGCATAAACCCTATCTCACGAACAAATCTATTGTGCATTGTATGGATCAATTGTTAGTTACCGTGATAGTTTTTATGTCACTATGGGTAGCAGAATGTGTAGGATCAAAGCACTGCCACTACCATATTGTCATACTCTTTTTTAGATTAGTTAATACCATATTGTCATACTCTACACCTCGTAGAATGACAGCTACAAAGTTTATCAAATTCAGTTATGTTTTTGTGGATAAGTTAATGTAGGAGTTCTGTTGATGTGAATCAAATTCAATTATATTTCTGATTTTATGTGAATCAATTAATGTAGGACTTCCATATTGGTTCATGTTAATGTGAAGTCTGCTGTACGGATAGATCAAATCACTTTCAGCAGAAAATGTTCTCTCTTGATCACTTGATCTATAATAGAGAATATGAAAGTAGAATTTCTTGTATCATCAAACCTTTGAATTTTCAGAGGAGAGGTGGGGAAATGGATTGCGATTATTGCTGTTATTCTGCGTCTATTCTTTCCACGCCACTTCCCAGGTACATTCCAGTCCTATTTCGCATCCTGTCAAATTTCCAGATATCTGTTACATTTACCTTTTATTTATTAAGCTTTTGTAGTTTTGCCATTAACATAAAATAGTTACAGTTGATCCTTTTGCTTAGTGATTCTCAACAATGTTTCATCCTGTGCACCAGATTGGTTAGAGCTTCCTGGTTCCATCATCCTGCTCACAGTGGTCGCCCCCAGCCTGTTCGCAGACACCTTAAGGGGTGACATCGTTGGTGTCTTGATATGCCTTGCGATTGGATGCTACCTGCTCCACGAGCACATCAATGCATCAGGTGGATTCAGGAACGCCTTCAGGAAGGGCAATGGTGTATCAAACTCCATTGGCATCCTTCTACTCTTCATCTACCCTGTATGGGCTTTTGTGCTGCAAGTCCTGTAGGCACCACCGCACCAATGCCTCAGCGTTCCCCTCTGCAGTCCAGGCGTCCAGCTCCGTTCCCATTCGTCCTTGTGCAAATGTTTCCTCTATGGTGATCATGATCCTGTGTCATCGCCTCATTGGGAGGGTATGCGTTATGTGTGATTGAGTCGATCAGTTGGACCTGTTGCCATGTTGGTGACTCGTTTGTTATCTCAGCATTTGGTTCTTTGGAGTACATAAACGTTAATAAAATCATTAGCCGTGGCTTGATGTAGATCGAGATGTTGGCCATATTTATCCCGTGTAAATCCATGCATATTTTATGTTGGTTTGAGGATGGATGTTTATATCAATTGTATCATCCAGTGTTATTCTGAATATGGTGGTGCCAAGTAGTGACAAATAGTGAAACAACATTAACTGGACTTGAGAACATTTTGTGCCGCCGGCGATCAACTTGTGGACGAACTTTTTTGGTTCCGGCATCCACTCTGTCGTCTACACCCGGCTTCCTGGCGTCCGTTGGTTCAGCCTTGCCATTCACTCGTACCCGTCGGACCACACAAGGTGGCCGGCACATTCCTCCTCGCCAGGCTCGTATCCTCTTGCCCAGTTGCAACAGGGGATGGGATGCGATGTTCTTGTCTGAGAGGATCGTGCACAATGATGTTTCTCAATTTTCTAGTACTCTAACCGACCGAATTCTCTAGCAGCTCCAGTTGTGCTTGACTGGTTGGATAATCCATCCGACGTGTCTACCCATTGTGATCGCTGAACATGGTCTAACGCATCCTTCTTCCGTTACATGTCCAGCTTGAGCGTCCACCTGTTCTTTAACAGTCGCGATCAGCGTGGAGCAGTGTGATTTACGTGCACCAGTTTAACTTAGCAGCTGCCAAAAGGATGAGTGGGAGACGCGAGGTCAAAAGCAGTAACCATGACGAGCACAACGAAAGCATTTCCCAGAAAAAAGAAGAATCACCTCGTTCCTGCAGGTGCGATGCCGGGTGCCGGGTGCCCCGTCTCCATCCATCCCAAAGCCCCGGGCTTTCGATCCCGTCCCCTGCTTTTTTTTCCGCCAGATTCCCTCAAACATCCCATGCGGCTGCACCACGAGCCGAGGTGGTGAAAAGCGAGAACCGCACCGCGCCAGCGCCACCGCCCGGGTGAGGACGAGAGAGGTGCGTCGCGTGTGCCTTGCCACTGCGCGCGCGTATGGGAATGGGATGATCATCCGGTGGTGCGTGGACTCCGCGGTCCGGGGATGGATAACGGGGATAGGTCTGGGGCAGGCGCGGGCGCCGTCGGCAGCGCCGGGAGCCTCGGCCTCCGCGTCGGGCAGGCGGTCTTCTCGTCGGCGTCGCTGCTGTTCATGTCAGTCGGCGTCGAGTTCTTCAGCTACACCGCCTTCTGGTACGTGTAGTTTTCTGCTTCCATGCCATCTGTTTTAGTTTTTGCGCTACTTTCTTTCAGTCACAGGAGCGTTTAAGGTCAGGCTGATCGAACGTCTGGTCAATCTTTTTATGGTTTCACGGTCCTAAGTCCTAATCCTCTGCGACGCTGGTGGCTGGACAGCTTCCTGGTGACAATCATGGGGCTGGTCATCCCGTGGAGCTGCACGCTGGCCATGATCGACGTGTACTCCGTGCTCGTGGGATGCCCTCTGCGCGTGCCGGGCGTCATGGTCATCGTCGTGGTAGGAGACTGCGTACGTACTCTTGTACTCTCTAACCATGCGAGGCCGGCCCTCTACAGTCTTCTTCTGCATCGCGGCATGTCAATTCAATCAACGAGAAATCTATACTACTAAAGCGTGTGTCGGGTGCAAATTAAATCTTGCAGGCGCTGTCGATCGTCTCGTTCGCCGCCGCGTGTTCGAGCGCCGCGGTGATCGACCTCCTCCTCCAGTTCCACGGATCCCACTGCTCCCCGAGGTTCTGCGGGAGGTACCAGCTGTCTGCCATGATGGCATTCTTGTCCTGGTTGCTCATGGCTGCTTCTGCCATCTTCAACCTCTGGTTCATCGCCTCACGGTGGTAGTGGTAGCTGCTGGTAAACCTGCAGCTAGTCATTTTTGTTTTCTTTAAATAGCGCACATAATTTGGTTTTCGAGATCGTAGCACAGGGTTCAGGTACCTTGAACTTTTGACCAATTAGCCATCCTTGCTGTGAATATGTGATTCCCAGATGATTGAGTGCATGTAGTCAGTCAGGACTCAGGAGACTGTATCTGAATTTGGCTTTGTTGACCCTGTTCTTGGTTCTAAAACGATCAGACGAATGGAAAGCGGCGCGAGCGCTAGCGCGACCTGTCAACCCGCAGGGTTTGCGATATACTCCCTTCCTTCCAAATAAGTTATTCCAAAATATCTCAAGTTTAATTGAAATCATAGAAAAATTACAAAGATTTATGATATCAAATAAATATATTATGAAAATATAATTAATGAAGAACCTATTAAGACTTAGTTGGTACATTCTTGGAATGATTTATTATTTGAAATGGAGAGAGTAATACAATAGAATTTAGATTACTTTCCGGGGAGGAATTCTGGAAATTCAGCAGATTGAGGTGAACAGTTTTTTTTTTCTCCTTTTGAGAAATATTGAGGTGATGAACAGTTGGTATATACATACATTAACAACAAAACATCGTAGATTTCTGTCTGTTCCTCGAACTATTGGGCTGAGAGGATACCAGGGCAGGCCTTTGGGCCATCATCGCGCCTACTTGCATCCTCCTTTCCATGCCATTTCCGCCCACTGGGTGTTTCTCAGCGTATATAAGGCACATATGTTGGGATCACGTGTATGGGCCAAGTTCGGGCCTCTATGTGGGTCATAAGTCGCAGAACCCAGGTTATACTTTATAACCAAATAATTAAACGGAATGAAAAGACCCATAATGGCAGGGGCAAATTTCATGTTAGCAATCAATCATCAATTCATCATCATCATCATACTAAGGTTCCTTCTCATCATCGCCTTACAAAGTGTGCATAAATATTAAACATGAACTGAACACACGAACGAATATTTATTAGAACCAACCACCTACCTCAGATCGATCACAATCTTTAGCCAGGATAGGATTCACGACGAAATCTCATTGCTTTTCGTTCCCCCCTGATGATAAGAAAAACAACAAACCACCTAGGCCATATCATTGGACATGCCGCCGGCCGGGACAACCTCACGAAATTCCTGCCGACTCGAGCCATCGATCGCAAGTTCGCAACAGCAGCGCCGCGCATGCAAATATGCAAACACGTGGTGCCGGGTGGTGGTCAGCTTGGTCGCGCTAGCTGGATTCCCTCCCCCTCTGTCTCATGGTGGCCACCTCGCGAGTCCGCCAAGCTTTTTCCAGCCTGTGATGGTGTCCCGGTGTTCGTCCTCGGCAGCCTGACTTTTTGTTTATTATTATTCCTTCGGTTGCACCAAACCAAAACAAAGGGTGGGTGCATGTCGCGGCGCTAGGATGCGTCGCACCGTGGCGTTGCTGCTGTTGTGTTGGCCAACTCTCCTGATTGGGACCCGTGTTCATGGCCCAAGCTGTCCCGATCTTGGACGGGTCGATGCATCCTAAATCTAAGTGTTGGATTGGTTTTTTTCGTGTCGCCGGCCCATAACTCTGTTTAGTTGTAACCCCACTTGATCGATGCGTCATGCGTGGTAATGGAAAGTGGCAAGAGCAAGTTCCCCTGAAAAAAAAAAAGAAAATGTGGCAAGAGCAAGTATCTCACGGTTACAGTTTCTATAAGCAAATGTTAAACCAACCGTGCATGTATGGCGGGGGCTCATGGGCGTTGCACATTGCAGACTTGCAAATGGTCCATGCGCGATTGCGCGCAATCATGCGTGCGTACGTGGCAATTCAGGCTAGCGTGTAACACGTTTTGTAACTGGAAGCGAGGGCCCTGGTACGCCGCTAGAATAATTTTGAACAATGGCAAAGTATACTACAGGAGGACGAGGGC
>Ga0182004_10004085_pt1 | contig 11729 bp, 4 predicted proteins | sample Sormic07211540_1_FD_120479 | JGI IMG/M metagenome (GOLD analysis project Ga0182004, IMG submission 120479) | Endophyte microbial communities from Sorghum bicolor roots, Mead, Nebraska, USA - 072115-40_1 MetaG | ecosystem: Host-associated > Plants > Roots > Unclassified | place: USA: Nebraska...
CGTTTGACTTTTTTAATATCAAGTTTGACCACTCGTCTTATTCAAAGTTTTGTACAAAATATCACTTTTTTTGTTGTGTATTGGTTTATTAATAAAAGTTCTTCAAAAATGACTTAAATTTGATTATATTTGCACAAATTTTTTGAACAAGACGAGTGGTCAAACTTGGGGTAAAAAAAGTCAAACGACTTACAATTTGGATGGAGGGAGTACTATTTAAATATAGATGATAGTCATGACCTTAAGCAACTATGTGTGGTTGAATTTATCTAATAGTAACACTAATACCCTCATCAGTCTTTTTAAAAAGAAGATAGTAATAATATCTAGATTGTTTGTTAGGTGGAGATATAAGAAATGAAAACTCAACACTAGGAAAATGTAACGGTGTAGGTCGAGCTGTGATATTTGTTTGAGTCAACTTGCTAGCTAGTTGTAGATGTTTGGACCAGCGGTCCCTACACCGGCTAGTAAATTTGTATCTACGTGCCCTCGATCCATATGGTTGTGCAAAAAGAACACGAGCAATTTATATTGACTAAGGCAAGGAGTGCCCTACATCCAGTGGGAGAGAGTGGTCTTGTATTATCTTGCACCGAAGTACTTGTAGCAGGGGTTACAAACTAAGTGAGAGAAGGAGTGGTTCCTAGGTCTGAGGGTGGACTGTTGTGAACTTGAGTGTTCTCGAGTACTAGCATCTTGTGGTTTTTGCTTGTCCTTAGAAATAGACCCTGTCCCCTCCTTTTGTAGTTGCAAGGAGAGGCAAAGATTGCATATGTATGCACTGTACCGTTCCTGTTGAATCTGAGGTTGTGCGAGGGTATAGTGTAGTACTGTAAAGGGATGGCCTCTGTTCTTCCGGCGCTGTAGCCGCTCGTGGTAGCAGTACGAGGCATGCCCTCCTCTATAGACGTCGTGCCGAGCCATGCCTCCTTTAGGTGGGATGCTCGGACTTGTGGTGGATGTGCCAATTCCCTGCTCGTTGACTGGCGGAGGGATCCGAGGCCCCCTGGGTTGAGAGCCATGCCCTGGACTCTGACAAGTTCGTGGGCACAGAGGCTTGGATTGACACCTGAATGTTCGCACAGGCATCTGCCGTACGCACAGTGACAAGAGTTGGTAGCACAGTGAGTGTCATGTCTTGCTCTGTGCAGTCATGGCGTGGTGGAGATTTGACCCCCATCCTGTCCACCTGTACCGTAGCTTCGTCGTGGGATCGTGGCTGACGTCATGGGATCGGAGGTCTCAAGCGCACCAAATGGGAAGTGTGTCCAAGCCTTAGGGTGGGGCGAGTCAGAGATTGCTGGGTCTTGGCCTCACCCGAGGACTCGTCGTCAGGTCTCGGGCGAGACAGAGAATAGATTGGTCTCGGCTCCTCCCGAGGCCTCGTTATCAGGTCTCGAGCGGGACAGAAAATGGCTATTATAGCTTAGTCTTTTATTGAGAGGAGTAGAGGAGGTTTTTAGTTCTCTGGGTACCTGGGATTGTGGTACCGGACACTAGTACTACATTACGGAGTACTTATAAATATAAGATCATAAGAACAAAGGAAAACTACACAGTACTAACATGCATGTACTTCCCTTTTCTGAATACCCAAATGCGAATGTTTATAGAAAGACTACGCTCAATTGTATCATCGTCATCTCGGCCTAGAAATTGGAAGTGATAATTTGTCATGTTAGAGACGTACTGCTCTTCTTGGCATTATGCACTGTGTGCGCCACTGCTGGAAGCGCTTTTGGCCCTATGTATACATCATCATATAGAGTTAGGAAGTAGGAACTGCTACCATTTACAATGAACATGCATGGGGCTTCATATGAGACGAGAGGACTAAGTTGCTAGTAGTACGTGTTTTATTTGTTGTAAGTCAAAAAGAGAAGTTAGCGGCGTTTGTGTGCGCAAGTCCAACGTGCTTCGACCGTCGTTAATTAATTAATACGTTCTCGGATTACTTTTTAGTCATCAGCCCCGCCTCCACCGTCCAAACTGAATCTGGCCTGGCGTCTCTTTGCCTACCGTACGTAGTGCAATGTGTCGATCACCTGGAGAAACGAAGTCCCATGCATCACAGCATCAGCATCACGATCGACCGTTTCTCTGGTTCACAACAAAGGGAAAAGGAGGAGGGAGAATTTACACATCACAAGACGTTCGCTTTTTCCCCCCTCCACTTTAATTTGTCTATTTCTGATTTGCCTATAGATGGAGTGACCAATAATACATCAATATTTTATGGGTTCCGGCCGGAGCAACGATCGATCTGATCTCTCATTGGATTCTCGCTCCTCTCCTGATGCGCACACAACAAATGATCATGCATGAGCTGATACTCCTTCCCCCCGGCCCCGCGCGCTATCATTGCATCGCGAACAAGTTGCCGGACGGAGGAGCAAATGGCAACGCGGAGTGGCCGGAGCCGGAACCGGGGGGAAAAGCGATGGATTTCGCGATCCGGCGGGCGATCGACCGGTCGCCGAGATGGAGCGAGCAGAGGTTGAACAGCATGATTGCTGTGGTCGACGAAACCATGGAAAAAGCGGCATCGCTTTTCCCCGCCTATATCCTATTCGGGGCTCAGCTCAGCTATCTTATATTAGCTCCTCCCACTTTGGGCGGTAAGGAATCCATATCCTCGAGGAGATTCCTTTCCAAAGCAAACTGTATACTCAAGCCTACAATTGTTCACCATAAAAATTTTATTACCCTTAGACCATAGAAACTGTAACTATGAATTATTCCAATAATTATAGAAAAACATAGATATAAAGGTACAACAAAAACTTTGTACTAAACAAAGTCATATTATATGTTCATTATGTGGAGTCCAATAAAACTATATTTCTGTTTTCTAATTTTTCTGTGATTTAATATGATTTTTCAAAGATTAAATAAAAATCTATTTCTAGAGTAGGTTAAGCATTACAATTGCCACCGGAAATGTTAGATACAGTTGAAAAGCCTAACCACCTTTAGAAATGAAATTTTTAGAGATGGTTAGGCTTTTTAACCACCTCTATAAAAGTACAAATACTAGCCATTTCTAGAGGCATTTAGGCTTTCTAGCCAATTTCTAAAGACTGGTCAACTCAGAAATCGTTTTATTTCTTTTGAAAATAAATTAGGTATTTTTGGTCTAATTAGTTCCGGCTCTGCCGCACTATAACATGGTGCCGAAGTCGGATGAAGCCACGCATAGCAAATAGACCCTTAGACTGAATATTATTAACTAGTTTTGTTTCTGTTGTTTTCATTCAATAATGTAAATCCAGCAAATATATCAATGCATATACAGGCAAGTACGATGAAGAATATGATAGCCAGGACGACCCTGATAATTAGTGGAAGTTAACATTTGGTGGGCAACTTGTCCATGATGAGAAACATGATGTTGATGCCCACGCAGGAATCAGTATATTCCCTAGGTAGATGTCATATTTTCTTCTCGCATCACACAGGTTTAGTCAGAAGTATGGCTGGCTTTTGTATTTAAAACTCCAAAGCATTCAGCACTACCCCGGTACAATACTCCAAAGCGGTGTTTGGAATGACAGTAGTGGGACACGTCACACACAAATCTCCTTTTAAACTAATGGTCGATCGGTGTCGCTCATGCAAACGAACACTTATAAACCCACATTCGCAAGCAGCGCACCCTTCAAATCGGACCAATTACATATTTCTCGTATATCTGAATATTTAACACCCGCAAGTTTATAAGATCTGTTCTTTAACGTCAAAGAAATTAAGATATGTTCTTGTTTATCGGTATCTTACCACTCTCATAAGTTGCATGTCTGCACTGTCTTGTTGCTTGTACATTTGTAGAAGAAAACATGAATCAAGACTGTTACTCTGATGTACTCATTATAAGTTAATCTAGTGTTTTAGATACTCCCTCCGTTTAGAATTTAGAAGTTGTTTTGGACAAGATTTGAGTCAAACATTTAGAATATAAATCGTCAATAATTTTAAATTGTTGAGTTTGCAAATGTGAAATTTATATGAATATATTTGTCTTGAAAAATACTTTTATAAAAGTATACATATATTATTTTTTTTCTAAATATTTTTATAAAAATAAGAGGTCAAAGTTATATTTTGGAGACCGTGTCGCTGTCCTAAACAACTTCTAAATTCTATACGGAGAGAGTACGTAACTTTTATAGCATATCTATAAATAAATCACTCAATATTAAAGAGCTAAAATTTCATCTCTTTTTGTGTCCACCTCCCAATAACTACCAGGTAGTTTTATGCTTACACTCTTTGTGTCTCATATGTAACCTGGACTCATATGATCCGTTAGAACAACTCGTGTCTAGTGATGACGGATACAAAGTCTAATTTCAAGATGTGATGGGTCACACTACTTGTATCTAATATGTGATCCAGACTCAAGCTATGTTTGTACAAGTTTGAACAAGTTGTGTCTAGGGATAATACGTAGTCCAATTTTAATATGTATTGGGTTTCATTGCAACGTACGGACACATTTGCAAGTGTACATTTAAGTGCACAACAAAAGCTATGTATTGAAAGAATTAGAATGAACTAAAATTTAGAATGATGGAGTATATCTGTTCTTTTTTATTTCAACACTTGAGACATCGGCATGGCCTCCGATGTTTATTTTGACAAAGACTATTTTCTAAGCATTTCTGTTTAAATTTATTAAAAAATAATCATTTAAAAGTAATTATTAATTGCCATGATAAATCTGTTGATATTTTTCTTGTGACAAATATTAATAATTTAGCATATATAAATGGACAAAGTTTACTTGTATCTTTGAGCACCATCTATTTGACAATGGAGAGAGTACAAGTATTCTTGTTAACCATGACAGCTGATGTTGAATTAGCTTCAGAGCTACCATAGCTCCTAGAATTTTAGTTGAACCCCATGTTCCAAACTTAATTAGTAAGCTACTAGCACTAACACAACAATAACTTAGGTGGAATGTTAAAGATCACAAGACAAGCAAGCATAATAAGGACACAAATTAAAAACAAAAAAAATGCAACACCATAAAGTCGAAATATCTCTAATTCACTATACAAGTTCAGTGAACCATAAATTTCACTAGACTCGCTTACACATTTGTGTTCGCTTCACGTAAAAGAGTTAACTCGAGGTTGACGACATGAGCTCTAAAAGGCTTAGATGTTAGTCTAACCCATCCTCACCAATAAAGGTGATACTGAACCCCAACAAATTTATATAACTCCGCATAGGCCACCATTATTAGCCTAAATCAAATATAAATGCTTCTATGACTCTTAATCTCTCCTAGGTGTATGAGTAACTTTGGGCGTCAAGAATCACCAAACTAGTGTAGTGCAGGGGTACATATAGGTTAGAGGTCCAAAACTAGCCACACCAACAATCCTATCAATGGTGAGCATGTGGTGGTGTTGGATCATCAATATTCCATCTGAGTATTCTAGACAAAAAGGTACAATACTCAGGTTACTAATCCTGATCTATTAGTACTAGACCATCTATTTTATTTGTTGTGCATTTTCTTTGCTTCACCAAAAATTTTCCGATCGAGAGAATGATTGTCGAAACCCTGGTTAGTTGAATTTTCAAATAATGGATCATTTAGCCATTGAATTTTGTTTCCACTAAAAAACTAACAACATTTAATAATGTAGCCAATTCAAATCACAAAGCCCTAGACCAACTAATATGTGTAATTTAGATATGCTTCTATTGTTTGACACCATGGTGCTTGTATTTTCTAGCACTAGACCAATTAAATCCTATTTTCCTCAATTAGATATTTCCTAGTGGCTTCTCTAAGCTATCCGGTGCTAGAATTTCACAAGTGTGCATGTAACTAAGTAGACTCACTGGGTCAAGCTACTAATTGTTACCCTACCTCTATAGTGTGGTCAAAGAACTAAAACCTAGCAAAACCCATACTGCTAAATGTCTTCCATCTCCTAGTGACACTTAACACTAGAAAGTCATTAATCTTGATGTCCATATCTTTGATTGCTCTATCATTCAGATTATGGACCTAAGAAGCCCAATGTCGATGTTGCTTCACTTATCAAAACAAGCTTTGTTATCACAATGATGGTTTTCATTAATCACTAAAACCATTACTACTTACTATGCGCCTAGATGCCTACAACCTCCATATGGGTTAGGTTAGTTAGTCCATGATGATGTCACTTGGTAAAACCTCCATATGTAAAGAAATCTACATCGCTCAATGAATAAGAGGCCTCCACCCAAGGGATGACTATTTGGCTTCCTCATTCAGGTTGGCCCATAATTACGCTTAAACCAATCCTGCCTAGGCAAGTTGACCTATAACTCCCACTTGCTCCTTCAAATACATTAAAAGGATTGTTGAAGTGATGGCTAGAGGGGTTGAATAGCCTATTAAAATTTCCTTCAAAGACACAATACTAGGCACAAAAATACTAGTGGTCCACCAGAATTTCAATGCCTCTATTGTACACTCCGCATGCTCAGTCAAATTTAAAACCTTTGTCGCGCTTCTTCTAGTACACATACTATCCACTCTAATTAAATGCCCACGGCACGCGCCGCCATGGTCATCTTCACCCACGATATGCATTGGTGTTGTCATTGACCTCGTCTAAGAGAATGAGTCCCCAACTTCATATCCAAGGATGACGCACATGCAACCATGCCCCAACACTTTCTTCCAAAGGATCACACAAGCTCATCCTTTCCTAGCCCCAACACTAGATCTGGAGTGACCAGGATCTAATATTTCCATGGTTTGGTGTTGAGCATTGGGATTATAGTGTAAGTGTATGCACAAGATGATGACATAAAACATTTATATGAAGGTTAAACTCATGGTTTGTCATGTATGGCTCGCCAAATGACCAATATGTTAAAGCGAAGTAGCTAGCAAGGCCTGAGGAGTTAGGGGTTGTGGGTGTGTATTTTAGGTTGGAAGAAGTTCAAATGGCAGTGGGACATTTGCAATTTCGCAAGGTGGTAATGATAATTCATATGGCGATGGCATGTGCTCTCGAAAATGTTTTTTTAATATCTAAGTTTGTTTCAGTTTTAGATGCTATAAATGTATTTCGGCATGGTTAGGAGTTTCTCTTTGAGGTATCACGTTCTAGTGATTTCAAACAAAGGGCTACAACGCTATGAAATCACTGGGGTCAAATAAAGCACATATGTGATGCATGTGACTTGAGACGTCCTTCATTTGTCCATCCCTCATTGTCAACCACCCTATGATGATTTATCTTTCATTGTGCCATAGCAAAGCTACCACTGAAGTCTTAGTGCCTCATGGTCTTCACTGCATCCTAAAATATATGCCATTACCATAAGTTTTAGTGTGTAGTGAAGGAGCGAGGCTAGAGTTGTCTAGGGGTCCATAAGCTTAGTTAGAGTGATGACAAAGAGAACTATTGGAGCCCTGATCCCATTCAAGGTCAGGATTTTAACAACCTTGACTCCCTGATAATGGCCTAAATACCCATCACTTTTGCAGGTTATTGCACATCGACATGTTCTCATTGGTGTATATTCTATTTGGGGGCACACATGAACTTTGGAATTTATTAGTGAAATTACTTGGAGGTACGCACACGTGAGTTTTAGCACAGCATGCTCAGTTTTGCTTTGTCTACACAGAACAATGAAACTTTAACACACCCCCCCCCCTAATTATGTTATGTTTGACATTCCAAGCATATCTTTGACTCCTGATTTCTTCTAGAATATTTATTAAAATCTTTAAAAATTATGAGATTTTACAATTACGTTTAATACAAACTATGCACACGCATAACATATTGCCTGTTTGCAAACTAAATATTTTAAAATTTACTGATATTTTTAGGTTGACCAAAATTTGTCACAACCGGCTAGATTTTAGATTTTACTCCGAAAGAGTCCGAGAACGTCGTACACTCTTTGCGCGAGGTCCATGTCCATATCGATCAGTCCTCCCACAATGTACATAAAGCTCTCTGGATCCGTGTGATTTACCCATCCATCTCGTCTCGGCATGTAAAACCCTGCTCTCCGACAGCTCCATATGGGCCATGTTGCGTAGCCCAAACCGTACGTACCATGTTGCGTAGCCCAAACCGTAGCGGTTTTCCCCCTTCACCGCCGCCGCCTGCCGCGACCGCGACACTCGCTCTCGCTCGCGCACGCGCACGCGCACGCACCAGCTGCTTGGGTCGACAAGGACGGCGCGCGCACGCAGGCCAGGGGTTCTACGAGGCCCACCAAACCGGAGGAAACCACGCCAGCAGAGCGGCGACGACAGCCAGCAACGTGCCAACGCAATCCAAACAAGGGGGGCGCGTCATTTTGCTCATCGAATTTGCCCAGCCAAAGATTCCACCCCGTTGCCTCCCCTACGCCGCGCGCGCGGCTATATATATGGCCTTGACCGGGGCACGAACTCGCTCGTCCCAAACCAAACCAGTACACACCACACTCTCGGCTAGCTAGCTAGCGAGCTACTACTACTGGACCTCTCCTTTCCTTATTAGCTCCAAATTAAAAGCCCCGCCCCTGGTACTACAACCCTAGCAAGAGCATTTTGCCATGTCTCCCACTATGGCTTCGTCGCTCTGCGTGTTTGCAGCGATGTCTGGCGCCACCGGCAGGCCGTCGTCGACCGGTGGCTCGGTGGTGCCGCCGGGCCGTCTGTCCAGTACTGCACAGGGGACCAAGGGAAAGAGGGCCGTGGTGCAGCCTCTCGCGGCTAGCGTCGTGACGGACACGCCGACGCCGACGCCGGCCATAGCTCCGGCGGCCCCGCCAGCTCGGCCAGTCGTCGACGCCCCGCGCCGCCGTGGGGGCCGCGGCACCGGCGAGCACGCGGCGTGGAAGAGCGTCCGGCAGGAGAGGTGGGAGGGGGCGCTGGAGCTGGAGGGAGAGCTGCCGCTCTGGCTGGTGGGTACCACTCACTACTATTCATTTGGCTGTGGTTCATCATCTCTGGCTTTCGTTTTGTTTTCCGAAAAGAGTTGATCGACATGACTTTTGTGCAAAACTGGACTAGTTCTTTTGAGGATTCTTGAAGTGACCATAACCTCTCCCATTTTATAACATTGTTTGCCAGTGTTCTAAGCTAAGGTTAGCCATGCTTTTTCTCTTAGAGAATCTGAATCTTTTCCGTTACTTTGGTTCAAAGAATCGGCTCCGTGTATCTACAAACTGACACTTTTTCAGATCACCACTGATATATTTTATACAGGCAAAGGTGGTAAGCATATATCTTCCTCAACCAAAAAAAAGAAAGAGAAAAACAGTTTATTAACAATAACATTCGAAAGGGAGGAAGTTGGCATAGCTCTACTTTTAGACCAGATCTGTTGGTGAATAATAACAAAGTTCTTTGAATTAGCCTGACCATTTTCATCGTAGAAGCATCCCAATTAATTAGCTAGTGCAGGAAACACCAAACATCTGTGCACAAGAATAAAGGTAAACTAAACGTAGCAAAGTACTTACGGTATGTATATCTTTTTGAGCCAGGGATTTTTTTTAATAATAAGAAAGGACGGTAAAAACTTTGCCGCTAGACGATGAAAAGAAAACGTAATATATATAATAACCTAGCAGTAGCAGGGCAGGAACAGTAATATTAGGGCAAACTGTCAGTTTTCATTGGATCTGCTAGCTGTTGGAGAAGCACTTGCCCATGTATTATTAGCTGAGATCATGTCGATGAACCCGAGGGCGACACACTGACTTACCCTACGCAACGCCCTATCGAAAAGGAGAGCGAGAGCGATGGCATTTTGGCACTCACGATGCTTGCGGGGAACAAAACATATATACCAAGATTCTCTGTTGTTTTTACACTCATGGCAGCGGCGACAATGGAGTCGCTGTCTTGTGATCATTGCAGTTTATATTTGTTTCCTCACCCCTGCAACAAACATACTTTGAGAAAAGGGCTGCGGCACGCAGCCACAACCTTGTTGCTGTCCCCTAACCACGACTCTACAAGTGATGAGACCACTGTTTGTCCTAATTTGTTTATCTTTTTCCTACGACTCCATTTGACTCTATGTGCGTGTGCTATTCTGAAAGTGACCTGAGCCGGTGCGTACATACGCGCAATATAATACGGCTAGTTGCAGATCATACTGGAGTATATATATAGAAGCTAGCTAGCTGTGCGTACATTGTACTAATCGTCGGTCTAATTGTTAGCTAGTTTTTTTAACTATGTGAAACGAACCTTTTTTATGGATGATATGATCGAGCTCATGATGTGGATAACTAGCTAGCTTGTTGGTAAATTAAACATCGATCGTTGGATTTTCTGCGCAGGCAACAATTAATTGATCTATTGGGTGGGGCTATAGCTGTAATCCGCCGTGACCTGTTAATTCATTAATTAATTAATTTGCAGGATGGCACGTACCTGAGGAACGGCCCGGGCCTGTGGAACCTGGGCGACTACGGCTTCCGGCACCTGTTCGACGGCTACGCGACGCTGGTCCGCGTCTCGTTCCGCAACGGGCACGCGGTGGGCGCGCACCGGCAGATCGAGTCGGAGGCGTACAAGGCGGCGCGCGCGAACGGCAAGGTGTGCTACCGCGAGTTCTCGGAGGTGCCCAAGGCGGACAGCTTCCTCTCCCACGTGGGCCAGCTCGCCACCCTCTTCTCGGGCTCCTCGCTCACCGACAACTCCAACACGGGCGTGGTCAGGCTCGGCGACGGCCGCGTGCTGTGCCTGACGGAGACCATCAAGGGCTCCATCGTGGTCGACCCGGACACGCTGGACACCCTCGGCAAGTTCGAGTACACGGACAAGCTGGGCGGCCTCATCCACTCGGCGCACCCCATCGTGACGGACACCGAGTTCTGGACGCTGATCCCGGACCTCATCCGCCCGGGCTACTCGGTGGTGCGGATGGACGCCGGGACCAACGAGCGGCGGTTCGTCGGCAGGGTGGACTGCCGCGGCGGGCCGGCGCCCGGGTGGGTGCACTCGTTCCCCATCACGGACCACTACGTGGTCGTGCCGGAGATGCCGCTCCGGTACTGCGCCAGGAACCTCCTCCGCGCGGAGCCCACCCCGCTGTACAAGTTCGAGTGGCACCTCGAGTCCGGCAGCTACATGCACGTCATGTGCAAGGCCAGCGGCAGGGTCGTGGCCAGCGTGGAGGTGCCGCCCTTCGTCACCTTCCACTTCATCAACGCGTACGAGGAGAAGGACGAGGAGGGCCGCGTCACGGCGATCGTCGCCGACTGCTGCGAGCACAACGCCAACACCACCATCCTCGACAAGCTCCGGCTCCAGAACCTCCGCTCTTCCACCGGGCAGGACGTCCTCCCGGACGCCAGGTACCGCTGCTGCTACTGCTACTGCTGCTGCTGCTGCTGCTTAGATTAGAGGAATGCATGGCTGATGGTGTCTGATGGTGCGACAGGGTGGGCCGGTTCAGGATCCCGCTGGACGGGAGCCCGTTCGGCGAGCTGGAGTCGGCGCTGGACCCGGACCAGCACGGCCGCGGGATGGACATGTGCAGCATCAACCCGGCCCACGTCGGCAAGAAGTACCGGTACGCCTACGCCTGCGGCGCCCAGCGGCCGTGCAACTTCCCAAACACCCTCACCAAGATCGACCTGGTGGAGAAGACGGCCAAGAACTGGTACGAGGAGGGCGCCGTGCCGTCAGAGCCCTTCTTCGTGCCGCGCCCGGGCGCCGTGGAGGAGGACGACGGTGAGTGTTTTTC
>Ga0182004_10004086_pt1 | contig 11728 bp, 11 predicted proteins | sample Sormic07211540_1_FD_120479 | JGI IMG/M metagenome (GOLD analysis project Ga0182004, IMG submission 120479) | Endophyte microbial communities from Sorghum bicolor roots, Mead, Nebraska, USA - 072115-40_1 MetaG | ecosystem: Host-associated > Plants > Roots > Unclassified | place: USA: Nebraska...
CCAACTTAACATGTCATTTTCAAACAAAAAGGAGCATTCAACCTCGCTAACGTACTCATGCACCTAACATTACCATGCTAACTCATTATGTTACTCTCAAAAACAAAAGGCAGCATTCAATCTACTGATATATATTTTAGCCATATCACCATCGTCATCCATCAGCTACTCTATCTCATCTCTGATCTTAAGTGAAAAAATAGATTGGAATATTGAAAAAAGTCATAAATGGATCGTAGCAAGTAAAAGCATCATTGTGACCATAATTTTACCTTGGACTCTCCTTGTCAAACAAGCTTGCTCTTTAGGTGTCAAACTCGTTCCAAGTTGAGGGAAATAATTTTTGTTACCAGCTCATCTTGTAACGGGTAAGTTTCAGTCTCTAATTCAATAGCCTAAAAAATAGTGAATCACTTTATTTTTACTGATGTTCTACCAAATAATTATCAGTAATATTGGACATATATAACTAAAAGTACACAAACTGATAATGTAGTATAGGTAAGTTCACCATAAATATGTTAAGATAGTTCTATTATTAGTAAAATTTGGCGGTGGTAACTCGTAAGCAATCTGAGATGTACAAATAAGAGAAATGAGAAAATAGATCAAGAAACACTAAAACTAATAGCTGACATGGTACACCAAACTTTGGTAGAGATTCTATTGCGCGCTAATCCTACGCTGAAAACTGGTTTCCATCTCCCACATGTATTTGAGCAAACAGGTGGATGATATTGCGTACCTTGAAGCACGGGAGCAGCACCACAAAAGGCAGCCCGCCGCCGACACAGCATAGCGAGCACTGGCAACAGCAGGGTTGGGGCACGGAAGCACTACCCGACGTCATCTGCACGCCGTCGGCCATGTCCACCTCTCCCTGCTCAGGCTTTCCCCTAGCCCGCGCTGTCGTAACATGCTACAGTTGTGTGTGTTCCTAGTGAGGAGATTCTTGAGACCAATTTTGCAGGCACTGTTGCAATATGATCTGAATTATAACATGAGTCCTATAGAGGCGTTTAGAGGGCCCGTGATTTTGGGTTATGTTTATTAGCAGATTTGTTTCTGTATTTGACTGCAGTCAGTCTGTCCTATAAATACATCTTGTAACTTGTATGAGAAGAGTTGAGAGAGAGAAACAACTTATTATATTCCCTGGGTTCTATAAACTCTTATCATATAGTGAAGATCGTCGATTGACGCCCGTAGTTTTTTCGCAAGGGTTTTCTATATAAAAATTTGTGTCTCGTGTTCGATCTATTATTGTATTATCTCGTAACACGCACACGTGGAGCAGCGGGCGCTGTGTGAGGAGGGGACATCGGAGCCTAGCTTGCCGACTCTGACATGGCCTGTGGAGGCGCGAGATGGTGCAAAAAACTGGCGATTGAGGCGGGGTAGCACAGGGAGGGATGATTGGAGTCGGAGATGGCGTCGCACATGGCGTGGGTCAGGTCCTTGGACCATGTCTGAGCACCGCCTCAGGTAACTCCTTAGACCTAGGGTTGACACGGGCGCCGCTAGAATAGGTGCACCGCGGGCACACCAAAAGTAGACGACAGCAGACAACACGCTACACGCAGGCAGGGTCAGCGACAGCAGCGAAGGTGTAGCCGCGGAGCGGTATTGATCCCCGCCATGGCGATCTACGCGATGCCGCCGTTCATGGGGGATTGGTGTGGAGATATCATGTGCCTTGGCCGTCGTAGCCCTGCCCTTGCCCTTGCCCTCCCTCTGGCAGGCAGCGTCCCCGCAACATGTCAGCGAGAAGGAAGAACAAAGAGACGAGAGAGTGGCTAGAGTTGGCGTGGTCTGAATTTGAGAAATACATGTGACAAAATATACTACTTCAATTATCCCTATAATACTATTCAAACATTGTTTTTTTCTATTATAAATTTACCATTCTATCCTTAATTACATAAAATTAAGGGCTGGTCCCACCAATTTTAGTACGCACTTAGTGTATATAGTCCCAATATTTAGTACATACTTGGTGTCTTCTGGTGTCTCTCTAATTGGTTCCTCTTAGTTTCTTATGAGCCATCCATTTTTTAACAACATTTGCAAAAAATTATAAAAAAAACAATGGGAATTTGCGGATCCGCTCCTGTCTATTTCATCGATCCTGCGTGCCGTCGTGGACTCTCATGGATTGGTTTGTGAGGTGAGTTGCGCTTGACCATGTGAATTTAATTAATCAGTTGATGATGCCGGCGCACGGTGCCGATGTTGAGGACGATCGAGTTTCCTTTACCAAGACAAGATGACCATGCAAGCTGTGGAAGGTCCGATCCGATCCCACACGGATATATTACGACATATATCTCCTAACTGTTCTGGACCAGTTCTCACTTTCTCGTGATCTTTCAAGAACAGTTCTCACTTTCTCGTGATCTTTCGGTAAAATAAGTTCTCACTTTTTCTTACTGATTGGATGAGAGAAGATGAACACGTATGGATGTGAAATATGATTCAGACTGATGAAGGAACACAAGACGTACACAAAAATTTCTTGAGCAGCGGCCGGTACAGGGTACGTGCTGTCACATGAGATTTAACAATAATGTATCTGCATTGTTAGATCCTGCTAGCCGTTGTCACTTGTCAGGCATTCTTGAAGCTACACACGGCCATTCGTCAGCCATGGAAGATGGATGTAGCAAGTTGTGCTGCCCAGCATCCGCCTAATCTGGATTGCTCTATATATATGATGACCACTCTAATGTTTCTGTGGATGAATCAGAAAACAGCTCAATTATGTACACTTTTAATATACCTTGATTCTTATGTTCCTTGAAGTGTATGTATTTCAAACTCATATATATATATATATATTCCCATATCTAAACACAAATGTGTATTATTCATACTATCTCTGAACATGTATCCACTCATAGAGCCTGTTTGGCACCTCTCGCCTTTCGACTCTGGCTCCTTTAGAGGAACCCTGCCAAACATTTTTCTGAAGAAACCGTGTTTGAGTAAAAAGTAGAGGGGATGTTTATGATATTGTTTTATCTATTCATTTTAGCTCCATTTCATTTAAAAATTTACATAGGGGGTGTTTAGTTCAAAAAATGCAAAATGCCAACTACTTTGGAATAATGGAATGCAAAATGACAAAATTTTCAAGGTCATGTTTAGGTCTATTAAAAATACAGAATTTATTGCTCTCATGAGGACCTCTTGAGGCTCTCTTGGAGGGTTTTTTGGTCTCTTGAGGCCAGAATTCAAAATAGAGAATAATTACTTTTTACTAAATTTTTACATGATATTTAGTTACATTTTATAAAATGATGAATCAAAATCTAAAATTTTTGGAATAAAAGGAGAACTAAGCGCCCCTTACTAAACCTTACGCAGACGCGTGAGCTCTGTGGATACGTGGATTCATATACATACGATAATTATTATTTACCTTGGTAGATTGAACTTGTTAAGTTTCTTGATGGTGTGCAACAATTTCAATTGAGCCTGGAGTAATAGTTGAGAGACCAAAATGACTATTCTGTCTTTTATATAAATTTAGTTAAAATTCAAACTGTTTGACTCATTAAATTGCATCTTTTTAGACGGAGCTAGTAACTCCAAACGTCCCTGAGCAACCGGCAAGATCCAGCCGAGGGTTACGGCCGAGGCAGCCGGGCCTGGACGCGGACCAACCCTGTCGCTACCCAGAAAAATATCCCCACGCGGGCAGTGTCACGAACGCCGCGCTCGCAGCGGAAGGAAAGAAATCACGGTGACCACCAGCTGACCAGGAGCATCCCAGCAAAAGCACAAGACGCTGTGACCCCACGGCCCCGTCGCGGTCGCGCTCCCGTCCCCACCACACATCCGCTCACACCGCCGCTGGGCGGCCACCGAGACCTCACCGGACACCGGCTCCCTCGTGCTCAAATCTCAATCTCCACGGAAACCGCCCACGCCCACACGCCACGCCACGGCTGTCGCGCAGTCGCGCTCGCGCGCCGGCACACCGCGCACCCGCTCTGCCTTCGCTCGCCGCACCCAATCCCACGGACTACGACCCAACGCGCCCTCCTCACCCACGCGCTTGTGATCAGCGCAGGCCGCGCTCGTTTTCCCCAGTCCTCTCCAGTCTCCACACAGTTTCCACTTCGGTCGAGGACACACCTCCTCCCCCTCCCCTTCGTCACACCCCAGCCCGGCAGGCAGCCATGGGCAACCGTGCGTCGCGCTACAACCGCCCCGCCGCCGAGCAGCAGCCGGCCTCGTCGACCCCGCCCAAGCCCCAGACCCAGCCGCCGCCGACGCAGCAGCAGTACCAGCAGGCCCCGCCGCCGCAGCAGCCGCAGCCGAAGCCGGCGGCGGGGGCGGGGGCGAGGGCGGTGGGGCGCGTGCTGGGACGGCCCATGGAGGACGTGCGCGCGACCTACACCTTCGGCCGCGAGCTCGGGCGGGGCCAGTTCGGGGTCACCTACCTCGTCACGCACCGGGAGACCGGGCAGCGCTTCGCCTGCAAGTCCATCGCCACGCGGAAGCTCGTCCACCGAGACGACATCGAGGACGTGCGCCGGGAGGTGCAGATCATGCACCACCTCACGGGCCACCGCAACATCGTCGAGCTCCGGGGAGCCTACGAGGACAGGCACTCGGTCAACCTCGTCATGGAGCTCTGCGAGGGCGGGGAGCTCTTCGACCGCATCATCGCCAAGGGCCACTACACCGAGCGCGCCGCCGCCGCGCTCTGCCGCGAGATCGTCGCCGTCGTCCACAGCTGCCACTCCATGGGCGTCTTCCACCGGGATCTCAAGCCCGAGAACTTCCTGTTCCTCAATAACAAGGAGGACTCCCCGCTCAAGGCCACGGACTTCGGCCTCTCCGTCTTCTTCAAGCACGGTGAGAGCTTGATTTTGACTTCATCCCTTCTTCCATATGGATCTTACCGTATCCTTTTGTGATGTTTGACTAGATGTGGATATGGATTTGACTTGACCGATTCGCCGGGCTGGACGGTTTCAGACCCAGCATTGCTAAAATGAGTGTCTATATATGGAAATGGCATTATTCATATCTGTCCTTGTTGCGTGTTGTGTATATGTGTATTTGGGGTAGGGATCCAGCTTAACTTTTTTTTTGCGAACATGCGCTGGGACTCAAGCTTTTGGATTAACTCCACTGTTTGGCTGGCCGTAAAAGCGGCTGATGCTGATACTGTGCTGATTTGTTGTGAGAGAAAAACACTGCCTAGCTGTAAAATTCTGCCCGAAATGTGACATTGTGGTGGCATTGTAGATTTGTATTATTTATTCTTTATTAGGCATTGCATTACTTTAACCATTAATCGTTAATTGAAGGAAGCATAACGGATTGAACTTGTGTGAAATGTTTCCGTTGCACAAAACAGGAAATTGTACTATGTTTGTTGGATAAAATTGGGATTGTTCACTTTGCAAAATGTTGGTTTCGTGGAGGATTTGTTGTGGGGCTTAGAAGCTTAGTCTCTTTTCTATATATTATCCCTCTTTGTTTTAGAACCTTAACAAGTGAGATGGTTTGTTTATTTGTATACTGACATGAGCAAACTGAATGAAAATCCATGTTGGATGATGCAGGGGAGATGTTTAAGGATCTTGTGGGAAGTGCGTATTATGTTGCTCCTGAGGTACTGAAACGGCACTATGGGGCAGAGGCTGACATATGGAGTGCTGGGGTTATTCTTTACATCCTTCTGTCTGGTGTTCCTCCTTTTTGGGCAGGTAATGTTTTTCAAACATCTCATTTCAGTCTTTTTTCCCCTTCTATTACTCTTACATAATTGATTGTTTCCCTCACTTCATCGTTTAATTTCACCAGAGAATGAGGATGGTATATTTGATGCCGTTTTGCGTGGTCACATTGACTTCACTTCTGATCCTTGGCCTTCAATATCTAATGGTGCAAAGGATTTGGTTAAGAAGATGCTGCGACCAGACCCAAAAGAACGCCTGACTGCTGCTGAAATTTTGAGTAAGACAACTACTCTCTCTTGCTTTGTATGTCTAGTTGTGGAATCATGTTTCATGTAGTAATTTAGTAGTAAATGGGAGCAATCATTCCTGCTAATTTCTTCCAAATTTTGTGCCTTTTGATATTCCTCCCGGTTCAAATAATGCTGTTTTAAGATTCCTGCTGGTCAAAGTTCTTTTAACTTCGACCACTAATATATAAAGGTTTAAGATAGATGCCATTAGATTTACCATGGAAAGCACCTTTAAAGTATTTATTTATCTTTATTTGAAATTTCATATTTTCATAGAAATTGTATACCAAAGTTTCACCTAAATGACATGTAATTTGTATCAGAGAGCACAAGAGTGCTAAAGGGCTGATAATAGTTATAATATTCCAGAGAGATTTCTCTCTCTTTATATCAAATACCTGTCTGCTTTCTGTCTCTTTCTAAAAAAGGGACCTATCTGCTTTCCATATGAACTGACACACTGAGTATTCATTCGCAAGTGTTGTTTAGCAGTCTAATTATTGTGAGCATACAGACCACCCATGGATTAGAGAGGATGGAGAGGCCCCAGATAAGCCACTTGACATTACTGTCATTGGTAGAATGAAACAGTTCAGGGCAATGAACAAGCTCAAGAAAGTTGCATTGAAGGTGATTGTCTGATTGACTTTGACTCCACAGCATTTATTCTTGCTAAATACTTGATTTTTAGGAGCAGATAATTCTAACATCTTCATTAATTTTAACCAGGTTGTGGCTGAGAACTTATCAGATGAAGAGATTATGGGCCTAAAAGAAATGTTCAGATCCCTGGATACAGATAACAGTGGGACAATTACTCTTGAAGAGCTAAGATCTGGTTTACCAAAACTTGGTACAAAAATTTCTGAATCGGAAATCAAACAGTTGATGGAGGCGGTATGTTCATCCTCCATATCCATATGCTTCGTCGTTTTTCTGTTGATGCGTAATTTCCTTACAATAATTCTTTTTTCTCTTAAGCATTACTATCCCAATTCCTGAATCACATCTCCCACTTGGAAAACTGAAAGCAACTGTCATGGACTGCATTGGACATTTGACTCCACATTCTTTTCCTGTTTTCAAACAAAAACTTTTTAAGAGTTTGTGGTGTTTTTTAATGAATGAATAACACAACATCACAAGTATTTGAAAGGAAACATGGGGAGTAACAAACATGTGAAACTGCTACAGATGTATGAAACATTTGGACATTGTTGATGGAACTATTGGAGTAGTTCAGCAAATACCATTCTGTTTCTTTATTCATGTTTTTAATTCCATGAGCAGGCTGATGTTGATGGAAATGGTACCATTGATTATGGGGAGTTTATATCTGCCACAATGCACTTGAATAGATTGGAGAAGGAAGACCACATACTCAAAGCTTTTGAATATTTTGATAAGGACCACAGCGGGTAACTCCATTTAACTTTGGTTGAACTTGTTCTGCAAATCTGGATTGTTCCCATTTGATTTCCTCACTGTTTAGATCTTTCTGTACAGATACATAACAGTAGATGAGTTGGAAGAAGCTCTGAAGAAGTATGATATGGGAGATGACAAAACAATAAAAGAAATCATTGCTGAAGTAGATTCAGATCATGTGAGTATATATTTTTGTAACACCCCGCATAAAAAATCTGCTTATACATTTTTGTAACACCCCGCGTCAAAAATCTGCTTATATGGCCCAGCTCCCGTTCCATGTGCGGAGCTGGTCCATATAAGCAGATTTTGGACGCAAGGTGTTACAATTTTACAGAGTTCAAGTAAAAGATTAGCTCTTATAAATATTTAAATCAATCAACTTTAAAACCCTGCCTCACTGACATCAGTTATATGGCATGTTACTTGTTGACTTCAACCACTTGACGTGTTCCTAGAATATAGAACGAGTTCTTATAGGAAAAGAAGACCCCAAGATTTGACGTGGTGGGGGCTTGTGTGTTAAAACATGCCGATTAAAATATTTTTTCCTATTTTATATATTATGGATGCATTCACATAGTATTGAGTTATATATATAAGACGTACTAATGAGTTCATGTTGGATAAATTAAACAATATCAAACTGGTGAACGGAAATTCATGGAGAGACTACCAATTTGACTCAAATTTGGTGATAATTAGCAAATGTCCATAATCTCTACAGACCTTCTCAGATAAATCTACATCAGGAATGTCAAAGACCAGTAACCCTTTTGCTTAGCTATAACTCAAAAGTTCAATAGAGGCTGCCTAACTCAATTTGTCAGAGTGCTAACTTTCCCATTTTCTTTTTCTTATTGGCAGGATGGAAGAATTAATTACCAAGAGTTTGTTGCCATGATGAGAAACAACAGCCCTGAGATTGTTCCAAATCGGAGGCGCATGTTCTAACTATCATGTACAATTTTCATTGAATATTTTCAAGAACAATCTGCCCGTAAACATAATCCTGGTCCCATTTTCTTTTTGGAACAGCCGTTAAGAAGACTGTAATGTGAGATCCATGTCTCTGCAGCCCGGACCAGTTTATACCAAAATAGGGTGGTGTTATAGTGACCCGTACTTAGATGCTTTGAGCATCATGGACTCATGGGTGGCAATGTTTATTCCCATTGTACTCCTTGGGGTTGTTCTGCTGCTTCGATCTGAAGCTTTCCTCACCTTTCATTTTAGTTTGTCCTCTCAAGAGTGTTGCCACTTGTGAATTGTTATCATGTGTTGTGGTCCTCGTAATGGTTTATATTAGCGCAGGCATTGTAAAATGGTATTCAGCGACCAGATCAGGTAATGTCATATTGCTTCTGAATAAATATTAGCAGTAACGTAGTTCTGGATTGGCCTTGGTGAAATGCTGATCCATACACGTAGTTCTTTTTTGGGTGAAGATGATTAGATGGCCACCCAAAGAATCATGTGTAGGCACCTGTTCTATGCTCTAAAAAGTGTAATTTGACTTGAGTTTATTTCTTGGAGCATATTTTGACCTTTGGATTCTGCTTATCCAGACTCATATAAATCTAATTCGATACGGTAAGTATTTTTCTATAAACTCGCTTAATAAAGTTAGATAGGTTTGACTTGGACAAAATTAAAACAAACTAATTTCTACCTTTTGAGATGACATGTAATTTACTAGTATTTCGTTATGATAAGACTTTGACCAATAACGGCATGTGATACAAAATCATAATCGTATATATTGTCAAACAGAGGGAGTACACTATTGTTTTATTTCCTTACATTTTCCACTTTCCACTTGAGCCAAATCCAGCAATACACATACTTTAATCAATTAATTACATGGACCACCCACCTCGTATTTCTGGCAGGAAAAAACGTACTCCTTTTACATTCTGTATACACTGACTAGTGAGATGACTCTGAAGTACAAAACTATTATTGTATATATCAATATAAATCATTACATTGAGGTCATCAGCAGGATGCCATTAAGACTCGAATTGAAAGGGTATCAGAAAAGGTTTTATCTCTAGAGCACTAATATACAAGACCCAAATACCATATACAAACATGTATACAAAGTTTCTTCCATGTCCTTAACACTTCCAAATTGGTTTGGCTGGAGCAAACTACAGGCTTGGCTTGCAGTTGATCAACGAACAGAGACGTTTTTCATCTTTGCTGATCTGTGTTTGACAAAGAAAGCGGCTAACATACTTTTTGTGCGAAGCGGTGCCTTCTGGATTTGGCGCCCTCTAGGGTTGTCCAAAGAACTGAATGATGACAAATGCCTGGTCGTGGGCTGATCCTGAAAATGCAGGAAATTGATTGGTTTAGCTTGGGAGCAAATGATTATCCTCTATGATGAACATTTGCGTTATCAAATAAACTGCAAGCTTTAATCAATCTTTAAGCAAATGTTTCAATCGTTTTTTTTACATAAAGGAAACTGGTCGATTTTGTATCTTGTTGTAGGTTTACCTTCATTCCTACATTAACAATATCCAAGCTGGTTATGTTGGACTGCACATTCCTGGACAAGGGAGACGCAGATGATTCCTTGCCTGAAACATAAGCAGCTTCGGATTAAGTATCTGCTCTACATATAGGCTATGCCAAAATCCGTCAAATGAAGACAAAACATAAAGTAAACATATAAGCAATTAAATACCAAGGCGGAAACCACTTGATGAAGGCTTAGTAGTTTTTGTGTCTCCTTGGCTGCAACAAAGCAGATGACAACAGTGTCATACAGGAAGAAGTATCAGGGGAGCAAGTGACCAGTTTAGCAAGACTGAACCAGAGACATGTCTGACTTACGCAATTTCAGATTGATCTGGTCTACTGGTTTTGGAATTCTTCTCGGAAACCAAATGCCACTGAAGGGTCCTTGCTGCAGGGGAAAATGTTTTGTTTCAATACACCAAGTGCTTATATAATACTCCCTCCGTCCACGAAAGAGTCAATTTCTAGAGTTGTCCTAAGTCAAACTTTTTAAACTTTGACCAAATTTCTAGAAAAAAATGCTAAGATTTATAGTATCAAATTAGTATTAGTGTATTAGATTCATCATAGAATATATTTTTATATAATGTGCATTTTATATTATAGATGTTGTTACTCTTTTTTATAAAGTTAGTCAAACTTTAAAAAGTTTGACTGGCACGGATCCTAGGAATTGATTCTTTCGTGGGCGGAGAGAGTACCAAAATTGCAAATGTTTGCATAGAAGGAAGAAGTTGCACCTGAAGAGTAAGGCCTTGGCGTTGAGTCAAAATCAGCATCGGCTTGCATATCAGAAAACGCCTGCATTCTTTTATTTCCAGCATCTAGATCGGAGAGAAAGTCAAAAGGTTAGCTATAGCTACGCATTTATCAGTTCCTTCACTCTGAAATTGCATATTTATTGAACAAACCCTTACATGGTACGATGTAATGTTTATGGTGTCTTCTGGCAGCCCCTGTCATCTGCTGTTGCCTAACGCCTTCTTTATCCGTGTATGTCTGGCAGGTAAGGACTTGCTAAACATTGAACCATCAAAATATCAGCTTTGACTATATATTGCACGATGACGACAAATTACTGTGTTATGCCAGCAGTATAGTACCTGGTTCAAGCATGATACTTTCAACTCGAGGGTTGATATTTCTGAAGCCTGCTGCTCGTATAGGTCTGTCAATTTGTAGGCCACTGTGCCAAGATGGTCGACAGCGTTGACCAGGGCCCTGACAGCATAATCCTTCAAGTTGTCCAGCACCCTGATATCAAGAAGCATGGGAAAATGGGATGAGTTAATTATTATCAAGTGGACGTGTTCCACTTCAGCACACTCATTACTTTGCAGAAAGTTCTTCAGTTTAGCAGGAGGGCCCTTGTGTTCTTCTATAGCTATGGAGCTATGGAAGCACTTTTGCAGTGCCCCTGTGTTCTTCTATAGCTATGGAGCTACTTTTGCAGTGCCCCTGGCCTGCGTTCTTCTATGTCTATGGAGTCACTTTTGCAGTGCAGTCAGATACTAGACATCCATTGCGACTGCAATTCCATGGAACGTTGAGATACTGCTGGGGCAGTGCAGAATTCAGATCCTCCAAAAGAAACTGAAGTAAACAACCCGGAAACTCCAAAAATTTCACTTCTGTAAAACCCTGTCAGGCCATGATAATCTTTTACTTTTTCATAATGATGATGCCTCAAGTCTTTTAACATATGATCTCCATAATCAACTGATGTACTTTGCATACGCCCAGCTTTACTTCCTAGGCAGGTATACCCCCTGAACTAATTCC
>Ga0182004_10004087_pt1 | contig 11727 bp, 15 predicted proteins | sample Sormic07211540_1_FD_120479 | JGI IMG/M metagenome (GOLD analysis project Ga0182004, IMG submission 120479) | Endophyte microbial communities from Sorghum bicolor roots, Mead, Nebraska, USA - 072115-40_1 MetaG | ecosystem: Host-associated > Plants > Roots > Unclassified | place: USA: Nebraska...
AGTTTATCGGTAGACGGTGCGCAAGCTACGAACTTGATGGTGACGCAAGACACGGACAAGGTTTTTATCCAGGTTCGGCCGCCGTGTGGGCGTAATACCTACGTCCTGCGTCTGATTGTATTGTTGTGGTTTGTGTCGAGTTGAGATGAGTTGTCCTAGAGGGGTCCCTTGCCACTCCTTATATAGTGTGGAGGGCAGGGTTACAAATCTGGAAACTAATCCTAGTCAGTTACAATTGCCATAGATAGTAAGATATCGATTCCTATTCTAATCGACTAGAATCCTCCTTGATCTCCACGTCTTGTTTCCTTGTGCGAAACTCCGAGTAGTTGGATCAAGCCTCAAACTGTCTTCGTGATGGGCCAAACCTCCTGGCCCAAGTCTAGCCGTAAGGGTATATGGGTTTATACCCCCACAGCTAGTCCCCGAGCTCCATGTATTATGATGTAACATGCCATCTTGAGCTTCTTCGACCAGCATGAAAGTCGCCCGAACAGTTGCAATGGTATTTTGAACAACTCAAAAGATAGTTGATCAACCTCGATATCGTCGAAAAAGCAGGCTGTTCGAAGAATGCATGGTGCTCTTAATCAAAAAAGATTTTCTTCCTAATGAAGTGTGCCCACTTTACTTTTCTAGAAAGTATAGGCTTTCAAAAAGCAAGCAAATTCACCGCAAGGTGAAGTGTGCCCACTTAGTCCCCGAGCCTGGTAGTAGGTGACGTAGGCACGTAGTGCCAGGGTCCAAAAAGAAAAATCCACGTAGAAATTTTGATACTGAAATGCATTGCCAAATGCATCGTATCGATGTAGTCCCCGAGCTTGCTGGAAGGCGAAGTATGAGTCTTGTAGCAAGGTCTAAAAAAATTAAAATTATCCGATCAGCCGTTATGCAATTAGACTTTTCAATGCCAAGAGCGTGTTGCACTTTCTTGTATCTGAGAGAACCGATTAACCAATCCCTGAGTGCGTCATGCTTGAGGTTGGGCACGGTCCCCAGGCTTTCAAAAAGATGAGACTAACCTGCCAGTCCCCGAGTATGGCGTGCTCGGTGATCGGTGCAATCAACAGGTTATCAAATGAGCAGACTGGTCGACCAGTCCCCGAGTATAACATGCTCGGTGGTTGGTACAGTCCCCAAGATGTCAAATGAGCAGACTGGTTGACCAGTCCCTGAGTATAACATGCTCAGTGGTCGGTATAGTCCCCAAGATGTCAAATGAGCAGACTGGTCGACCAGTCCCCGAGTATAACATGCTCGGTGGTCGGTACAGTCTCCAAGATGTCGAATGGGCAGACTAGTCGACCAGTCCCCGAGTATAACATGCTCGGTGGTCGGTACAGTCCCCAGGTATATCATGTCTATCTGACCAAAGATCCTGCTTTTCTTTTTTTAAAAATTATATCGTCGTATTAATGTGCAACATGATAGGGCGTCCTGCTGTATTGTCAGGTTGTTGCATAAAAAGGTGCTCGTGGTAACTGTGCAGCCGCTCTTTGCGCGGTCCAAGAAAAGGAAACCATCACTTACGCAGAAAAAACCACCAAATTATGTGCGTTAATCATTGAAAAACGAAACATCACAGCCACCGCAAGATCCGCTAACTCCCCCAAAAAATGGGAAGTGGGAAAGGTGGGTTTGTTGTTATAAAAAGCTCGATGTGGCATCCATACCCTTTACCCAGCATTTGCTTACAAACCTCCTGCCCTTGCCACTGCTGCCTCCTACCATTGCCATCTTCAACACCCAGTTCAAAGTTCTCCCTAAGGCATCAATGGTGAAGAGCGACTCGAAGAAGAGGGCAGAGATGATGGCCAAGGAGTGGAAAAATCCTGGAGCAGCACGAGATCCCTCAACGACCTCATTGGAATGGGGCTGCTGCACAATCAGGAGCTCGGCGGCTGGAGAGCAACGGAAGGGGAAAGCTACCCCGACCCTCGTGCGGGTGAGATCGTAGTTTTTGAAGATTTTTTCAAGAGGGGGTTTGGGATTCCGGTTCACCCTTTCCTTCAAGGCCTTCTTCTTTACTATGAGATCGGGATTTGCAATCTGCACCCGAACTCCATTCTCCTTGTCTCTACCTTCATTCACTTGTGCGAGGCCTATGTTGGGATAGAGCCGCACTTCGATCTCTTCCGCTATCTATTCTGTTGAAGGAAGAAGGGAGCAGTTGGAGGCTCCAAGATTGTAGGTGGAGTATACCTAAATCTTCGCGACGGGATGAAGAACCGCTTCCTCAGCTGCCCATGGAACACCTCCCTCACTGAGTGGTACAAGAGGTGGTTCTACATCAGGGAAGAGCCGGGCAGCACCACGTTCTGTGATGTCGGCTACATCCCCGAGAAAAGGGTTAGCTGGACAGATCGTACAGAGTTTAGTGGTCAAGTATCAGAGCTGATGAGCCTGATCGACTGGTCCCGCCTGGATGGTCCTGGAGTGGTCGGGAACTTCCTCATCCGACAAGTGATGCCCTGTCAGAGGAGGGTGCATTCAGCGTATGAGTATGCAGGAAGCCAAGACCCAACTAGGATGCACCCAGATGGTTTGGAGAAGTCAGAGGTCCAGCGGTGGATGAACGAGCTGTTCAACCTGACTGACGACAACTTCATTAGAAGTAATGACCGGATGCATGCCTATAAGCTAGGACGTCCAGCTCCTAAGGTAAATGACTACATTTTTTTGATTATATTGCTATGTCAATACTGTAGCCTTTTGACTGATGACTTGTCGCTGTTGTATTGCAAATAGGAGATCTTGAACGGTGCTCGGTGTATGTATCGTTGGCACCCGGTATGGACCATCCCGTTGGGGTGGACCCGCCGGCAAGCAATGCTGCTTGATGCCTCCAATACACCAGCAGTGACGAAGAACAGCGCCGACCAGCACCGACCATCGAAGACAGAGTGGCAGGAAAGAGGCCACTACCTGTAGAGCCATCCCCCACGGAGGCAATGCCGGCGGAGACCAGCCAGGCCCCGAAGCGTCGCCGGCTCATGAGGATCGCCGACGACGAGGAGGAAGAGGAGTTGGCTGCGCCATCTTTGGTCCGAAGACCACGCATCCATCCTGACGTCGCGTCGATCGACACTGGTCGAGTAACCAGTGATCCGCCTGCCGCACACGTCGAGCCGAGGCGCCTAGGAGGAGCTGAAACGGCGGTGGCGGCTGGGAGGACCAGGAGGAGGTTCTTCACGGTGACGCACCGGAGCTCTGATCTGTAAGTTCAAGATTGCTTCTTCTGTGCTATATTTGCATCTTATGCAGAGTTTGATATTGGCATCATCTTGTCTTTGTTAGTGCGGCCTCGGATGTTGATCCGGGCAATGTCGCCGGCTTGGGGATAGCCGAGCCGGTAGTTGCCGATAAGGATGCCGCCGACCAGACCGACCACGAGCAACCCATGGAACAGCCAACGGTTGTGTCCGTGGCGGAAACCTCCCAAGAGGACCCGGCTCAAGACAGAGCCGTGGCGAGGACCCCGACAAGGGGTGATGAGACGGAGAGGACGCCTCCCCCGAGCAGCGTTGCAGAGGTGGGAGACAAGGTCCCAACCCCTCCTCCTGCTGAAGAAGAGAGGGCCCCGACTCCGGTCCCGACCGAAGCTTCCACACCAGAGGGCTGGGGGTAACGGGGAGGCTGTCGAGGCCCAAGCGGCCTCTGATGATGAAGTGGAGGAGATCCAGGGGCGTCCCCGCGATGGTCGCCAACACGTTTACGTGTGGCGCCAACATGGGGACCACTTTATCGGTCACGAGGAGCTCGCCGAGACCGAGGTGGCGGCAAGTGTAGAGCGCGTTGCCAAGCGGCTCATTGATGAAGTCAAGGTAAGTGGTCTTGTATTCTGCCAGAATGTGCATATATTGTTGTTTGTTCACTGTGCAATATGTATAATTCTTGCAGGGCGTGATGAAAATTGCGAAGTACCGAAAAAGGTGCTTCGACCAAATTGAGGGCATAGTCGCCGAGAATAAAGCCCTGACCACGGAGGTGGACCGCCTTCGGTTAGAGGCCAATGAGGGAACAGCCGAGAAGGTAGCGCAGGAGGAGCGCCTGCTGGATCTGAATCGGCAACTAGCCGACAAGGATCGTTAGAAGAAAGGTAAGTCAAATGTTCCGAGCAGTTGCAGTTAACTGCATGTTCGGTTTTGATGACAAGCAATTATTTCTTCAGGTCTGGAGGAGGAGATTGAACGCCTCCGACAAGAGATGGATCGGCTCGACCAGGAGCGTGCCGGTGCACTGGAGACTGGGTGCAAGGCTGGCGAGGAGTTGAAGAACAAGAGTCGGGAGTTGGCTGGTAAGAGCCGTGCCACCCTTTTCGGCCACGCAATTTTCTTTTCCTTTTGTTTATTCTGATTGTTTGCTTGGTTTTCTTGAAAACTCTATCATAGTGCTTAAAGTCAACACGAAGAAGCACCTCGACGAGCTAGTCAAGGAAAGGGACTCCTGGAAGACCAACTGCTTCAAGATATGGAAAGGAGTAGCCCCGTTACTTGACCTGATCAGTCCCGACCTCCCCGAGGACCAGCCCCGCGCGCCGAAGCTAACCCCGGTCGAAAAGGCACACCAAGCGTGGGGCTGGCTTCAGCAGTTTTTCAAGGACGCCAGGGAGTTTGCCGGAGCGCACATCCTCAGCATGGTACGTGCTCACTACCCCCTGGTCGACTTGTCTCTGCTAGAGAGGGGATATCCCAAGGAGGTTGGTCCGAAGCAGGCAGTGACCTTCGTGTCGGCCTGCTCGACCTATCGTCGATGGTGATCGGTGATATAAAACTCTGCGGGACGTCAACTCCCCCCAACCAACCCGGATCAGACAGGTTAGCAAGGGAGTTTTCGGGGGCGTCAATTGTAGGAGATGGGCGGTCGACGCCTATGGTCTGGACCAGCTAGGCGCTGGTGGCCCCGACCCCTTCGGCGGGATAGGAGCCGTGCGGGTGATCAGCCCGAGGAGTAGGTCTATAGAGTAGCCTGTAGGAGTAGACTAGAAGCCACCCAGAGTGGTGTTTATTGTAAACTTTGTATATAAAGTTTGTAATAAAGTTGGATTTTTGTGAACCATGGTTTTGAGTGCTATAAATTTGTTTGATTGATGTATCACTGAGTCATGTTGAGTGCCCTTGAGGAGCTTGTCTTGGAAAGTAATTGTGGCACTTGTCGAGTATTCTGCGTATGTAAAAGTATATAGCAAAAAAGGTAAATTTTATTATTATCCATCAAAAAAGATTTACAAGTAAAATGTATTGAAACTTAGGGATAGAAGCGTCGTAGTCTGTCTATGTGCCAGGAGTTGGGTAGGCGTGTTCCATCTGGGTACGCCAATCTATAAGATGTAGGGCGTGTAACTTCAACGACCACGAAAGGTCCCTCCCATGGTGTGGATAGCTTGTGCATTCCCTCCTGGCTTGTTTTCCATTTGAGCACCAGATCACCGACCACGAAGGAGTGATCTTTGATGTTCCTGTTGTGGTATCGTCTAATGGTCTCGAGATATTTTGCTGTTCGAAGGCAGGAAGTCAGGCGTCTGTCTTCTGTGGAATTGATCTCTAGTTCTCTGGCAAAATCTGCTGAAGACTGGTCAAAATTTTCAACTCTGGGAGATCCGAAGGCTACATCCAATGGGAGAACTGCCTCGGCCCCATAAACCATAAAATAGGGGGATACGCCCGTGTTCCGACTAGTCTGCGTTCGGAGACCCCAGACCACTTCCGGTAACTCTTTCATCCAGCGTTCTGGTGCCCTGTCATTTTCTCTGTATAATCTTTTCTTTAGGGTGTCAATGATCATTCCATTTGCTCGCTCGACTTGACCGTTGGCTCACGGATGAGCTACCGACACATACTTTATGACTATGCCTCTATCATCACAGAAGTCCTAGAATGTAGTGACAGTTGGGTGCCCAGATCAGTGATGATGCTATTGGGAACCCCGAATCTATGTATGATTTGATTGAGGAATTCCACGGCCTTCTCGGAAGTCGCTTTGACCAATGGCATGTACTCGATCCACTTTGAGAACTTGTCGATTAGTACGAACACGAATTTGAAGTTACCGGGAGCCGGCTTGAATGGTCCAATCATGTCAAGGCCCCAACAGGCGAACGGCCAGGACGACGGAATCATCTGGATCTCATGAGTAGGTACGTGGGTCCACTTGGCGAAGAACTGGCATCCTTCACAATGTCGGACCAGTTTCTCGGCATCGGTGACTGCGGTTGGCCAATAAAAACCTACTCGGAAGGCCTTCCTGACTAGTGTTTTGGAGGCGGCGTGGTTGCCGCAGGACCCAGCATGTATGTCATCTAGGAGCTTGATGCCATCATCTTGGGATATGCATTTCAGCAAGACTTCTGAACTTGCGTTCTTACGCATAAGTTTGCCATCGACCAGTATGTAATTTTTAGATCGCTGGATAAGGCGCTCGTTCTCCATTTTATCTTGAAATCCTGAACCGTCCGAGAGATACTTGATGAACGGAGTGCGCCAGTCGTGGCTGCTGGTTGTCAGAGTGGTATCGTCTATGAGCATTGCTTCGTTGGGTGGCTTGTCGACCAGATCCGTGCCGACACTTGGCGTGTGAATGTCCAGGACGAAAATGACTTGCAGAATCTGGTCCCAGGATGATCCTATCTTTGACAATGCATCTGCTACTTGATTCCTGTCCCAGACCACATGGATGTACTCTATGCCGTAAAAATTTGATTCCCACTTCCGGATTTCTTTGCAGTAGAGGTTCGTCTTCTCGTGAGTTGTGTCCCACTCCTTATTTAGCTGGTTGATGACTAGGGCAGAATCACCATGGACGTAAAGGTGTTTGACTCCCAGTTCGACAGCCAATCGGATGCCATGCAAGCATGCTTCGTATTCGGCGACGTTGTTGGATGCCGGAAAGAGGATCCTAAGGACGTAGCGGAGTTTGTCCTTGTTTGTCGAAACGAAAAGTATTCTGGCACTGGCTCCATTGATGTTCAAGGATCCGTTGAAGAACATTGACCAGTGGTTGGAGGCATCTGGAGGGGGGGCTCATTGAGATCCGTCTATTCCGCGATGAAGTCGACCAGGGCCTGGGACTTGACGGTAGTGCGACTCTAGAAATCCAGAGAGAATGGGCATAATTCCATCGCCCACTTTACAATTCTTCCGTTGGCGTCCTTGTTACGCAAAATGTCCCCCAAGGGGAAGCTGGTAGTAACTAAAACTCGATGGCCGTCAAAGTAGTGCTTCAGCTTCCTTGAGGTGATTAAGATGGTGTGGATTAGCTTTTGTATCTGAGGGTACCTAGTCTTGGATTCGTTTAGGACTTCGCTTATGAAGTAAACAGGCCTCTGCACTTTGTAGACGTGGCCTGGTTCGTCCCGTTCAACCACCATCACCGTGGAGACAAACCGATCGGTTACTGCTATGTAAAGGAGTAGGTCCTCGTTAGGCTGAGGTGCAGTGAGGACGGGTGGTGAGGTGAGGAAAGTTTTGACCTGGGTGAACGCGGCGTTAGCTTCCTCTGTCCAGGAGAATTTTTCTGATGCTTTTAGAAGTTTAAAAAAGGGGAGGCCTTTTTCCCCAGCCTAGAAATGAACCGACTGAGAGCGGCCATGCATCCGGTGGGCTTTTGAATGTCTTTGATGTTCTTGGGTGGTCGCATATCGAGCACTGCCTTAACTTTTGAAGGGTTCGGCTGTATGCTGTTGCGGCTGACGACGTTGCCGAGCAGTAGACCAGAGGGGAACCCAAAGCTACACTTTTTGGGATTGAGTTTCCACTTGTATTTATTTAGCACCTTAAAAGTGCGGTCCAAGTTGTCGATCAGGGTGCTCGCGTCCCTGGTTTTGATGACGACGTCGTCAACGTAAGCCTCGACGAGGTCGTCACGTATCTCGTCGTGGAGGCATTGCTGAATAGCGCGTTGATAGGTGGCCCCAGCGTTTTTCAGTCCAAAGGACATGGTGGTATAACAATATGCGCCAAAAGGAGTAATGAAGGAAGTTTTGATCTGGTCGTCTTCCTTTAGCGAGATCTAGTGATAACCAGAGTAACAGTCGAGAAAAGAAAGGAGTTCGCATCCGGCCGTTGAGTCGACCACCTCGTCGATACGAGGGAGACCGTAAGGATCTTTAGGACAGTGTTTATTGAGATCAGTGTAATCAACGCACATTCTCCATTCATTATTCTTTTTTCTTACAAGAACTTGATTGGCAAGCCAATCGGGATGATAAACTTCTTTAATAAACCTGGCTGCTAAAAGCCGTGTGATTTCTGTCCTAATAGCCTACTTTTTGTCACGAGCGAACCGTCGTAGCTTCTGCTTGATGGGTCTTGCGGTCTTCGAGACTTTTAAGGAGTGCTCGATCAGGTTTCGTGGGACACTGGGCATGTCTGCGGGTTTCCATGCGAAAACGCTTACGTTGTCCCTTAGAAACCTCATGAGCGCATCTTCCTATTTGGCGTGCAAGTTGGCCCCGATGAGAGCCGTCTTCTCGGGGCTACCGTCGACCAGCTGTACTTCCTTGTGCTCTTTGGACTTTGAGCTTTTCCTTGGAGTCTCCTGTTCGGGTAGTTGGAGCTGGTCGGGTGGAGCTTGCGTGGCTTGTGCTACGGTTTCTGCCATGCGAATCGAGAGATAAATTGCCTCAGTGATCTTGAAGCTTTCTTCTTCGCAGGTGTATGCGGTGTAGACGTTGCCTTTGACAGTTAAGATGCCCTTCTCAGTTGGCATCTTGAGGACCAGGTATGAGTTGTGCGGTACCGCCATGAATTTGGTTAGCGAGGGGCGGCCTAGGATTGCGTGGTAAGTCCCGTCGAAATCGGCGACCACAAAGTTCACGAACTCTGTGCGGAAGTGGTCTGGTGTTCCGAACTGGACGGGCAGCGTTATCTGCCCAAGGGGTACTGAACTTTGACCCGGCAAGACACCGCAGAACTGGGCGTCATATGGCTTCAACTGCGCCAGAGTTAGCTTGAGAGTAGGCAAGCTGTTGCGGAAAAGGATATCAATAGAGCTACCCCCGTCGACGAGCACGCGCTCGAACCTAACGCTGTTGATGCATGGATCCAGGATCAGAGGAAAACGACCTGGTTCTGGGATGGTGGCCCACTAGTCCTGTCTGTTGAAGGAGATCTCTCTGTGCGACCATGGGGGAAATTTTGGATCGGCAATCAGGCCATCGGGGCTATCCACATTAAGGCAGGCTCTCTTCAGGAGCTTTCTTTCTCGCTTGGACTCGATGGAAACTTTGCCACCAAAGATGGAGTGCACCACATTAGTGGGACTGACATATCGGTGTCGTGGGTCCCTATCCTGGTCGTCGTCGTCTTCTTGACCGTGTCTATCCTGTTTCCCATTTTTCTTGATGGGGTCCCCCTGAGCAGCCCGCTGTGTGTAGATGCTTTTGAGGAAACGGCATTCTTCCATCGTGTGGTTAGACTTGGGATGGAGTTGGCACGGTCCTTTCAGCATCTTGTTATAGTCTTCCTGGTAATCTCGCCGTCCATTGGGGCGCTTGACTGTGTTCACCTAGTGATCGTTGTCACGAAGTTGCTTGCCTCTGAAATCGTCGTGGTTGTCGCGACGCCTGTCCCAGTCACCGCGGCGAGTGTTCCGGTTGTCGAAGCGTCCACGACTGTCGTCTCGTCGGGGAGGCTGGTTGGCGCCTCTCACATCTTCTTGGATGAGCTTTTCTGCGTCATCGGCATCGGTGTAGTTTTTGGCCGTGGCGAGGAGCTCGGCGACCGTGGTCGGCCTTTTGCGTAGTAGCTTGCTTCTTAATGCTTCATGGAAGCATAGGCCCTTGATGAAGGCCGATATAGCCTCATCGTGAGAAATCTTCGGAATCTTGAGGCGCATATCCGAGAAGCGTCGGATGTAATCAGGCAAGGGCTCATTCTTCCTGTCCCTTATCCTCTCGAGATTGTATTTGTTTCCAGGCTGCTCGCAGGTAGCAATGAAATTGTCAATAAACGCCTAGCGCAGTTCCTCCCAAGAATTGAAAGAGTCCTCGGGTATGCCGAGGAGCCATTGATGGCCAGCTTGGTTGAGGACGACTAGAAAATAATTTGCCATGACGTGCTCGTCTCCCGCTGCTGACCGGACTGCGATCTCGTAAAGAGTGATCCAGTTTTCAGGGTTCTCCTTGCTGTCATATTTTTTAAGCTTCTCGAGCTTAAAGTTGCGGGGCCATATGACTTGGCAAAGGTGCGAGGAGAACTGTCTTAGGCCGCGGGGGCCATGTGCTGCATCGTACTCAATGCGTCACACGTTTTCGTGTACTGCTCTTTCCGTAGCACGCCTGTTAATGCGGTCACGGGCATCCTTAGGAGGGATGTTCTAGCGTAGATCCTGGTCCTAGTTTACTTCCTGACCACGTCCACGCCTCTGGTCGCGGTAACCGCCCGTGTCCTGACCACGGTTGTTGCGTCCAGTGTCCTTCCTGCGATCGTTGGGGGAGCGGCTATGATGGCGCCCGCTGGGTCGTGGTGAAGTCTGGCTGCGATGAGTCTGATCGGAGGAAACCTCCATGTAGGAGACGGCTTGGACCCTTTTGAGCAAAGTAGCGGTCTGCCCCATCACGGTGATCAGATGCGCTCGTATATTGGATGGGATGCCCTGGTACTCTGGAGTATCGGGGAGTCGGTCTAGGTTTGTCATGGCAACAACCACGTTGGTGCTTGGCGTCTTGTAGACTTGCTGATTCCCGACCATGTCGAAAGCATCGCTGAGGTTGTGTGGTGTGAGTTGCCATTCTTCATCCACTCACCGCTGAGCACGATCGGCGTTGCGCTGCTCACGGAGTTGTCTTTGCTCGTCGGTTTCACCATCGACAACTGGTTCATCGTTGTTGACATTGAAGATCAGATCTCCTCACCGGGGTGGAAAGACTGGAAAACGAGAAAAACCTGGGGGGTAGGGTGGTAGATCCAGGTCGTAGTCTTCGTCCTCGGGGTGTAAAACCTCAGTAGGGACAAATCCTATACTGGAGTTTGTACTGGTAGCCTTATCATCAGGCAGGACTCGGATGGATACCATGTTGACGAAGTGACGAGCTGCTCGACTGCTCTAGCCCAGCGACAAACCCGCCTTGCCAAATAGAGATTGGGTATGCCGCAAATACTGGTCGGCCACATTATTCAGACCATAAGGGCAGTTCTGGTCTGGGGAGGCTGTCTTGAGCTTGACGGTTCGTCCCGTGGGGGTCGACATTATTGTCAAGGACGTCTCCAGTTGTTCTTGCGTGGTGACACGAGTTGATCGACGGGAGTCGAAAAAATTTGCAGATGCCGCCTGATCGGGTTTGTGCGAGATCGAATCCACCAGGTTGGAGGCTTGGAGGAGCTTGTGGTCAGCGCAATCAAGGGCTTGAAGAATGTCCGAGTTGTCGAGTCGTTTTGCCCTGTAGCGAGGGGGTGGAGGTCGGGTCCTCGGAGTTGGCGTGATCGGAATTGACGCCTCTACTGTCCCAGATCAGATCTGGGTTTCTCCCGAGGTCATGGTTGTAAGGCCGCCGCCACGAGTGGTCCAAGTGATCTGCCCGACGATGAACGTGAGGCCTTCAGCCATGGCCGCGGAAGCTGGAACGATGACCATCTTGTCTGTTGGGAGAGCTGTACGCACACCCCGTACCTGGCGCGCCACTGTCGACGAAAGCTAGTCGGCAGTCTACCTTGGGGTATACCCACGGTAGTAGTTTATCGGTAGACGGTGCGCAAGCTACGAACTTGATGGTGACGCAAGACACGGACA
>Ga0182004_10004088_pt1 | contig 11725 bp, 9 predicted proteins | sample Sormic07211540_1_FD_120479 | JGI IMG/M metagenome (GOLD analysis project Ga0182004, IMG submission 120479) | Endophyte microbial communities from Sorghum bicolor roots, Mead, Nebraska, USA - 072115-40_1 MetaG | ecosystem: Host-associated > Plants > Roots > Unclassified | place: USA: Nebraska...
ATATGCATTGTTTTCCTGGAAGATATAGATTGTACATGTCATATGATTAATGACATCATGTGCTTAGTGCTTTGCAGTGAAAATGAATTGAGTCAGTGCCTTATATTTAAATATCTTTGCTGTGCACCATTCCATTTTTGGTTGGTTCAATTATCCTTTCATTTCCCATTTCATATTTTACAGTATATTTGATAGCTAAAATGTTGGTTGCAAATAGTGATATGCTTGATTCAACAAGCTCTTCAAATGTACCCAAAATAGTTCAAATTCTACTATTCTTTTAACCAATTTTTCATTTCATATGGTGGAGGAACAAGCAATCATGTTTACTAAAAATATTTTTTATTTCCTCATTATTTTGTTCAATTACATAACTAGGATGGAACCCTCACTAGTCACTACATTGTGAAATCTTGTATTTCTGGTATGCGAAGTTTGTGAAGTCAGGAACTGAAGAAAATCGTAGCCTAAATAATTAATGTTACATGGTATATTTGCCACCTTGGCTGGTTTCGTCTCAGTTAATCTATAATAGGCTCGAGATGTTCTTAGATACCTTATAAATCAATTGAAAGATTGACCAACCTAGGAGGAACTGGGTAGCATTGCAACAATAAGAAACATGTACCCAAATTTAGTTGAAGAGGACTCTCACTAACTGAGGTAGGCTCAGTTCCTAGACATCATGTTTAGCTTCTAGATATTTTTATCTAGTAGCGTATCCATAGGTGCATTTATGTACACCCGCATGGCCGCACCTCTTAAGGCGTCCTCAATGGAAATCGCTGGTTGTTAACTATTTATAAGCTGTGAAAGGGCCTCTAGTTGAGTTGGTTAGATGGATTGAGTAGCACTCAGGTCCTGGGTTTGACTCCTCATGGGAGTGAATTTTCAGGCTGGGGTTAAAAAGATCTCCTTGTCTGTCCCACGCCAAAGCGCAGGTAAGGTCCGGCCCGGGTTGTGATCGTTGTCACATGGGCTATAGTGCCGCTGTGTATGTGTGGGGCAAGGGTTTAATGCAATGCAATGCTTGGGGGTTGTCCTACCCCCCTGCACGTCACCACATGGACCCCACATGCAAGGTTTTTTTAGTTTTCTCCCTTCTATCCAACTGCTTATCATCCATCCATATACCCAGGCACCACCGAACATATCAGCTCTGTGTCGCCGGCCTTCTCTCTTCCTGCGCTGTCACTTGCCAGCCATGTATACTCCCGCGTGGCTGCTGTGTGCCGATGGCCTCCCCGCTTGCTCCATCCTCCTAGCCACTTCTCACAGATTTGGATCCACATCTAGAGCAAGGTGGCGGCAGAGCTCCCGCGAGCATGAGCTACCCAGTTTGTGGCACCCACGTGCACGCATTGCCGGCTGCTGATCATCCCGCAAGCATGCGCCGATGTTTAGATCTACCACTGGGATTAGCTCTGTGGGAGCCAGGAGGGAGGGTGTGGTTGGAATCTGGTTCGTTTTCTTCCCAGCTGATCTTCTCTCCCCTCATTTTTTGAGCGACCAGCAACGAAGGAGTCACTAGCGAGGTTTTTCTGTTTTCTCTCACCTCCACGTCAGTGAGAATCTCTGCTAGTGACTTCGACACCCATTGGGGATGCCCTAATTGAACTAGGTTCAGTTCCTAGATATTTTTATCGAATAGCGTATCCATAGGTTCATTTATGTCCTATTGTCCTTTAGGTCTGGATCTGGATCAGGTTAATAGTGATAAATAGGTTCATGTGGCGCTTTGTGACACCTTTCAAACTCGGTATTACTATAGAGATCAATTTGCTAAATAATTTCACATGCTCGTTTTGTTTGCATATGTTCATTGCTGTATTCTGTTGTGTCAAGGCATCTTAACAATACCCCCTCCATCCCAATTATAAACTGTTTTGGCTTTTCTAGATATGTAGCTTTTGCTATGCACATAAACACTATGTCTAGATACATAATAGAAGTAATGTATCTAGGAAAGCTAAAACATCTTATAATTCGGAACGGACCGTACTTGTTTTTTGAACAAAATAAACCTGTATAAATAATCTATGCAGATGCTAGTTTGCCTGCTATGTTCATTGCTGATAGTATATCTGTGTTAACTGCAGCTAACGTTTATCACCGGGACCTGAAGCCAAAGAATATATTAGCAAATTCTAACTGCAAACTGAAAATTTGTGATTTTGGACTAGCACGAGTTGCATTCAATGATACCCCAACAACAATCTTCTGGACAGTATGTTCTTTGAAATATTTTTCTTCTATTAGTTTCATTTATCTTTGTTTCTGTCTACTGAACGTGAGCTGGTCTTAATGAATAATGATGTTTCTGTGTTCATTTGGCTGCAGGATTATGTTGCAACAAGATGGTACAGAGCTCCAGAGCTCTGTGGATCCTTCTTTTCAAAGGTAGGATGTGTGGTGCATCACAATGTCCCTTGGTTAAACTTTGATTGAAACATTAAGCTAAAACCAATATAGGTCAAATCTGTTTTGGATTCATTGACCTTTTGATGATACAAATTGCTGTAGTGGTATTACGAGTATCAAAAGGCATTTCAGGTGTCATAATGTTTAAATAACTTCTAACATCATATACTGATAGCGATGAAAGTAAATGATCATGCCAATTGTTGCCTACTCTGATTTTGTTAATGCAAATGAGTTATTATTCACATTGCAGTATACACCGGCCATTGACATTTGGAGCATTGGATGCATCTTTGCTGAGGTGCTAACAGGGAAACCTTTGTTTCCTGGTAAAAATGTTGTCCATCAGTTAGATTTGATGACTGACCTTCTAGGCACGCCATCAATGGATACGATTTCTCGGGTAGGGTACAGATTAAATTAGCAACATTGTGCAGCTTCTCTGATGAGCATCTTTTTGATGGCTATGAAATCTGGTTATCTGGTATTAATTGTTTCTTTTATTCCCAGGTCCGGAATGAGAAAGCAAGGAGGTATCTAAGTAGCATGAGAAAGAAAGAGACAATTTCGTTCTCACAGAAGTTTCCCAATGCAGATCCTTTAGCCTTGGATCTCTTGCAAAGGCTTTTAGCATTTGATCCGAAAGACCGTCCAACTGCAGAACAGGTAATTACGTTGCTCCAGAGTCCAGATGCATACTTATGTTCATCTTTGGCCTTCTGTGGGCAAATTGTGACTAATTTTGATGTTTTTTAGGCATTGGCTCATCCATACTTTAAAGGGCTAGCCAAGGTTGAGAGAGAGCCATCCTGTCAACCAATCACAAAGATCGAGTTTGAGTTCGAACGGAGAAGAGTGACAAAAGAAGACATTAGGGAGCTGATATTCCGTGAGATATTGGAATATCATCCACAACTGCTCAAAGACTATATCAATGGCACCGAGAGGACAACCTTTCTGTACCCAAGGTTGTAGCACTTGTACATTTGAACATACATGGTGCTTTTGCACATTCATGTATGTTTTATATTAATTCTGCTCCTAAAACTTATGGGCTTGTTTATGCAGTGCTGTCGACCAATTTAGGAAGCAATTTGCTCATCTTGAAGAAAATAGTGGAAACGGACCTGTTATTCCAATGGAAAGAAAACATACTTCTCTTCCTAGGTAATTGTTAAACTGTATACTCTGTACTTGTTTTGTTGTATTTTGCATGCTTGCATGGTCATAGTGGAAAAACACTGAAGCATAACTCATGATTGAGTTATTAGGGTTCTTTACTTTGGCCTATATTATAACTGGTGAATAAATGTTTTCCTAATTCTATATAAAGAAAGGCTGCACTTTGAAATACATACATCTGCCACACCTGTCACATAATGACAAGGTTGTTTCAGTATATAGCCCTGGCAGCAAAGGTGAACCAGCTACAAATGAAAACACATTTATATTCAGGTGCTGAAGCTAGGATGACAAAATGAACATGATTCGTTTCTCACTTCATCCCGCTATACCAAATGTTAAGAACAGTACTGAAAGAGGAGTGACAGCTACAGTTTATTCTAAAAATTAGACCAAGGTGAATTTTTAATGTTTAATATCAGTAGTTATATGCACCCCGTATTGGGATATCAGGAACCGAGAGAAATAGCAAACATAACATTTCCCCTTGAATTTAACACTATCAGCAGAATGGTGTAATGTGCTATTATTCTTACACTGAAGTCGTGGTTGATCAGTAAGCATTCAGACTAACTATGCTTGAATTTCTTGTTTCCTTCCTAATTGTGCACTTTCTTATTTTCTTTTATGTTAAATGGTTAACCTGCCTTTTGCAGGTCTACTATTGTTCACTCAGCTCCAATTCCAGTCAAGGAACAACCCCGTATCGGCCCATCTAGGGAAAGGCCTTCATCTGATGAGTCCTACAGAAATCCTCGGGAGACAGAAAAATATTCTGGCAATCTCCCGAGAACGTCACAGGCTCCACAAAGAGTGCCAACAGGTACCTTTGGTTTGTGTCATGTAAACCTTTGGCTGATATTGGTCTAACTATATACTGTTTATCTTTTTGCAGCGAGACCAGGAAGGGTTGTTGGTCCAGTAATGCCTTACCAAAATGGAGACACCAAAGACCCCTATGACACACGAAGGTTGGCAATGAACTCAGGATATCCTCCCCAACAACAAATCCCACAAACATTTGGTTATTATCAGACACATGGCAAACCAGCTTGCTCCGAGCCATCACAGGCTGAAAGGTACACGCTGCATCAGCAGGCCTATGCCTGTGCAAACCGTACAGCTGCATCTGATGTTGCTCTGGACATGAGAGCACCCCCTTTTCATCATCTATCGGCAGGGCAAAAAGGTGACTCTTCTGATAGGCTAACAGCCGAGACAAACTTGTACACGAGATCACTCAACGGCATTGCTGCTACTGCAGCAGGAGTGGCAGCAACTACTCACAGAAAAGTCGGTGTTGTTCCATTTGGCATGTCAAGCATGTATTAGTGACCGGATCATGGCCGAGTTATGGTGAATCCTACGTGCCTTTGTTGGAGCTATGCTGCCTTCAGGTGGCTAAACATCGATAATGAAGCGGCCAATCAAACCTTTGGCTGGATGCTGCCAAGTTTAGAGTGCAGAGCAATACAGGGTTTTCCTGCGTGGTCAGGAAAACAGGAACCACCATCGGCGGCGTGAAGCGTGTCAACATGTTTGTTCTATTTAGGGCACCAGCTAGTATCTGCCTGTGCTTGAGAAGTGTGCCCTTGGTTGCACACTGAAGGGTACTCCAGCGGCTTGTAATCTGGGCAAATTTAGGCGCCAATTTCTTTTCTAGAGCGAGGAGGCAGAAGGGAAAGGAAGGAACATTAACGTTTTAAATATTGTATAGAGATGTTTCTCATATATCAATCAACGTGCTACACCAGAATTACTTAAGAAAGATGCAAGATATAGCAAAAATTTGCTTGGTATGAATGTTTGCAGATCGATCTTGAACTAGCTCCAAGAACATGTTGCTCACTAATCTTGAACTATATTAGGTGCAGTGTCGTAATAATCTGTAGGTAAAACTAGAGCATTCGCTTGTTTCCGTTGAGCTGTCTATCCCAGGTTATCAAAATACTACATATAGTCAATTGGACACGGAAACAGAAAGCGTCATCTGCAACGACCAGTTCCGTCTTGGCATCGCTTTCAAGCAACGTAAGGTCATAGTGACAACAACGATTGCTTCAGGAGTTGTAAAGGAATTTCTAATTCTCATGAAACATGATAAAATCAGATCACTAGGCTCTGGTTACTAAACGGAGAAATTAACCCACGAACATTCATCAAATCCCGGCAAAAAATATCCTAGCTCCACGAGTTTTGACTGGGATTCACGTTATTATAAACAGAAGCATGACTCTGCTTGAGGCGTCCTCATGAGCAAAATTGCACTCAGATCACTTTATTCAGCACTATTGTTCGTCTCTGTACAATGATCTGTGACACGGAAACCCAAAGGGACATACATATACAAGCCATTTTCATCGACAACCCGCAGTTTATGCTTGCTATTTGTAACAGCTAACATAACATAAATGGTGAATCTTGATCCTATACCTAACTTCCCAAGAATGGCCTGCACCATGTGGAGCGAAGCTAACTTCAGCGACAGGTTCACTCGATGATACATCTGTATGCCTCCTAAACTAATTCTGCTCAAGTTTGTCATGAAAGGTCTTCGAAATTATTGGCCTCACGTCCTCTGAATCCACAAGGCTCTCCAGGAAAGGGAGTAACTCGATCAATTCCTGATCTGAGGGGTCATCAAACCAGCTCTTAATTGGTATGCCGTTATCCACTTGCAACTGGAAAACCTGGACAAAGAAATGCTTCAATTAATCAACAAAAAATAATGAATATATTATATATAGTATGCAAAAAGGGCTCTGATGAAAAGATAGTTTAGTTTCTTGCCACCTCTAGTTCAGAAGGAAATAGCTACATGCCAGGAGGCCCAGGAGACCAAGATATCACAGTATATAGTGACAGACTAGACTTACCAGAGATCAAGTAACCAAAAGGGAAACAGATAAAAGCATAAACCTTATATATTGGAAAGGGATTGTACCTGTGGAGTATTGTCAACTATTGCAACTTTTGCCAAGTCGATCCTCAGAATTGTCAGGTCCTTTGTATAGCAACCGTCAGAGAATATACAAGATTCACGATAAATACGCCGTGAGATATATTTTCCATCAGGATCAAGTTTATCTATAAGTTGCTCAGCATAGATTCTCTGACTAGCTGTGAAAATGACGACCTCAAACATCTGAGCAACCTTCTCAAGAAACATTTTCAGGTAAGGCCTTTTTCTCACATACACTGTGTGATTTTTCATATTAAAGAAAACTTCTAGGGTAAAATCAGCATTGTCGCAGTGATCCAATGTTGAATGTACAAGAGTCTCTGCAGATGAGAAACCATTAGACTATCGTACAAAGAATATATTGGAGTAAAAATGTTTGTATTACAACTGAAAAATAACATAAAATTCCTGTTCATGACAGGCAAATAACATAAAATATTAACTGAAAAATAATGATAACATGCCAGTAGCTAGTGAACAGATACTGAAAAGTACCATAAATTAAAAGACATACTCAAAATTAATATTCCATGAGAAATTAGTGCTGCTCACCGTCCAAATCAAGCACAAGAGTCACATGTTTTGTTCTCACTGGTGTTTTCAGTAAGCGGTTGGGCGAGTCAACATCCATTAAATCAGGCAGACATCTAGAAAGTAGCTTTTGATCTAGATATTCAGTTTCAACATCACCTGCAGCAGAACTACTTTCTGTTTCTGAATCTGTTGGTTTTGTCTGAAGGTATAAGGATGTCTCATCAGGGTCCATTGCGACATTGTCTGCCGGAACCGCATCATCACTGTTACTTGGTTTTGGTGTATCATCTAGAGACAGACGAGCCACGGGCCGCTCTACCATGTCAACTAAATTCATACAATCATTGTAGGAAGTACTAACTTCATTTGTAAAACCCATCAAACTATCAAATTGGAGAGCAGAAAAGTTTTCTGAGACATAGAAGTCCAGAACATCCCAAACTTGTAATTCAGTTGTGGTATTGTATCCTTCATCATTGCCACTAAGAATCAGGTGAAGGAACTCAGTGCTTTCATCCATTGCTGCAATTGACAGATAAATAAAAGAAAAGTCAATAAAGAATAATCAGGGCTTTCAGCAACCAACTATCAGATAGTTGGCCAATAATTGGATGAGCTAAAAAAAGACAAACTGATAAAAAGTAGAAATGTCAAAGCAACCAAGACATACAATACGGAAATGTAAATGCATAGACAACTGAAATCTAGTTAACACAGAAAACTTGGAAGCTAAGCCGTGTTACCTGCAGCATTGTAGTTTATCTCTTTCAACTGAAGATCACTATAGATTGGATCTGGCGAAAGGATACTCTCAAGGTCTGATGACGATGGTACTTGTATAGGAACCTGAAAAATATTTTGTAATAGGTTTAGTATTCAATATTGCATAACATCTCAAAACACAATGAAACAAAGATGCAGTTCTGTAGGAAATTACATGATGATGCATCCATGCTAAGAAAGATCGTCCCACTCACTTCTACTGATACACTATTGTTTCTAAGCAGAGCGCTCACAGCTTGATAATCGAGAGCACTAGCAGCTGCATTATGACAAATCAGACCATTATTACCAAACTATTTGAGTTGCAGAGTTAGTTATAGAGCAGAGTTTTATAATTTGCAATCACAAATACTGGTCTGACAAATCTCAGTGCTTGTTAGAGCATTGCGAGTTTAAGAACTGAAGACTGTAATTGGCTTTGTCCTACCTCATCCTAATGCTTTTGTTATTTCCAAATATAATATTTGTCAAACAGCGCATTTCAAAATTTAAAATGTGGTTTTTTATGAGTTTCAACTTTTCTTTACCAGCAAAAATAATTCTAAAAATTACTGAAGCTTTTCACGATATAGTTTATTAAATACTCATAGAAAGAAAATCTAAGAGAACTAAATCCAAAATGATTTGATTGAGGGAAGTTGTTTGAGAATCTAAACACAGCTGCTTTGGTATTAGCTGGAACCAATACAAAGCTCAAGAACTGGGCTTTGTGGTTGGTTGATAATAATTATTATTACTATGCATGGTGTTGTGTCAAGGCTGGTTTGTGTTTTCTTTTTCCATTCTTCTTCCATTTTTGAGACTAGAGTAAGAACTCAGTTACTCAGATAACTTGCTCCCAGGAAGCAGAAGCCACTATGGAGAGAGAACTAAACTTTAGCGATGCAACTATGCTGCTGTCCTCAGGAACCTTCTGAAAGGAAAATAAAGGTTAATTACCATTGATCTTGGACTATAGGACAACAATGGCAGTGGTAGCAAACTGGTAGTTCCTGCATCAGATTCATCATGCAATAAGCTGATTTCCATGATTTCCGTGTTTTCCCCTGATACTTCAGCAGTGCAGCACACTGCAAAAAGGGAAGGAAGAAAAAAGTTGTAACACATTCTTGCAGTCCAGCAATAAGCTACTAAATAAAATTGGTACTAATAAATATGCTAAATTATGTTTTCCCAGATCAAGTTCAAATCTCCACGTGCTTGTGAAAGTGCATCTCAGTACATACCCTAAATATGGATTAGTGTAATATAAGCCATACAGTAATGCTGTACCCAACTAATTTTGGGCTGTCGGCCCTAGATTCTAGAACAGAAGATAAAGTTGATAACTTTGGGAGGGGAAGAGGGTGCACAGATTTATTCAAACTTGAATTTTTGTGACCAGGACAAAACATTCACTGTAATTCTTTCTTTTATAAAAAAAATAAACTCACAATAATAAAACTAATGTTATGCAGTACCACTGTACCAGCATCATGACATTTATAACAACAACTTGTGCAGCATATTGCAATATGAAGAACAACAAAAACCTGTATCTTAGACGACTTCACGATATATTAATTCACCTACCATCATTTTAATTTAACACACAAACTAGAACATTCTCTTTTCTACTTTGACACAACAAAAGATGCTTCCGGTCCTACCTTACAAGCCACAAATGGGTCAGCTCTCAAATTGACATTTCCCTCTTCTGAATAAAATAAAGATGTGGATATTTTTAAAAATTCAAGTGAAACTCCAACTTGACGATTTCCTGAAGACGACTAAAACTTCTTAGTGAAACTTTGTGTTCTGATTAATTTAATCTTTCTGTGAGCTTAGAACAGTATTTTTCATCTTGGCTGAAGATAGCAGGATTAATCGTATATGGATGCTAGGCTGTTTCTGTAGCCGGATAAGAAAAGTACGTCTCCTTTCATGTTACAAAATACTGTTTAGTCAAAATATCAGTAGTGTCAGTACTCAGTACCGGTAACATGGCCAGAACTGAGTTTTTTTCATTCCAGGTAGTGTATTTACACAGAGTTACAGACTATGAAGGTGCAGCCTATAGCATAGAAGACACATTATCTTTCGTGGAGCTGCTGTGACCATATAAAGAACAGAATAGACTGAAAGTAGGAAAGATTGAAATGAATCTAGCTAGGTGGATGAGATTGGAGACTATGCAGACTTTACCATTTTGATGACTTATTAGCGTTGACCCCGCCGCTGTTTTATCGGGTGTAACCTCTTGAGGGTGTGAATGTTCCAATATTTCAGTGGTCTTGCAAAATGTATGAGGCTCCTGTGTCCCTAAACAGTCGTTGCTTAACATTTTATTCATCCTTAATGCAAGTATTTGCAAAAAGCATGTTCAAAGTACTGCAGTTCCAGTAGGAAAAGGCCAACTGTTGAAACATTTGATATCACTAAAGACATTAGTGGGGAAAAAGTGAAACAGTAAATTATCTACAACCTAATGTAGTCGAAAGAACATACTTAATCATTAATAAATCTGTTCTAGAGGGAAAGCCACTAATCAGTGCTACATGAGAAAACAAACACTTAGTATTGTGAGGATTAGTCCATGGACAAAGGAAGTCATGTAAAGTGTAATCATTATCAACAAAACAAGAAGAGGCTATGCGTCTTTGACTAAACAACAGTACTAGTTAACAAATATACTCTACTCGAAACCCGAAAGCAGTTGTCACTTCTCGCATGCCGGAAGCATGTTATAGTGAATTCGCCAAAGCAAAACGCCCCCTAATACTCTGGGATCCTCTGGCAGCAAGTAACAACTCTACCAGTGACCAAATGCCCTCCGTTCCCTTTTCCCCCCTTTCCCCTACTTTTCGTTTTTAGACCCATCACAAATCTCCCTCGCAAGGACAGAAAAGGGAAATCGGAGGCGAAATATATACCGTACGTCAAAGCAGCAACGAAACCCCCGTAAAATTCCTCACATCACATCACATCACAAAAAGAGGGGCTCACTTCACTCCTCCTCGTCGGCAAATCACAGCGCAGACTCACGAGGAGCGGAGAAAAAAAAAAGTGCGGAGAAGAGAGAGACCAGGGCCAACAACCTTCACCGAACATCTCTGTCGAGCTTAGACTCTGGAACTACAGGATCGTCTTTTGGGGACTTGAATTTCACAAAGAAAAAACAGAACGGTTCCGCGTTTCTCAGCAGTTCGCCGAAATCTCCTCATGTTCATGCTAAAAAATCCCCACAAATTCCCACTAAATTCACCACGAGAGGCGGTCCCTCCCCAGTCCCCAGCTCAATCACACGCACGAAAGTTGAAAACAAGCATCCATACTACTACGGAGACCGGCCGAGAGACGAGCCAAGAGCTTGTGCTGACGAAACCTCCGACCAGACCAGGCAGAGGTCGAGAGAGAGAGGCGAGAAGAGATACGTACCCAGGCAGCGCGCTTGCGTGCGTAGCGACGATGATGACCTCTGGCTGAGCACAGCGCCCTCCTCCCCCCACCTCGCGCCTAGCCTTCCTTACTCCGGCAAACACCAGGAAGAAATCAGAGAAGAGGCGACGAGGAAGAGGACTAGAGGAGGGAAGCAAAGCTAGCAAGGCGCAAAGAGGCAAGAGCTTTGCGGAGGCAGGGGACAGCTCGATCGCTCGCTAATCCCGCACCACATAATCTATGCGACCGATCCGCGTCCGCCAACACCATCCCTAGCCTCCCTCCGTTCGCAACCACAGACATCTGGGCCACGTAAAGGCCGGGCCCGCGTGGACGCCGCACTAGAGGGTGCAAAGTTTTGTAGGCTTTGCATTTTCACGGTGGGTTGCGGCTCTCCCCACTCCGCCTTCGTGCCCCTGCGCCTCC
>Ga0182004_10004089_pt1 | contig 11724 bp, 7 predicted proteins | sample Sormic07211540_1_FD_120479 | JGI IMG/M metagenome (GOLD analysis project Ga0182004, IMG submission 120479) | Endophyte microbial communities from Sorghum bicolor roots, Mead, Nebraska, USA - 072115-40_1 MetaG | ecosystem: Host-associated > Plants > Roots > Unclassified | place: USA: Nebraska...
ACGGACTTGCCTCCTGACAGACACGAGCGAGCGTGCGTCGCCATATATAAAAAAGGCAAAGGGTACTCGGCCTCCTGGGCATGCAGGAAGAACGACGACGACCTCACGCACGTGAAATGCTGCTGGTCCGCCAGGCCCCGGCCCCGGCTGGCGGGGCCGGGAATCGCGTCGACGCGCGCGGTGTGTGGCTCGAAACGGGGGATATCGTGCGAGCTGGAGGAAATCAACCACAAGCCCACCGTGGGGGTACGCCGTCGATCGCGCGGCGGTCTTGAGCCCACCCACCGGCACCCGCACGGCATCGCGCGCGCCGATCGTTGGCCGGTCGGATCGGTCACTGGCGAGCTGGCGGCGGACGCGGTCGTGTCAGGGGCTCTCGAGTCCAGGCTAGGGGCCATGATTAATTAGCCGTGGCGGAATGCTGGAGATGATGGGTGTGGCCGTGTGTGTGTGTGTGTGCACTGTTCCATTCATTGCCCCAGCCGCTCTCCCCACCTCCAACTTTGGAGGTGTTTAATTGGCGAGAGCAACAGGCCTCCCGTCGAGCACAATCACCTTTGCTGCTTTGCGATTAGCCGGGCTGTGGTCCTCGCGCATTCCGTGAGCGAGGACGGCAGCTGCTGGTGCTGCTGCTGGTGCTGGAGCAGGGTCGGGTTGGCTCGCGGAAAGGTGGTGTACGACCTGGGTGTGGCGGGGGGCTTGGGGCACGGCCTCCTCGTGCGCGGTGCGCCCCTGAGGCCCTGGGTTGGCTGACCGTGCTGGAACCGCACAGGTGGCCAAGGGAGTTCGGTTCGGCTCGATCCTACATATAGCATGTGGCCCCGGTACTGTGCGCGTAACCGAACGCACCAAGGACGTTTACCCACTTGAAAGAGCAGCGTCCAGCTGGGGATCATCAATGCTCAAGTACCATTATTCCTGAGAAGAAAATGCTGAAAAAGTGCCATTATGTTGGTTTGGCGCGACGCATTTACCGGAGGCTCACCGCACGCTCCATGTCTTTCCAGGTAGGTTTGTCCCTTTAGAACTACGTAGAAGCAAGGGAGACATGGTCACGTTACGCTCACAATTGCACTGTTCCCTTCGTTCACTTGACCGCAACAGCGGAAATATGCGGTAGGCTGGCTTTCATGAGCATTGCCAGAACGTAAATATAGGGAATCAAATAGTTGCAGCATTTGTGAGTATTCAGTTATTTCAAGGTAGTATGGTTCTGGTGAGGTACCGACTTAAGTCACAACTTCCATTCAGTATTCAGCTTAGGTGAACAATCACATCTTGACCGTCACTTGTCAGCCAGTCAGTCTAGCTAATTCTGCTGTGTTGAATTATGTACACCATAACTAGCCATGAATAAAAAATGGTTATGAACAAGCAGACACAGCTGCAGAACAATGATTCAATCAATGAATTAGAGAATAATAAACGGGAGCTAACTGGGGTGTGTATTCTCCACGCAACTGGGGTGTGTTTTCTGGTTGGCGGCTGCGTCAGGAACCAATGTACACGCGCAGGTTGCCACTTGCCAGGGTGAGTAGAGACTAGAGACTGATTAGACATTGTTGGACAGTAACCAGATTTCTATTCTGCCAGATATCAGATCTCAGTGGTCTGTGCCTGCCTCTAGGCATTTGCCTCTAACTGTCAATAAGCTCAACCTGATTTTGGGTCTGTCACGGATATCTTCTGAATCCTGTATACGAAGATATGGCTGCCTGAAGGACTGAAATATGCCTCCAGCCTGGAATAAACCATGCTGCTAAATGTGATATTCATTATTTCTGTCTTCACGTCATTCTGTACATGGGCCAACAGTTTTGTCCTAATCAGACCAAATGTTGTATGGGTGAATCGGAATTTGCACGCCTATGCATAGGCGTTTGAGCTTCAAGAATTTTCTGCATAGCAAAGTGGCACCTGAAATCGCCAAGGAATAAGGTGTCAGGATAACTTCAGATGATGAAATCAGTTTTAAAAAAATGTCTGGCAACTGAATTTGCTGCATTACATTCAGCTAAGGGCATGTTCTGTACAAGACTAAACAAATACGGAGTACAATATTATACTCAACATGGCAAATGCTATAACCACAGCTAAGTGCAATGGCTTGGCATGGCAAATGTTATAACCACAGCACAGGAAGAACTGATGTTATACTCGACAATAGACAAGACAAAACTGCAAAACAGCAAAATGTTGGATTTGTGACAGACTAATTGTTATAAGAACAACGATATGGTGAGAAGAATGCTGCACGTTTTCCCACTTTAGGGCTTGTTTGAATGCACTCGTATTCTCCTCAACCCACATGTGTTGGGGGTGGGAATTAAATTTACACCGTAATCCACCTCAACAAATGTGGATTGAGGCGGATACAAATGCATCCAAACAAGCCCTTAAAAAAGTTTGCTCAATCGGTGCTTTTCAGTGGACGTGAATTTGACATGTTTTCTGTTTAAAAGGATTGGACATATGCACTGAATAAAATGCGATAGCTGTTGGTTATACTTTCTTTTGGGCGGATAATGGCTTGTAATAACCTCGGTTCAGGAACTTTATTAAATGCATTTCAGATTTCACCATGTGCACTAGCAGGATCGACCAAACACTTGGGCCTCGAGAGGGATGGGTCCATCCCTGTTTTCTATTTGGTTGGGGTAGTCAAGCCAATGGGGTTTGACACCGTCAGTCACTTTTATCTGTGGGGCACACTCATCCTCTCATCACCTCTCTTCCCCCTTGCAATTTTTTCCTTCCATCTTTGTGCGCTCTTGCTCCTGAAGAGCTCGCCCCGCACATGTGTTGCTGGGGGCTTGGCCAGCGTGCCTCCCTGCACCCACCACCCTGACCCACACCACCTCAACCTACTCCGTCCTGCCTGCCGTCACCTAGCCACCTCAATCCGTGCAGCCCTACCTGCCCATCACGGATGTGACCGGTGCGCGTGATGGGAACCGTAGGGATGCCCCCTTCCATTCGTTTCCTTCGTCCCGGAACCAAACAGACTCCAATTTGGGATCACCCCATCCCATCCCCCACCGTTCCAACAACAAAACACATACTTAGTGAACTTTTTTCCCTTGAACAACGCAGGAGAACTGCATGTCATTTCATTAAGAAGAAAAATAATACATAGAAGGTCAAGAGTCCACTCCTAGTATAGGGGAGAGAGAGGCTCCCAGACATCACACGACCAGGGCCAAGGAAACACATGTGATTAGCGACTGAAGGAGCAGCTCTTGAAGAGCATACTCAGTGAACTACTCCATAATTCAAAATATATTTATTGCATCTTTAATATGATTACAAAGTAGAAATTTGTTCTGCACAATTGAACAGACTTCAACTACTCCAGAACGAGAAACATTAGAAATCGGCTTAAATGCCCCAAGTTTTCACTAATAAGGTACTTGCTACTGTATGGACGATTTATCTTATTGTTGCACTGTTAAGTATGGTGCATATAGTTCAATTATCATCTCAACTGAGACTGTGTCCTTTATTTTGCCATTACTAAATGTGTGGCTGGTATAGGTGGTTTTACGACCTTAGTTTTTGCCCCTGATCTTGGTCAAGTGTTGAGTCTGCCACCAAACTAGTTTATTTAGGTAAACATAAAGTTAAATATTACCTCCATGGTAAGTGATCTGTAAACATGGAAGGAGTAACCACTATATCCCTGAAGTTCTCCCTTTTCGCTAAAACAGCTTTGTATGGTGGTTCAGTTTCCTGAATGCTCCAGCATTTCCAAAGAGGAAAGAGACTTCTTCTTTGCCGCACTATGTGAACAATTAAGCCTGGAAGAAACATCTCAGGAGGCTCCATTGGTATTTCTCTGTAAGATGTCGGGTGCTCTTCGAAACCAGAATCAGCCCCATCAAGGGGAATTATTTGCACATCATGGCCACTGTTTATGCCTTCATAGCTCAGATGCTCATCTATGGATGCATTGGATCCATTATACCCGACAAAGCCATTTTGCATATTTTGGAGATCTGGCTCAGTATTGCATAATGGAACCTGATGAGAAATTTGTCTTTCATTCGGTACTGCCGTACCTGTAACAGGAGGAAAGGTAATACGTTAAATGATTACCAAAAACATGGGTGAAATTTGCAAGACCAGACTACAACCATATTTAAGACTGCACAAAGGTAAAAGAAACTTCCACAAATTTATGCCGACCTGATGTTCTTGTATGATCAGTGTAGCCCTGGATTATGCCATCATCAGGACCATTATCATGATACCTGTTCACATGCAAAATTCTTCGAGCAAGCTTTTGTATCATTGCTGTATCAGCTGGAGAGTTATCTGAAAGAGCACTTATTGCAGCAGATCGTAGCCTAAGGATCGAATTGATTGAAAGGCGAGAGGAAAATTCATCATTGCAAACAATGCTGCAAGGAAACAGAGCAAGAGTAACCTCAGAAGTCAGAAGTTAATGAACCTTGATAAGAGAACAGCACACTAAAACTGAAGTTCCATTGAAAATAGTAGCCACAGTAAGATCTCAGTTTATTCGTACGTTGTGACAAATTGCGAACATGCTTCCGCTATTACAAAGTCCACACAAGGAAGTGGTCCATATGCATATACATGCACGTCTGGGTATTTGCCAAAAAGCTGGTCAACAGCAAAGTTAAAAACCAATCAGCAATCATAAGGAAACAGAAAAGGTAAAGTACTAACGAGCAGAAAAGATAAAGTGCACTGACAGAAAACATAATAAACCTCCTAGGTTGGTCTAGTTAGTTTGTAAACATGCAAAATGACCATGTGAGATGAAATGGTGCCGATTTGCATTTCAAGCTCATAGGATATAACATATATAGTAGTTATTTTCTACAAAATTGTGTCTAGTCATATAAGAGAAGTAACAAAAAAGATGTTTCACCTAAAAAGACATAAATATATTAGACAGATTGGTCTATCTCACAGTTTTGTTGCTTTGGAATCTGTGCGATTACAGATCCAAAAGTATTCCTGATACATACATACACACACATGTACTTCATATAGCTAGCTAATTAGGCCAAATGTTACAACAATACACCAAATTTAGGTGAAAAGAGAAACTAAGGTTAATAGAGGTTGCATAAGGATGACAATTAACAAAGAGCATTCTTGAAATAAAACTGAAGGTTCAACATCTTTACCATCATTCCTAGGACTGTAGCAACAGCGCCTCCTAAAGAATGCCCAACAAGACGAACTTTATATCCATGACACTCACTGCCCTCCCCCATCAGTGTAGAAAGGAATCCAAGTCTTCCAGACGATGTGTTTTCTGGGTTGCCATTTCGGAAAGAGAGACCAAATTAGTCATTTTACATATATATAATCATCAGTGTAATTCATGTGTAGCACCTAATCTTCTAATCTGTGCAGTAGTGGTCGGTATGAAAAAAAAAAATCAAACCTCCTGTGCATTCATTTAGTTGCATAAAAAGCTCCCTCGCAGACTCTACAATTCCACCATGCCCATAATGTGGAAATGTTGAAATAACTCTCTCTCTTGTAGTTGCAGGTAATTGTTCACTACTGAAGAAGCAGAACATAGTATAAAAAAACAAGGGTTATGGATAACACATAGCACAATAACATTTAATAAGAAAATACCAGCAAAAATAGAGGATTATTCTGCGAATTGGTATCCTGAAAAATTGGTTGAATTGATCCCCTCAGGTCATTGACTTGGTTAATCATCATTTTTTTTATCAGTTCATCAATTAAAACACACTGTAGTGCGATGGCTGAGCTAAGGATCTCCGGAGTCTACCACATCGGTAACCTAGGGAGCTCTTCATAATTCCTATTTAGGCCATTTTTCATTTTCTCTCTGTTTGCAGCATGTTTGTTTTATAATGTGGTGAGTGGGACAGCGTTATCTGTGGTTTGGTTACTTGTTCTTCTTTAATGATGAAATGGCATGCAGGTCTTGCTTGTTTGAGTTGAAAAACACACTGTATGACAAAAGATCTGATATCATGAGTACGATAAGAATTTTGTTGTCACATAGTTAGTTAATAGTTCAGATGTACTTTCATGTGAACCTTTCAACAATATTTTCACTGTTGTAGTACTCATATTCACAATAAACAGCTTCAACTCCTTGGTTGTTTTGGTGGCATGGTGGATTTTGGAAACATACTAATAGGCATGGCTATATTTTTGAGGGGTTTTCTCCTAGTCTTGCTGCCATCTTGCGGGATATAAGAGATGAGGCAACGTTATGGTTTATGGTGGGAGCCAAAGGGCTCCGAAGCATATGGCCATATTACATTGCAATATCCAAGACCTTCAGTGTGCAAAACACCTTGCCATGAACAAGGTTCTATTGAGGAAGCTGGTAATGATTATAAAAATAAGCAAATCCAATAAGTAAGAATGTTTTTAAGAAAATGTTCAAAAGAACAGAACTTTGAGGGTCATAACAAAAAAGAAATTCAGATCCTATTGTTGAACTATCATTTTCTGAAAGTTCATATATTAATGCTGTTCTAAAGGAATCTAGTAAAGGTAAAACTGAGCTCAGGTGGTCCTAGTGTAAACAATTAATTTCTTCTTTTTTTAATGGGAAAACAAATAATTTCAACCACGCAAAGAGGGAGGATACATAAGAACAGAAGAGGCAGAAATAAGAGGGAGTTACTTTACTAGTCCATCCAAATCTTCCATAGTAAAAGTGCATTCTCTGCATAATCCATCAGTTATGAGATCCTCTGGTGTCTCTGTTCCACGAACCCCAATAACAACAGTTCTTTTTTCATGGAGAACCACAACAAAATAAGCAGCTTCACGCTTGCTCTGCATTGATGGGTAAAACAGATCATCCTAAGTTCAATGTTTACAAAGAAACATCAACAGGCATATGCTCGCTACCAACTTTGGTTTGTCCAATTGTGCAAAAATGCCTTCAATGAACAGAATGCAAGCAAAGTGTGCACACAAAAATAGGGTTCAGCTTAAAGATCACCGTGCCAAAGTCAGGTTCAAAGCTACTCCCTCCATCCTAAATTATAAGACGTTTGACTTTTTTTACCTCAAGTTTGACCACTCGTCTTATTCAAAAAAATTGTGCAAAAATAGTCAAATTTAAGTCTTTCTTGAAGAACTTTCATTAATAAAACAAGCCACGATAAAAGAAGTGATATTTTGCATAAATTTTTGAATAAGACGAGTGGTCAAACTTGGTATTAAAAAAGTCAAACGTCTTATAATTTGGGATGGATTGAGTACTTTAGATTGATCAGTTATATCCATGGAACCCTCAAAAGTATGATGTTCTTTGACCAACACAAAATAATTTACAGAAAAGGCCGTCATTAGGTTATAAGCAGAATCCAGAACCGGAAGTTACTAAGGATCAACTAAATGAAGGGAAACAAATAAAGGACAAAGCAGCTAAATGAACTTTAGATGTTATGTGTAACTGGTTGAAATAACCACATCATCTCACTTAAGTCGGTATTCATAAACCCTGATGGCACTAAGCACATGATATTACCTGACAAACACGCCCTCTCAGAAGTGCTTTAGGTGGTATATTAACAAATCTAAGGAAGGCTGCCGCATGGCCTCGCCACCAATTATCACCATCAAGTGCAGGGCGTCTGCACAAAAAATAATATGTAGTTGTTACATAGCAACACATTAATAAGGTATTCTACTTTTTCTCAGTGCAATGATTTTACTCTGGTCAATGCAGTCAGCATGTCCCGAGGATAGAATAGTTTTAGATTGAAAATATAACAACATCGACTTCACTACAGGGAAGATTAAGCAGAATAATACTGAGGTTAGCTTAATTCATTTATAGCTAGTTTAAAGATAGACGCCAAGCTGAAATGGGCTGAAGGTCTGAACCATAAACATAAACATAAAACTTTCAAAAATTAGCATGCAATAGAAGAATCAAAGCTTATGAGATACCTTCTGCGTGCCCATGGAGTTAACACACCTTGTCTATAAACCCATGCACAGGGAAACAGAATAGGATTTCGTCCAACATCAAGAAGCGGTCCCTGCATTACAACCATGTTAGGTGCGATCACAGTAGGTTAGCAACAGCAGAAATAACGTCCCATCCAACAGGTATCAGTACCGTGTAACATGCTTCTGCAAATGGATGGAGGAAAGCAGCTTCTTGCATAAGCTCATGGGATGCCTCCATAAGGTCAGTCTGCGATTCAGGTAAATTACCATGCTTCTGCAATAGAGCAAGCCCTATGCCATGTATAATAAAGGAGATATTCAGTATCCAAATCGTATGTTTTTTATACATTTACAAAAAAAAAATGTAACTATTATCTAGGTATGGTACCAACTACCACTGCTCCCTTCTTTTAGCAATATTCATACGCACGATCTTCTTTAACTAAAACAACCTGTCTATGCGAAAAGGAACACAACATAATTCCAGTCTCATTGGAGTTAATCATCCATGGATAAAATCAAAGGATCTTGCAAATAGCAGGGGAAAATATATTAGCAAATTAGAAGGCACAAAAGGAGGGTAGGCACATAGATCCAATCAGAGTAGCATTTTAGTCATTGTATTCTTTTTTGGGGGTAGCGATAAACATATCACACACTGGTGAATCCATTATGTGATTTATATGTCGAACACTCAAACTTTAAACCTAATAGAAATTATTTGCTGATATCTGTGAGCATGAAGTCCTCACATAGCTATATACATGCTTTGACAGTTACACAGCAAACTGCAGAATGTTTGTTGACTAATTGCTAGTCAAATGAAAGAAAAATCAGGCATAGCACTGAGATTTGTTATATGAAAGCACAGTGTCAAAGAGGAAACCTGCTAAGAGCTCCAAATGTCCTGTCCCAGAAGCACGATATGCAACCAAATCACCAAGGAGTCTTGCAACAGAATAAACCTCATCTTCTTCCAATACGGTTCTAAATTAGTAAATAAAACAATCAGCTCAACTAACCATACCAAAATTGGAGTTCCAAAGTGTAAAATCACTGGACTGCCACCTACAGATATTTTGCACGTCCTAGGCAGCACAAAGCTTCTCGAATTCCGTGGTCGAACACTTCCCTGTAATGAGCTTTCCATGCCATATCATGTGTTGCATAAAATGATCGCCACCTCAATATATCAGAACCCGTGAAGCATTGAACAATGACCACAACCCAGGAAAGGATCAGAAATAAAGCAATAAGTGCTCGTCCTGAGACCTGATCAGCTTCATCCTGTCCTAGATTATAAACCATGCAAACCAATTATTCAAGCCCAAGTAGATGAGTGGATTAGTACAGCAGAAAATAAAACCTTAGGATAATATAATAAAATCCGCGTACTCTGAAGAATTGCTTCTAGATTCTATTAATTTATTTTTCAGTACATTTATTGGAGGCAAAAGATGCTCAAAGCAAGTGTAGTTATCATGTTTGTGGTACCATTCACTCAAAAAATCCGTATGGAAACTTGAGAAAAATGTGCTCAGAAGTTATTCCCCCTTTGTTTGTGTTGTTGTGTATGCATGAAGCTCATGTGACTGTACTACCAGCAAACCAAAACTTCTTGTAAAGGATTATGTCCAAAGTTAAGAAATAAATGGCTCATAATGGCAACCAACATACCAAAGAAGCAGGAAGTGGATCTTCTTTCTTTCGAGAGATCTCTTACAATGACAAACATGAGATAAGTTGCTGCAATCAACTGCAATGCACCAACTGCCATACCAAATCTGGTCCACCACAACCAGCGTTTGTACCTCACCTGTTCAGCAAGATGAACGAAGCAATGTGATAAGTTAGAAGGAATTCCTAAGAAAAATGAAAGTAAAAATGCAATAACTGCATTTAAAAATATTTCCATTATTATCCCCTTGTTTTATTGTTCAATCCATATTTTTTCGTCTATTACGTTTCCTCTCTTCCTATATTACTACCTTCACAAAATGCAACCATGAATGTTTACTTCTTCAAGGATTCCTTGACATGTCTGAACTCTAAACAGAGTGCTGCTATGTTAGCATTGGTTTTGAATATTTGGGCAGGCATATACATGGTTAAAAATGCAAACACGAATGATGCTCAAAATAGATGGAAAGATAAGGTCAATTCACAGTAAAGCAAGAAGGGATGGAATTGGACTGCATGAACAAGCGGGCAGTAAAATGGAGTGATTCCAAATTATATAGGAAACTACCTCCTAAAGTATACCAACAAAACCAAATCGATGCAAATGGTAGCCATAGACCTATATATAAATATGAAATCAGGTTTCCAGTCATAGCTCGTATACCACACCAAACAAAAGATTCTTTGACCAGAAGAAACTTCCTGCCTTGGGCTCACAGTAAAACCAGACTATGCCATCTCAATAGGCTCATTGTGCTTAACCACATAAGTTCCGCTGTCTGCTAATGTGGATCATATAAGCTCCCAGCTCAACATTTTTTATACACAAACTCATTTTCAATGCTAGGGAAATTTGTTGTAGTCACAACTTAAGCCATAGACACATCAATTACACCGCGCTTGCATCAAATTCACCTGAAACTAAGTTAACACGCATCAACGAGAAAACTTAGACAGCAGCAGCAGCTCGATCTATTGGGACATGAGCTTGTGTAAAACCAGCACAACCTAAGCTAAATCCAGTTGGCCAAATCCTAGACTGAGGCAGAAAGTAGAGCTCTCACCCTAATCTCGTGGCGAGCTACGGCATCAGCTGCGACAGAGGCGTCGCACTCGTGGAGGTGGCGCTTAGCTATGGCGTCCGCCGTGGCGTGCTGCGCGCGCGCGGCGCCGATCATGGCGAGCACGCGGACACCGGCCAGCGCGGGCGCAGCGGCGAAAGCGAGCCCCTCGCCGCACCCCGACGGGAGCACGACGTCGATGAGGTAGAGCCCGAGTAGCAGCACCGCGAGATTAAGCCCGCCTACAAGGAAGGAGACCACCCGCACCATCCCGATACGGAAGGAGGCCGCCGCCGCCGCCGCGGCGGCGGAGTCGCCGGCGCGGGGGGGCATGGCGGCGGTCCTCCGCCGGGCGGGCGGCGGCGGGGGAGAGGAGATCGCGCGGCGGCGGGGGAGGAGGCGGCGGAGGAGGAGGAGCGGGGGAGGGGCGGTGGACCCGCGGGTGGGGAGGAGGGGCTTTCTAGGCATCCGGCCGCGGCGGTGGTGGTTGCGCCCGCGCGGCGGCCATGCCCACGGAAAGCGGGGGGCGCGGGTGGTTGGGGACGGGGACGGAAATAGACACCGGGAGGACGGAGGTCGGAGGGTGGTGCGTCGATGCGGTCGGAGGACGAGCCGCCTGCCTGGACTGCCACTGGGACGTTTCCGAGGTTGAGCTGTTTTGCTGACTGGCAATGGCAGGCTCTGCTGGTTTGAGAATTTCCTTTTCCACTTTTTTTTTTGTTTCATCTGCAATTCTTTAGTTCCAAATTTTTTTAGAAATCGACACGGTAGCATTTTTGTTTGTATTTGATAAATATTATCCAATCATGGACTAACTAGGCTCAAAAGATTCATCTAGTCAATTTCAACCAAACTGTGCAATTAGTTTTTATTTTCGTCTATATTTAATACTCTATGCATCTGTCTAAAGATTCGATGTGATGGAGAATCTGAAAAATTTTGTAAAATTTTTTAGGAACTAAACAAAGCCCTTTTAGATCTGAGAGAGGACTGTTGTTGTTGGGTGAGACGAGAACCACCTGCCTTTCATTCAAAGCAAAGAGGA
>Ga0182004_10004090_pt1 | contig 11724 bp, 14 predicted proteins | sample Sormic07211540_1_FD_120479 | JGI IMG/M metagenome (GOLD analysis project Ga0182004, IMG submission 120479) | Endophyte microbial communities from Sorghum bicolor roots, Mead, Nebraska, USA - 072115-40_1 MetaG | ecosystem: Host-associated > Plants > Roots > Unclassified | place: USA: Nebraska...
TGAATGCTATGATGAGGTACCATCATATTACGATACTTGCTTGTAATAGTGCAGGTGCAAACCTAGATAATAGGTAATGATACTTCAACTTGAGCTAATTAAAAGAAGAAGGATCTCCATAGAATATGGTTAATAGAAGAGTGCTTTTATGCAAAAGGTCATCAGCTACCCCACTATATAGCCTTCATGATCCTTGATGAGTCTTTATTTTTGAGTTCATGATGGGTAAGTCTAGCTAAGTACATTCTCATACTCAGGGTTCCACTCCCATGTTGTTTTGCAGATGGTCAAATGTACTATCGTTATTGCATCTTCTGCTTGTACCCAGCGATGGGCGATGACTAGACCAAGGGCGATGGTCACTCTACCTCCTCTTTTGCTTTTGTGGGAATGACTGAACTATGGCACTATATCAGACTAAGCATGTGTGTGTTATTTTTGAACTATGAAGCTTCCGCTACTTACGAACTTGGTTTGTAATAACTTTAATAACTCCGATGTATTTTATGGATGTTTTCGAACTGGATGTAATTGTGGATGGTGACCGCTAAACTTATTACGATCTTGGCTGTATGTAAGATATGGGGTTTGAAATCCTTCGAGATTTCACGGACCATCGGGATTATATGGGCTTAAGCTCGATGGTTTGACTATGCAAATGGTCACTATTAGGCTTAATCTCTTATAATTTGGGCGGTTCTGTTACAGATTAGGTCATGAAAGCCTCGAGTTGCCATGACCCAAAAATGGAGGCATACTGCAAGGAAGTACGCAAGCTTGAGGACATGTTCCATGGCCTCGAACTTGCTCATTCACGTCGCACGGTGCTACAATGAAGCGGCCGACGAACTTGCCAAAATTGCGTCCACTCGGGGCACTGTCCCACCAGATGCATTCTCAAGGGACCTGCTCGAACCATCCATCAGTCTAGGCATGAGGGCTAGCATCAAGACCTCCACCCCTAAGCCCAATGACTCAATTGAGGCCCTGCTGACAGCGGCAGAGGTAATAGAGGTCAAGCAGACTCCTCAATGCCCCGGTCGACCATTTGACTGGCGCACACCTTTCCTCGACTGCCTAATCCGGGGTGAACTACTAGAAGATCGAGTTGAGGCTTGTCGTATCGCTCGACGAGCCAAAAAGTACGTGATCTATGGCGAAAGCAAAGAGCTGTACCGACGAAGTCCGACCGGGATCTTGCAACGCTGCATCACCATAGAGGAAGGTCGAAAACTTCTCGAGAATCTACACTTGGGGGCTTGTGGCCACCATGCGGCTCCAAGAAACCTTGTTGGCAACGCCTTCCGACAAGGCTTCTACTGGCCAACGACCATCGCTGATGCCATCAAGCTCGTTCGCTCATGCCACGGGTGCCAATTCTACGCCAAGAAAACCCACCTCCCCGCTCAGGCACTGTAAATGATCCCCATCACTTGGCTGTTTGCGGTGTGGGGCCTCGATCTCGTGGGCCCTCTCTAGAAGGCAGCAGGGGAGTACACCCATTTGCTGGTGGCCACCGACAAGTTCTCCAAGTAGATCAAAGCCCAACCCATTACAAACATCCGCTCTGAGCAAGCTGTCCACTTCTTCACCGACATAATCCACCGGTTCAGGATACCCAACGTCATCGTCACCGATAATGGCACATAGTTCACCGGCAAAAAGTTCTTGGACTTCTGTGACCGACATCACATCTATGTGAACTGGTCTGCAGTAGCTCACTCTTGAACTAACGGCCAGGTCGAGCATGCCAACGGCATGATCTTGCAAGGGCTCAAACCTAGAATCTACAACCGGTTGAAGAAATTTGGCAAGAAGTGGGTCGAGGAACTCTCCTCGGTCCTATGGAGCTTAAGAACAATGCCAAGTAGAGCCACAAAATATACACCGTTCTTCATGATCTACGGCTCCGAGGTTGTGCTTCTAACAGACCTCGAGTATGGGTCACCGCGACTCAAAGCCTACAATGAGCAAACAAACAAGGAGACTCGAGAGAATGCGCTCGACCAGCTCGAGGAAGCTCGAGACATGGCCCTCCTCAACTCAGCAAGGTACCAGCGGAAGCTTCGATGCTACCACGACAAGCACGTGCGCAAGAGAGACCTGAACGTGGGCAACCTCGTCCTACGTCGACGGCAAAGCAATCAAGGACGCCACAAGCTGACTCCACCCTAGATGTGACTACTGCCACGATGTACCAGCGTGCTCGCACCTAAGCCACTACAAGATGATGTACAGGGGCTGAATTCAGGAACTGTACGCGCCATCATCACCAAAGTACCCCGTAATAAGACAGCTCGAGGCCACGTCGGTACGAAATCCTCGAGTAGGCTAGCGACATACCCCTATCGAGGTTATTCTAATACCTACACCTTGTAACCTAGGTCTCCCCTTGGAACTATAAAAGGAGACACTGAGGATGATATACGCATCCAACACAACTCATAGAACACAATTCTGACACCACCATCGGCTAGGACTTAGAACCCTTGGCCACACTCACTTTTATTCACCCCTGTACAAGCACTTAGGTGCAAGATAATACAAAGTCTCCTCCCCCGCTGGACGTAGGGCCTTCTCTTGCCCGAACCAGGATAAATCTTTGTGTCATTCTTGCATCACCATTCAGAAAGGGGAGCACGCACACAAATTCACTCGCTGGTGTCACCCCTTGGGGTCAAAACACCGACACTCGCTGATGCTTTTCTTTGATGGATCTACGTGTGATCATGGGGCAGGTATTGGCATAGTGTTGATTTCTCCTTGAGGAAAGAAGTATGAGTTCTCTTTGTCGATTGTTGCTACATCGACGAACAATCAGGCTGAATATCAAGTTTTGATCAAAGGATTAGAGTTATTAAGGGAAATTCATGCCGATGTTGTTGAAATTTTTGGTGATTCTATGCTCGTTATAAATCAGTTGGTTTGGATTTATGAATGCTGAAGTGAAATCTTGATAGTACATTATGAAAGATGTGTACAATTGTTGAAGGTATTCAGGGATTTCTGATTAGAGCATATTCCTCGGTTGCATAATGAAGAAGCCAACTGGGTTGCTCAACATGCCTCGGGGTATCAACCCGTCTTAGAAATATTATCGGCAGTCATTGACGATGATTGGAGAAAAGAAATCATTGATTATTTAAAGGATCTGTCTAGGAAAGTTGAGAGACGTGTTAGGTTTCAAGCTACAAAGTATGTACTCCTTGATGAAGAATTGTATTGTTGTACAATAGATGGAGTTTTGCTCAAATGTTTAAGTGATGATGAATCCAAAAGCTTGATGGGTGAAATTCATGAGGTAGTATGTGGAGCACATCAATCTGCTTTTAAAATCAAGTGGATGATTAGAAGGAATGGATATTATTGGCCAACTATACTTGAGAATTGTTTCAAGTATTTCAAGGGGTGTCAAGGATGTCAGAAGTTTGGTAATATTCAAAGGGCACCCGCATCGTCTACGAATCCTATTATTAAACCTTGGTTGTTCCGGGTGTTGGGCTATTGATCTCATCGGTCAAATCTATCCACCATCGAGTAAAGGGCACAAGTTTATCCTTGCCTGCCACTGATTATTTCACCAAATGAGTGGAGGCTATTCCTTTGAAGAAAGTGACATCGGCTAATATGATTGATTTTGTAAAGGAGCATATTGTTTACCGATATTCCTCAAACGATAACCACCGTTCAAGGCACTATGTTTAAGTCAGGAGAGTTTGATGAATTTGCAATCGGCATGAGAGTTTAAATGAAGCTTTATGGTCGTATCGGATGGCATGTCATGGTGCAACCAAGGTATCACCTTATCAATTGGTGTATGGGCATGATGTAGTCTTACCTTGGGAAATTAAAACTGGTTCTAGGCGAATATTTTCTCAGGATCAGTTGACTACCAATGATTATACTACCCTGATGAAAGATGGGTTGGATGATTTAGCGGGGCATCGGTTAAGGGCTTTAATTAGCATAGAAGAAAATAAGAAGAGAGTGGCTAAATGGTATGATAAAAAGGTAAAAGCCAAGAAATTTGTCGAAGGGGATTTGGTTTGGAAAGTAATTCTACCGATTGGGACTAAAAGTTCAAAATTTGGAAAGTGGTCTCCTAATTGGGAAGGTCCTTATCAGATAAATCGGTCTGCTCCAGACAATGCTTATATTTTAGAAACTCTCGAAGGAGTTGAATTTCCCAGAGCATTAAATGGAAAATATTTAAAGAAGTACTACCCTAGTATCTGGGTCGATGCATAAGAGTTTAAGGTGCCGACAACAGTCCTATCGGTTGGACAAAATATTAGTGTATCTGAGACCATGCATAAAGAGTTTAAGTGCCGATGACAATCCTATCGGCTGGATCAAATACTAGTGTTTTTCAAAAGAAATACCGATGAAGAGATTTACACGTTAAGTAAAGTTTGGATAGCCGATATCGCATGCAGGCGAATCTGGTTGGCTTCTTCTATCTCTCGAGTATCTTCATCAGCAGAGCCTTCCAGTGGCTTCAGTCTCTTCTTCATTTGCAGCGCCTTGCGAGCTTGGACATCTCTTTCTTGCTCTAGATTCTTGAGTGCATTGGGCAGTTGGCTTTCCTCCTATTGAGCTTGAGTCAGAGCTTCCTCCACTTGCTTGAGTTCAGCTAGCAGAGCCTCTCTCTTTGCCGATAGATCGGAGATTCTCTGTTTCAGTTCGTCACCTAAAGATTGCAAAATGCCGATGTTATTATGCTTCTCATCGGCAGCATGCTTCACTTACAGCATCTCCTCTTTGAGCTGGGCATGAACAGCTCTATTGGCAAGATGCTGGATGACCTTTTGATAGTGGAGCTGGCGACTCTCCAAGTGAGCCGCTTGGAAGAGCATCTCCTCAACATTGGTAGGAATTTGGCCATGAAGAGTTTTGAATATGGCTTTGGCTGGATCAGAATCATCCACCAGCTGGGCTGTGTCTTGCTGCAACAGAGCTAGTAAATCTTCCATCTTGGACTTGATCTCTGCCGATGCAATTCAAAGTGCCATTGAGGAGCTTGTCTCTTCCCCTTCGTCGTCAGAGATGTTGATGGCAAAGGAGAACAAGCTATCAGAAGAATCTTGCTCCTGGGGAAAGAAGAGGATAGGTTACTCAAGATTAAGTATCGATAATGCAAAATCTGATAGATTAGATGACTTACTTGTTTTAGAGAAATTTCTTGTCTCTGGCGTGGGGATAAGTTACTACAATTTGATCGGCTGGAGCTACCGATGGAATATCTTTAGCTAGAAATTACCAAGGGTTACAGTGGTATTTATAAAAGAAGTCATCGGTAACAATTCTGTGATCGGTACTTTACCTTGAGGAGGAGTGGCAACTGTTTGCTCAGGAGGAACAGCCGATGATGTGCCTAGATCAACTAGGTCGGTGATCTATTCAGACACATCGGCTGGGCCGGCTTGCGTTTGAGGTGCTGACTGAGGAGGAGAAGGTACTTCTTGCATCTGGGGCACTGGATGAGGTGGAGAAGGTGTTGCTCAGATCGGGGATGCTGGACGAGATGGAGAGGATGGTGTTGTCTTCTGTCGCTTTGGCTGAGTCTTGGTACTTTTTGGGCCCTTTCTCTTGGGTGAAGCTTGACCGGACTGGGGGGCATCGGCACCCGATGATCGAGTACTTTTGGTCTTTGCCGATGCACCAGACTGTTGTCACAAAGATTAAAGTTCTGCGGGTTAGATATAAAAGCAGGGAAATTATTGAAATTTGAAAGAGCAGAATGTTTGGTATGATACATAGTTACCGATGATGTTTCGATTGCAGCCGATGCACCGTGAATGAATAATGTAAGTATGGGGTGAAATCAGTATGATAGGGAAAATTGAGAATTTACCTTAAAAGATTGTGCCAGAGTGGCAGCAGCTACCGATGGAGAAACTTTCGACCGTTTAGTGGTCGTCTTCTTGAAGCGGATGTTTTGGTGCATTAGGACTGCTAGGCTTGGCGCGTTGTGGCCGATTAGAGAGACTAGGCCTGATGGGAGAAGATCGATCAGCCTCCCACTTCTGCTCACGGTCGGTGCTGGGTCATCAACCTGTTGAAGTGAAAAGGGATAAGTTACCGATAAAGTTAAAGTTAACAAAAGGACTGAAGTATCGGCAAGGAACTTACAACGTCATCGGGAACTTCATACTTGGGATCGATCATGTTGTGGTACATGTGGGCTGATACCATGAATAGATGCTCTTTTCATTCTTCCCACCACCGTTTGTATGACTGAGTGATAAAGAGAGCTGGGACCCAAGCCGATAGATCAATATCTGTCGTATCGGCATCTGGCTGGAGTCAGGCTATTCTGATCCACTCAAGTCCACTGGTTATCACCTCCCTTGGCTTAACCACATCGGCATAGCAAAGCTTAATGCGTAGCTGACCGAAAGCCAGCTGACGAGCCAGTACCGATGGGTTGTAGAACTCGTAGGTGGTGTTGGTGTTCTTTCCGCTGCCGAAGTTGTTCACTGGGATTGCTCTGGGTGATGATTGCCATCATCATATCATTATCTTTGTTAGGTGCATCATCGGCGGGATGGAAAGTGAGTGGGAATCTGGACTGTGGATCTTCATAAGACATCTAGGCTCACTGATCTTTGGAAAGGCCACCATACAATGTCTGAAAAAATCGGCCGGTCTGGTTCTTGTTTACATCGGTACCGGGGAGAACTATGATGGCTTTGTTGTAATTGAGGGGCGAGCATGTTGCCGATTCAGCCTCTGCCAGTTCATGATCCTGAACAATGTCTCATGGAAATTGTTGTGCAAAGAAATCCCACCGGAGGCGCTTATGCAGATGGATGTTGAGCCACATGTTAATAAACCACCAAGGGCCTCCCAGATTGCCGATGGGTTCACCTAGCAGGAGTTTCTCGGCTACTTGGTGGAGGAGGTGATAGACAGAACCTACTAGATATCGGCCAAGGATGAATCGGTTACCGTTAGCTAGTCTCTCTGCTGTCGATAAGTAAACAGAGGTTGGCCCTACCGATCGGCCACAGAAGATGAATTTGTCTAGCCACATGTTCAGAAAGATGGCGTGCTCTCTCTGACGGACTGATCCAGTTTGCTGATATTTCTAGATATATTCTGACCAGTCGCCGATGTTGCAAGTTTCTACTTTACGTTCGGCTTTACGGCTGAAAATACTGCCATCATCGGCAGTTGCAATGTCCAAGCCAGTAAGCATGACAACATCGGCAAGTGTGGGGAAATCTGGGCCATGACCAAAAATGAAAGCGTTGAAGGTGTCTGACCAAAAGTATGAGGCAGCTATCAGCATTGATTCATTCCTTTCCATATTGGCAATGGAAAGCCTGATACATTGGTCTATTTTGCGTTCACCCTTCGTTTTACTAATCCTCAGGAACCAATCTTTTCATCCTTTGGTGGGATTTAGCTAGGATCGCAAAGTGTCCCTCCAAAGATCTAAAGAAAAATTCTTGGCTCTAAAAGAAATCCTATTGGTTTCTGCAATGATCAGATCAGTGGGGTCTAGATCGCCCATTGGACCGAGACATTGGAGGTGGGGTTGTTCAGTAGGGATAACAATTTTCTTACTCAAATCCTAAAGTTTGAAGATCAAAAGAAAGAAAGAAAAGGGAAAAAATGCTAAGTAAATAAACTTGCAAAAAAGTAAAGGATTGGAGTAAAGGAAAGAGAGGATGGGAATGGATTGACCTCAGGCACGGTGAAGTTGACAGCCATTTCTTCCTGAAGAAGAAGAAGAAGTCGAAGACTTGAAGATTCTAGGGGAGGCTTTTGCTGCTGGAGTTCTTGAGTTCTTCGTCAATGCCGCCGCCGGGGAGATGAACATGGGAATGGAGGATGGCAAGGTGGAGAAAGAGTGTTGAGGAAGGAAGTATTTATAGGTTGAAGTGAGCAGGGGTATTTTTGACTTATCTCTTTGCTGTATCCATGAAAATTGAGGTTGTTTAGATGAATATGGTAACTGTTCGCACATTAATCAAGGGATTGTATAGGTGATTTGACAGTAAGTAATCATGATTTTAGGAGATATTCCACTGTACATGATCTTTTGGTCGGCCCATCGGCAGTCAACCCTAACAGAATAGTTGTCGATGGGCGTGTTTCTATGAGATTTGGTTCGGGTGGTTGAGAGATTCGAGGTATTTAATTAAGATCAAAATTAAGGTTGTTTGAATTTGGTAATTAATTGTTACCAGGAGGAAATAATTGTGAAAAGGTCATCATTATCAGGAGAGAATTTTGGAGCATTAGTGATTTCATACTTCAAAATTGGGGGCATGTGTTGACACCATTTTTGGACACGAATCAGGGTAGTCAATGAACCTTGAATCGGCAGTCAGAGAAGTGATGTGTCTGGCCGATAAAGAGATTACTGATAGCCGATGATGCCGATGATAGGACAACAGGATGAAGATATTGCTAAGTCTGGTGGTAGTTGTTGATCATTGCCGATTACTAGTGATTGCTGATGCTGATGAGAAAAGTTATGGGAGTTGTTAAAAAGGTGCAGGGCATGTGCCGATAACGATGAAGGAAGGCATGGAGGTCGATAAGAAGACAATGGTGATATGCCGTTCACCAGAATAGATAGATAGTTATTTTCCATATTTGTTAAAGTTTGTTTTATGTACGAGTCCTGTTTAATTTAGAATTAAATCCTGGTCGTATAGGGTTGTAACTCTTTAGGACAGAGTATAAATATAGGCCCAGTAGCAATGTAAGAGGACAACCAATCAATATCATACACAAGTTTTACATCTACTTTCGATGACTTCGTCAGTTTGTATATTTTTTCTTTCTTCTATGAGTTCTTAAGGGTTCATCGAGTCATACTCGATGAATTCTCGAGTTCCACGTGAATACCTCTTGGCCGTGACATCCGGGCGCATCGCTGTTGCCGGGACCGAAGTGTTCAAGTTATCACCTTTGTCGATTCCTAGGTCAAATCGATTGGCACGCCTCAATGTTTGAATCGGGTATTACCCCTTTGTGTTTACATATTCATTTTTGCATCAACAGCTCTCCCCTGAGGTAGGCACAAACCCTTCACAAACACCGGGAGATGGCCACGAACAATCACCAACTCGTGTCAATGCTCCTCCGCTGCTCCAAGCCGTCTAGGTGGCGGTAACCACCAAGAGTAACAAGAAAACTGCAGCTAGAACGATCCCTAAGTGCCACAAGATGCAATCACTCAAGCAAATGCACTTGGAATCACTCCCAATCTCACAAAGTATGTCAAGTATGCTAGAATGCCAAGAGTGTGAGCCTCAAGCCGGCCAACAAGTATTTATAGGCTCCTCAAACAAATAGAGTCGTTAGCTCTTTCACTGGGCTGAAAATAGGGTCACCGGACGCTCAACCCCTGCGTCTGGTGCTCCAAAAACAACCACATGTCGCCCTTTTCACTTTCGCGCGTCGATCTCTAACGATCACCTGCAAAGCAGCGGACGCGGTTAAGTTGGCACCAGATGCGTCTCGTGAACACTGGTCTTATACACAGAGAGGTCTGCAGAGATGCTCGATCACCAGACGCTGAGCACCAGATGCACCCTGAGTGTCCGGTGCTCTCGGTTAGAGACGCCCTACTGAGGACAAGCCACACCGGATGCACAAACAGGGTCAAGCCTACGTCCGGTGCCTGGCATCCGGTGCCTAACCCTAGCTGAGCCAAGCACTGACAGCACACCGGACGCACAGACTCAGCGTCCGATGCCTCCATGGCCAACGTCCGGTCACTCCCGCGACTTCTCCAAATTTTCCACCGGCGCAATAGAAAATATGCACTTCATTTTCTCAAAAGCGTCCTCTCTCTACCCTTTAAGCTCCACCTCATTCTCAAAGTGTGCCCACACCACAATGTGTAAACCAACATGTGCACGTATGTTAGCATTTTCACAATCATTTTCTTCAAAGGAGTTAAGTTACCTCACTAGGTTCTAAATGCATGCTCATGAACAAAGATACCTAGTGGCACTTGATAACCGCTTAGCCAAAGAATTCCCCTCTTTATAGTACGGCTATCTATCCTAAATGTGATCACACTCTCTATGGTGTCTTGATCACCAAAACTAAAACCTTAAGCAATACCTTTGCCTTTAACTCCATAGGGTTTTGTTTTTCTCTTTCTTATTTTCTAAGTTGAGCACCATCTTGTGGTCATCACCATCACCACTATGATCAACACTTGCTCCATCACTTGGCATGTACCAACCTCATTAAGTCTACACTTAGTAAAGAGGTTAGTACTAGGGTTTCATCAATTATCCAAAACCAAACTAGGGCTTTCACCAAGGGCTCGTCGGGCGGGGCACGCAGCCAACACTCACCAGGGCGCGCGGCATAGCCTCGCCGGGGCGGACGAGACGAGCGGCCAAGGGCTCGCCGGGGCGGCCGGGGCGAGCGGCCAAGGGCTCGCCGGGGCGGCCGGGGCGAGCGGCCAAGGGCTCGCCGGGCGGGGGGCGCAGCCAGCGCTCGCCTGGGCGCATGGCCAAGGCTCGCCACGGATCAACGGTGCACGCAGCCAACACTCGCCTCGGCGCGTGGCCAAGGCTCACCGCGGCTCGACGTTGCGCTGCGGCCTGATCAAGGTAATAGTGCAGGAATACCTTTTTTGTTTGTGCATCGGAATGGGTTACTTGGCCAAATAATATGCAGTAGTCCAAATAATATATTAATTAAATTATATAGTGCAGATTATTCTATGTTTGTGCATACAACTGAGTGACACCCTTGTGATGTAGAGCCTATCTCCGGTTGCACAGATGTCCAAATGACCAAATCAGTACATTCCTCCTTTGCCCATATGTCGATTCTCCATAGGTACCTTCCTCCTTTGCTCGTTTATCCTAATATATAGGTTTTTTTGTTCACGATTTTTTTTATTTGAGAAGAACAGATTGGGGTTCTATATTCTTTTTTGGTAAATTATATTTTTCCTTGATTTGTGTTCGTCTGGTGTCAAGAAACAAGCCATACCCTATGCGAAACAAATGTGTGCATTGTTCCTCGGTAGAAACTGGTGCTAGCCAGCTGAATTTTTTTTGAAACACCTGCAGATTGACATCTCCCAGAAGGTTTCCATGAGTTCATTTGATTCCTGTTGATGGTGATTGCGATGGTGCCTTGATTGTCCACTTATTGATCTTACATTTGGATGGGAGAAAGGATATCCTAATACTTAACTACTAGCAGTTCCGTATATTCTATTATGATTCAGGCCCCTCTATTAATTGGGTGTGATGTCAAAAACAGGACTTCTGAAACATTTGAAATATTGAGCAACAAAAGTAATTCAAGTTATCACAACCTATAAATATATGTTTTTATTACATCACAGGCTATAAATTCAAGTGATTCTTTTTTGGAAAGAACATGTTATCTTGATTTAGCATCACAGGCTATAAATATATGTTTTTATTACATAGCAACTGACCACCTTCTCATAATTTCCCAACATACCTTCCAGCAGAACAGTTAAATTGATAAATTGAGTTGCGCATGTGTTTTATTGTCTGCAGATCCTCGTGGAATTCAAAGAAGAAAAATTATAGAAGAAGAAAAATATGGATGCCGCGAGGTGATTTGACTGTCAATTTTCCATTCGTTCTAGACAGTGTTGTCCTATTGTAAAATATAATTAGGACCATAATGCAAGGGTTTTTTTAGTATTGTAGCCTATGCATAATCAATTTAGAATTTCAGTCAAATTTTAGAAGCAAA
>Ga0182004_10004091_pt1 | contig 11722 bp, 5 predicted proteins | sample Sormic07211540_1_FD_120479 | JGI IMG/M metagenome (GOLD analysis project Ga0182004, IMG submission 120479) | Endophyte microbial communities from Sorghum bicolor roots, Mead, Nebraska, USA - 072115-40_1 MetaG | ecosystem: Host-associated > Plants > Roots > Unclassified | place: USA: Nebraska...
AAACTTAGTCACGTCCAACCTCTCCTTTATCGGCAACCATCCTCATCGGCAGCTCATCCTGTAAACCACATACTGTCATCTTATCCTGCCATCCTGGACACGCGCCCAAAAACGGTGTCAACAAATAGAAAATGCATATCTAGCAAAATCAAAATGTTTTATAGTTTATAATGCATTGAATAGTACTTTCTCTGTTATAAATTATACTGACAATTTAGGTTTTCTAGATATATTGATTGATTTCTTTATTATATATATAGACATAATATATATCTAAGTGTATAATAAAAAAATCTGCATTCAAAAAAGTTAAAATGTCTTGTAGTTTAGAATAGAAGGAGTAGCTTGATCAATAATAATTTGGAGTGCAACAGATACTGCTCGACCGGGTGGGGACCAAGTCCTTGCAGGTTACAAGTTCCTTTCCACATGGAACATGCAGTGATATCTACGGGCCGGGCCCCGGGCTTGGCAGGGATCTGTGGCTTGTAAATCGCACGCATCGTCATTAAGCGGAAAAGTAAGAAGCGAGACTATACAAAGCATAGTGATGCTGACGGCCATGATCCCGTAGTTAGTGAGGAGAAAAGTGCCTGCTGCCTGCCCTACCCATATGTCTGTCAGAGATTAAGTTTACAAAGTGTGGCGTACTGTACACGGTCTATTTATTAGATGATATATATCTGAATTACTCCAGCATGTGCCGCGCCCTAGCGCGCCGTGACACGAGCTACCTGATGGAATGGTCGATGGGGATGTGCAATGAAGCTGACAGTGATCGATGTGTTGGTTGTTTTAGCTAGCTGTGCTAACTGCTAACAATTGGTTTTTGTCACCGTCGAGATATCGGTCCGTGTCAGTACGTGCTTACTGTGCCCCCGGCTGCTGATCGACCTGCCGCCTATTTAGCTGTGATCTCCCAGTGTCTGCTTGCTGTCTCTTCTCCAGTCTTCAGGTACCTAGTGACGCGTCGGTGGTCGCCACAGGTGTCACTCGTTTCGTCCAGAAAACAACCCCAATCCCTGCCTGGTGGCATGCATGATGAGCTCGATCGAAATTATTAGTAGAGGAACAGAGGCGGAAAAATATCTGCAGCTGGCTAGCTAGATTGACTGATTCGATTGTGATGTGTGCTGCGTGCACCACCAGTAACTGTCATTGCAATGTTAAAGATTCATAAGGAGATCCAACTGACGATCTGGCAGGATCGGATCATCATTTCCTTGGACGGACTGATTGCACTTCGTTGACGAGGCAGTCACATCATCACGTAGCGATTTGACGGGGATATTATATATCTTGTGCAGTGCAAACAACAAGTGCAGTAGATTATTAATTATTTATATTCGAGCTGAGGTACGTACGTACCAACGCGCGGTGCAGTGCGTTAGGCCGGCCGTCTTGACCGTGGGCGATCGACGCGGCCGGCGGCCGGCCGGCTGGTTGGCGGCGTCCGGTGTGAGGCCGCGCGTGGGCGGGCGGCGCCGGGGGATTAATGCGGATGACGTCGGTGGTAGAGACGAAGCCGGCCGGCCGGCTGGCCGGCGGGGGGTGGATTCCCGGTCCATCAGGCAACTGGTGTGCTAACATAGCCGTAGCTTTCGTTCAGATGATGATGCATGGCCGGATGCCGGATGCATGTCAGGCCCTGATTTTTCTATGTTTTTTTAGCTGCCGCGTCGGCACTCGATCGGCCTAGCTCGCTGTGGCTGAGAGTTGACACGCTCTTGAAAGCGTGCCAACCCGACCTTGTACCGCTGTCGATCGAACAAGAAAAGAAATCACCGTTCAGCATGTGGCGCTGCACGGCCTTTCTTATAGTCAAATCTAGATCTCGCTTCGTACTTGGCTGATTTTTTATTTTGTCAAATCTAGATCTCGCTTCTCGTACGTACTTGAATGACACATGATCGACGTGCCGTGTGTGCGTGGTCGCTCGATCGTTTTTCCTACCATTCGAGTCGCGTCATCGGATGATGTCACTTCCATATATGCATGGTGCACCGCCGGCCCAGCCGGACGCCGGTGGGTAGATGAGGTCCAGGCTAGGGTCGTCACCGCCGGCGTGCCTGCCCCGTCGATCCACGCCGCCTAGCTATGAGCGGCATAGCACTCTCGACCGGCCGGCGCCGGCGGAGCCCAGCAGGCACTCGACCGACCGACCAAATAGCGACGCACGATTGCGCTCCACCACCATCATGGATTCATGATGGCCAACAGTGCATGAAATTAAACACTACTGCTGCTAGCTGCTGCTGCATCCGCATGCAACAATATCTCTCATCTCCTGACTGCTGCAAAACATTGCTCCCCTGTTGCGGATTCGCGTAGAGATCATATACGAATGATGCATGATCACAAAGCCATTCTAGCTAGCTAGCTTCATCATCGCATCGGCAATGTGGCCTACTACTATACGCGTGCAAACTGTTACTATGTACAGGAGGGGACAATGCCACATGTGTGTCTGTGACATCTCATGGACCGATCGATCGTACGTATCAATGGGCTTTATTTGGTTCCACGCTTCAATTCCGTTGCACCACAGAATATATATACTCCCTCCGTCCGAGTTTATTTGCACGTTTAGAGTTCAATTTTTTTTCCAAAATTATTCGATCACGTAGGCTTGAATGTACAGCAGTGGCAGGAATCATCAGAGCAGGCAGCAGCGCTAGTACATCACATCCTACATCAGCACAGCGGCCACGTGTCCAACCAGAAAAATAAAAAAACTAAAAAACAAAAGGAAAACAAAAAGAAAAATCAACGGAGGTTCGCCGGCCCATCCAGAAGTTACCCGAGGTCACACAACCATGCTCTAACTAAATAAAAAAAGGTTGCTACCTGACACTTCCGTCCACAGCTATAGGGGTATTTTGGTAATTTCGCATTTGTCTTGGTTACCGTGCCCAATCCTAGAAGGATAAATATTTGTGGACGGAGGGAATAGATATACTCCCTCCGTCACAAAAAAAAACCGTTGTTGTTGACTTTGACCAATCATGTTTGACCGCTCGTCTTATTCAAATTTTTTTTGCAAAATCGAAAATAGATAAATAATTATTAAAGTATCTCTAAGGATCAAATAAGTCATATCAAAATAGATGATATTTATACAAAAATTTCTAATAAGACGAATGGTCAAACAAGATGTCTGAAAGTCAATAACAACGGTCTTTATGAGACGGCGGGAGTATATCTTTGGTGCGGCTAGTGGTTCAGGTCCCGGTCGCCTGCAGCGCCCAAAAGGATGGTTGACTCTCGTGGCTTGACAGATCCTTTGCGCATTTCTCATTTGATTATTTTAGTGGAGTTGCACAACGTTGAATATATAGATCGATCACGGCCTTGTTTAGTTCACCCCAAAAAGCAAAAAGTTTTCAAAATTCCTCGTCACATCGAATCTTACGGCACATGCATGAAGCATTAAATATAGACGAAAGCAAAAACTAATTACACAATTTAACTGGAAATCGCGAGACGAATCTTTTAATCTTAGTTAGTCCATAATTGAATAATATTTGTCACAAACAAACGAAAGTGCTACAGTACCGAAATCCGAAATCTTTTCGGAACTAAACAAGGCCCACGCATTCTGCCAAGAGTCAGCTGCCAACGAGTACATCAGTCATCAAGTGCATGCATGCGGCTGCGGCCACTGGGGTTTACTTTCCGAAAGTTCTAGAGCATCAGGATTTTTTCCCCCCACCTTGATTATTCCTTCCTAAATTAACGTTGCTAGATGGAGTACTCCCTCCGTCCCTAGAAAATTTCAGACACACATACTCTTATCTCTTTTTCTTTCTCCTAGAGGATATCTTTTGAATTTTGCAGTTATCGTTTATATGCACCTCTGATCAACATCTGTTTTAGGAGGTAGTGTCTCATATTTATGTAGATTTTTTTTGACAATTTCAAACATTAGAAAGTTATTTAGGAGTATTTTGGAACAGAGTATAGGAGAGGTCTTCTCTCTCACACACACACGTTTAGAGAAGAGTAGTTCTAGAATATATCAAATGAACTATATAAAATATATATGTTGCATCGAAATTCTAAAAATATTATATATATATATATGGAAAATTATGTTCTTGCCCCTTATTCTGGAGTCCAATTGTGATTTTGCTATTGTTTTCACAACTTTGTGATTTTGCCCTTACTATTTTGAATTGAATCATCCGTTTGCCCATAGTTTGGATGCCATCACATAGTAAAATTCAAAATCTGAGAAAACAAAGGTGAAAAGACCAAATTGCCCCTTATCCTTATATTCAACCTCCAAAAAAAATTGTGCCTTTCTCAGATGGAAACAGGGGGGCGGCCGCATCGACCGTGGGCGTCGGGGGCATCCGGCGACGGCAGCGGCAGCGTTGGCAGCGCACGACGTGTGTGGCGGCAGCGGCTCCCGGCGGCGGGGCTCGTTGCATGCGGGGCAGCGGCGGGACTCGGCACACGACACGCGGTGCGGGGGCTTTGGGCGTGGGGCGCTCGGACGCGGACGTGCGGTGGCCGGTATACGAGCTGCGGCAGGCGGCGGCTCTCCTCCGGTCCTCGTCCTCCCAAATCCCGGAGGCCGACGGGCTGCTGCGGCATGGCGTCGCGTCGGGCGGCCGGCAGCAGGTGGCTAGTTGCGCTGCGTGCCCGGCACCTGGCCGCTGGCCCGCGTGCGCCGTGTGCAGGTCAAGGCGCCCCAGCAGCTTCCTATATATGGTTGGCTTGCCCGTGCCGTGGAGGTATTTTTTGGATTTTTTTGGCGAATCGGTGAATCTGAATTGTTGTGATTTTTTTTGGGGATTCTTTTTTTTTAAATGAGTGAATCAGTGTATCTAAAATGTGATATGGACATGTTGACGTGCTGGTGCATGGGGAGACTTTGAAATATGATATGAATATGTCGTTTCTCCATGATTGTTATCATTGTCAAGGTATTGCTAAGGCGCTCCAAAATGTTGCCACAATTTTGAATATTCTTTCAATATTAAATCACATTTGAAATAATTACAAATTGTGCCAAATACATTTGACCAAATCTAACCATTTTTATCCAAATACAATATAAATGTCTTATTTCAAATCAAGTGTAAAATCATAGATAGATGTAAAAACCAGGGGCAAAAATCACATGGGCATGTTTGTCCTTCTGTACAAAAGTTAACATCGTTAGGGGAGGATGACAGAATAGGGGCAAAGTGGTGCTTCGTTTTGAAAATGCAGAGGTAAATTCACAAAGTTTTAAAATAGGGACAAGACCACAATTTGGATACGAAACAGGGTTATAAATGCAAGAGCCCCTAAATTTTAAAAGATTTTATAAAACATGTCCACTCTCCTAGTGAAAAGAGAGATCGAACACCTTACTCCTATCCCTAAAGAAATATAGAACTTCCTATGTGCTAAAATAGTTTTAGGGTACTCGCATATAAGAAGACATATAATAATAAAAAAATCAGGTAGATTTGCTCTATTCTGTAGATCTAGCATGAGCCCTTAGGCCTTGTTTAACTACAATCATTTTCATCTTAATTCATTTCAATACACATGAATTGAAATGAGTACAACTTTCGATTTTCAAACCATAGTATATAAAGAAAAATAAACTCCTACACCTATCTAAACTCACATTAAATTCTCAGGCCACCCTGGAGTAGTTACATATTTCAGCCCATGGGCCGTGCGCAGGTTGTTCCTTGCATCACCCTGCAGGGCTGCAACCTTGCGAAGTTGCCGTGGGTGCAGGCGTGCAGCACTGCAGCAGCATGTAATCGACAAAGAGATGTTGACAAGCAACTCCAGATATGCTAAATATTATCTATGCTATCTAAGCTATTTTTATATTTCCAAAATAAAAATTAAAGTTCAACAAGTGTGCTATCTACTTCCTCCATCTCAAATTGTAAGTCATTCCAACAATCTTGGAGAGTCAAAGCATTTTCACGTTTGACCAAAATTATAAAGAGAAATATTAAGATTTATAACATAAAGTGAGTATACTATGAAAATATAATTAAGGAAGAATCTAATGATATTTAGTTGGTATCATAATAATAATTATTTTATTATATAAATTTGGTCAAACTTCCCTTCATCCTAAATTGTAAGTCATTCCAACAATCTTGGAGAGTCAAAGCATTTTCACGTTTGACCAAAATTATAGAGAGAAATACTAAAATTTATAACATAAAGGGAGTATACTATGAAAATATAATTAAGGAAGAATCTAATGATATTTAGTTGGTATTATAATAATAATTATTTTATTATATAAATTTGGTCAAACTTAGAAAAGTTTAACTCTCCAAGATTCTTGGAATGACTTACAATTTGGGATGGAGAGAGTAGTTTTCTAAAATAGCAAGTTTACTATTTCTAAACTTTCGCTTGTCATATATATTGCATGTCGCTCTCACTAGCTATCTTGTACAAAGGCTGTTATAGAATTCTATGTTTTGAGTGAGTTTTTTATTTTAAAAAATGGCTACATTTTATAGTCTCTTGGAGATGCTCTAAGAGTAGGCTGATTACAAGTGCTTCTGAAGATTTGCTTCGTGACGTTCAGCATTATTCTTTTGTACTGATTTTTTTTATGCGACTTGCCAACTTCCAGATCGTATCATAGGCAACTGATTCAGCCAGAAGATGAAAAGTATAGTCGTAAAATCGGTATGTGAGAAGAAAATGGTCTGTATATAGGCTACTGAACGGGATTGGCACTCATAAAAAAAAGAACAGAACGGCGCTTTATTTGCTTGTTCTTCTTCCATAATGGTCTTGGATTAGTCTTTATATTGTCTTTAATTGCTTGTTTCTTCCATAATAGCTAGCAACTTCGACAGTTTGCTAAAAATACTTAGTATCCTAGGATTTTTACCAAAATCATAAAAAACAGCCTCCAACAAGTTGGCAAAACTACTTGTTAATTTTGTGAGCTTGACAAAATTCCTCCTTCACTTGGTAAATATGTCAAGTCCTCCATCACTTGGCATCACGTGTATCCCAATTTGCCAACTAGTTTTGCCAACTTGTTGGAGGCTCAATTTTGTGATTTTGGCAAAAAAATCTATGATGCCAAGTTCTTTTGCCAAGCCCAAATAGCAAACTATTGGAGAAGACCTCTTTTTTCACTTACCATTTGGTTTTGAGACTTGGCAAAATTATAGATTTGCGAAATGAGTTTTAGCAAACTGTTGGAGTTGCTCAAATATAGTTAGTGTTTTGCTTATTCGTTCTCCGCTGGATCCATATTATATTTAGGGATAATCTTTATATTCTCTTTTCATCTCATTTGTTTCTATTATTACCGCTATATCTTTCTAACATGAGAAATAGATTGATTGAGTGGAAGAAACCTAGTGCTAATTAAATTTGTTTCCTTTTTCTTTGTAACATTCACTGTTTTTTTAGCTTTTATGTATATCATAAAATAAGCTTTTATTTGGACACTATCAATACTATTGTTATGTTTGTATTTCATCATGTATGAATATTTTCTCGGGCTTAAATACCCCCGTATTTTCAAATCCTGGCTCTACCCTGGGCAATGATGCTATGGGCGAACCTCTATCTCTATGTACTACAGAGCGCTTACGTCCATACTTAGTTTAGGTATGCCTCCCCGCTCTACCTCCCCACATCGGCGCGCCACTCCAACCTTGCTCAGTAGACACATGACTTTTCACCATTGTCGATTGGTGGACCCTCCAATCGCAATTTCGTGCTGCCCTTCCCTCTGCCTTGCTCCACCTAGCCTTATAGATTGCCTCTATCTTTTGTACCGGTGGGCGATGATGACAAGCCAGTTTATTTGGCTGAAAAGTCATAGGTGTGAGAGAAAAAAATAAAATATAGATCAGTTTGCCTATAATTTGAGAGATGAATTTTTTAAGCCTAGTTAGTTTATAATTAGATAACAATTATTAAATACAAATGAAATTAGTTTATAATTAGACTAACTAGGCTTAAAAAATCATTTCGCAAATTACAAATAAACTGTGTAATTAGTTATTTTTTATCTATATTTATTGCTCCATACACGTGTCATAAGATTTGATGTAATGGAAAATCTTGAAAAGTTTTTAGATTTTGGATGTAAGGTCAGTTTCAATGGAGTTTCATGGAGAATTTTATGCACATTAAATAGGGTGTTATATCAACAAATTTAGAGTTTTTACATGAAACGAGGAAAAAAAGAAGCAAATTGTTTTATCCCGGTGAAACAAGCTAGCGGCGTTTTCAAATACTCAAAAACTTAACATTGAGACTGTCCTTACCTGTTTTATCTCAAAGTTTGATATCTTGAAAACTAAGATGAATTTAACATCGAGAGTGACCTAATTAAACAAGGCCTATGAGAAAAACTCCGAATAGGCCCCGAGTTATTTACTAGTAGACACAGTCATTACCGAAATGTTTGACTCACACGTTTTTGCGGTTAAGGGCATATTTGGTTCCCTTACTAAACTTTAGCTAGCTAAAATTATTTTAGCTACTCTTGGTGACTAAGGGTCTGTTTGGTTTTCTTTATTAAATTTTAGCTAGTTAAAATTATTTTAGCTACTCTTGGAACTAAACTATTTTAGCTCCTTTTAGTCAATGTGTTTGGAACTTTAGCTACTAAAGTGATTAAAGTTTAGCTGACTAAAATTTAACAAGGGGACCTAAATGTCTCTCAAATCTCAGTGATTACCATGTTTGGTTCTGAAAATCTTTTCCGACATATCTGATGTGACACTTAAAAAATTTCATCTCCAAATCTAGGCCCTGTTTAGTTTCCCACCCAAAAAATTTTCATCCATCACATCGAATCTTTGGACACATGCATAGAACATTAAATGTAGATAAAAAATAAACTAATTACACAGTTTGATTAAAAATCGCAAGACGAATCTTTTAAGCCTAGTTAGTCCATGATTAGCCTTAAGTGCTACAGCAACCCACATGTGCTAATGATACATTAATTATGCTTAATAGATTTGTCTTGCAGTTTCCTGACGAGCTATGTAATTTGTTTTTTTATTAGTTTCTAAAAATCACTCCGACATCCTTCCGACAAATTCGATGTGACACCCAAAAAATTTTCATCTTCAATCTAAACAGGCCCGGGGCACGTTTTACCATGTTTGGTTCTCAAATCTCAATGATTAAATCGCGACAAGGACTCGTCATCCGTTCCTTGCCGCTGCCCTTATCATCAGCGCCTGTGACCTGCCAGCTCGAGAAACCGAGGGACAGGGAGATCGATGGCCGCGCCAGACCCGCCGCCGCGGCCAGGGAAGCCCCCGCTGCCGTGGCGCGCGCGGCTGCTTGTGGGCGCCGCCTCCACGCTGCACGCCGCCTCGCTCCGCCGCGATGGCACCGTCAACCGCTTCCTGCTCTCCCTCTTCGACCGCACCGCGGCGCTCACCCCGACGGCCCCCGTCGGCGGCGTGGCATCCACGGACCACGCCGTCTCCGACCACCTGCACACCCGCATCTTCGTCCCGGAGATCCCAGGCGGCGGGGGCAAAGAGCTCCCGGTGGTCGTGTACTTCCACGGCGGCGGCTTCGTCTTCCACTCCGCGGCGTCGGCGCAGTTCGACGAGCTGTGCCGCCGCCTAGCGTCCGCCATCCCAGCCGTCATCGCCTCCGTCGACTACCGCCTCGCGCCCGAGCACCGCTTCCCGGCGCAGTACGACGACGGCGAGGCAGCCCTCCGGTGGGTCCTCGCCGGCGCGGGAGGCGCGCTGCCGTCTCCCCCCGCCGCTGCCGTCTTCGTGGCCGGGGACAGCGCCGGCGGCAACGTTGCGCACCACGTCGCCGCGCGCCTCCCCGACGCCGTCGCGGGGCTGGTCGCCGTGCAGCCATTCTTCAGCGGCGAGGCGCCCACGGAGTCGGAGCTGCGGCTCCGCGACGCCCCGTTCGGTGGCCCCGAGCGGCTGGCGTGGCTGTGGCGCGCGTTCCTGCCCCCCGGCGCCACGCGGGACCACGAGGCTGCCAACGTGCCCGCCGCGATCAGGCGGGACGCGGGCGCGGGCGACGACCGGTGGCGGACGTTCCCGCCCACGCTGGTGTGCGTCGGCGGATGGGACGTGCACCAGGACAGGCAAAGGGCGTACGCCGACGCGCTCCGCGCCGCGGGCGCCGAGGAGGTCACCGTGGCGGAGTACCCGGACGCCATCCACGCGTTCTACATTCTGGACGACCTCGCGGACAGCAAGAAGTTTGTGGGCGACGTCGCGGAGTTCGTGAACCGGCACACATCGCAGAGGAAGAAACGCGCGCTAGACCACGCGGACTAGTGTTATCTGTTTGCGAGGATCGCAAGAAATCGTAGGACTGAAGAAGCTTCTTTGGTGGGAAATGGTTACCCGCTGGTTTAGATCGATTGTGTAGGCTCCAAAACTTCACTTCCCAGAATCAATCAATGATCGGGTTCATCGCAGAGGTTTACCGTCTCCAACAGTTTTCGGTGTCATTTACAGTCAGACTGCCCCTTCGTGGTTTATGTAAGGCCTTTCTAATAGTGGCTTTTTGTTTGTTGATAAGAGCTTCAGGTGGTGGAGGTTTTCTTCACTAGTATAGTATTGGATTTGGCTCAAGTTCTGGTTACGATATCACCCTTGTACTAGAACTAGGAAATCTAAAGACTTGTTTGATTCCCGTTGCTAAATTTTAGCTAGCTAAACTTTAGTCACTTTAGTAGCTAAAGTTACAAACACATTGACTAAAAGAAGCTAAAATAGTTTAGTTCCATTAGTCACCCAAGAGTAGCTAAAATAATTTTAGCTAGCTAAAATTTAGCAAGGGAAACCAAACAGGCCCTAAGTGTGTTATATAGTTTCTTTAATACACTTTGATTGGCTGCCCTTTTCTTTTGAGTTGTAGCTACAGGTGTTGCTGCAGAGACCAAATTGTTTAATTTCATTGTAATGCCTAGTCTGTTTTTCTTTTTAATATAATCGGCAATTTTTCAGTTTGATCGTCTTTAAATGATATATCTGAAGCCAAAGTTTCCATCTATTTGATTTTTTTTCCAGTTCGTTTTTGTAAGATACACAAGAGTTTGTTTGCTTGTCGTATTTTTTTTATCAGACAACAGTATTTTTCTCTTTCTATAAATTAGAGCTATGCCTGAGAGTCCGCTCAAACAAAAACCAAATGTACCTTGCGGTCCCACTGTAGTGGAGTAAAACAAAAGAGGCCCACCAGAAGGGGAGGGTCCACAACTCGCTGAACCGCTCCAATGGGCCGTGCAACTGGCCGAACTGTGCACTGCCTCTGCACGTGCTCCGCTGCTTGTGAGGCCCAGCCGTGTGCCGTTTTCTTTTTGCCTGACCGAGTCAGTGGACTAGCAGTTGCCGGTGGGCTGGTCCGAGTTCGGCCGCAGAGTGTCCACCAAAATTCTTGCAGACCTTGGGCCTGCTTGGTTGGCTTTCAGTTTTTATTAAACCACAAATTTTCTTTAGTTATCAATTAGATTATTGCTAAAGAATTAGCACAAGAATATTTGTGATCGAAGTTTTGTAAAGTCCCTTAAATTACATGTAAGAGAAAAAAGTGATTTCTACTATTTTTTGTCCTAACTTTGACAAGCCTAAGTTTAGCTTGCTATGATTTCGGTTGGGCAAGAATTAGAAGCCAACCCAATGGACCCTTTGACCATTGTGAAAGATCCGCATAATGTTTATACATCATGTTAATTATCATAAAAATATCATTTTTACCAGATATATTGTTTAAT
>Ga0182004_10004092_pt1 | contig 11720 bp, 4 predicted proteins | sample Sormic07211540_1_FD_120479 | JGI IMG/M metagenome (GOLD analysis project Ga0182004, IMG submission 120479) | Endophyte microbial communities from Sorghum bicolor roots, Mead, Nebraska, USA - 072115-40_1 MetaG | ecosystem: Host-associated > Plants > Roots > Unclassified | place: USA: Nebraska...
ACGCCCTCATCCGCTCATTCCTCCCCGCGTCGTACGATCTCCTCCCATCTGACTCCCACAACGACAAAAACTTCTCGCACGCTCCACCCGCACCGTCGCTGGCCGCTCGTACCCGGAGTCCCGGAGTCGCCGCCGCTCGCCGCGGTTTCCAGGTGCCGGCGAGCCCCCGTCTCCCCTGCCCCAGATCCATCAGTCCCCGGCCGCCAAAGGTCCGCCCGCGCCTACCATCCCTTGTCATGTTGGTTTTTGCTCCTGCTAGGGTTGCTGCACCAGCGGCCGGGAAGGCCTCGCCAGCAACCACCAGGGGCACGTGCAGCTCCCCTTCCGTCCTGAAGTCGCTTATCTCCTTTCTTCCCCAGCGCACGCTCTATTCCCGGTGTGGGTGAGTCCGACTCCTGCCTGCTCTTCCCAGTGAGGCTCCGACGTGGTTTCGACGCAGATCTAGCGAGGCCGATCCCATGGTGGCGTCAGCACGAATGCTCTCGCGTGCGGCTGTCGTGCTGCTCTATTAGATGGAGATGAGGAAGGGCAGAGAGAATGACATACGGGTCCCATTTGTCAGTGTCTATCAAATAGATTTGGGTGGCCAAATTTGGGTACTGTTGTTGGCTCTGGCGGAGCCACCCTAGGGGCGGGGCCACCCCAGCTACCGGCGAGCTTGCCCCATACCCCCGGACCCGTTCATCACAAACACCGGCAGCGAGAACGAGCAGGCAAGACAACGCTGCAGCACTAGAACCTGGAGGAAGAATGGGTCTTTTCTTTGCTCTTTCAGCCCAGCAGAGGTGAGAGGCCCATATTCAAAGCCCACCATCGCATACTCCCCCATCCCTTAGCTCAACCGATGGATCCCAAATTTCCAATCGTCAAATCCCTAGTCAAGGAGATGAGGACGTCGCTGCCCACTAACTGCGGCGGCGCCGTGTGCCCGCGGCGTTGCCCATCGTTGATGCTGCGTTGGCCATGGCCAGCCCCTCTCCCTTGCGCGGCCACGGCCCTGCCCAGCCGCTCGCATCCGGCCTCCCAACCACTGCACACGCACAACGCACGCCTCACCAGCCGACGAGCAGTAAGCAAGCCTGTATTGGTAGTGATATTAGAGTCTTTCACTCAAAATGGTTTAAGGATTATGATTGTGTTTCTCATCTACTTTTAGCCATAATATGTGTGATTGTAGTGTTTTTGCCATAATTTGTGTGATTCTAGTATGTGAATATGGTGTCTTTTAGTTCATTTTCTCATTGTAATTCGCTCCAGCTATAATTTTTTCCGGCTCCGTGGATTGGTATAAAAAAAAACTGGGCCAACAAAAATGGGTGGAGTATCCAAATGAAAAGTAGGGGATCTGTATTTGGAGCTACTGCTGGAGTTGCTCTAAGACATTCCAAGAATCTTGGAGAGTCAAAGCATCTCAAGTTTAACCAAAATTATTAAAAATTTATAAAGATTTGTGAGATTAAGTAGATATAAAACAACAATCATAGTAAGTTTTGAAATTTGTGATTGTAGTAATATTATTTTATCATATAAATTTGGTCAAACTTGAGATGCTTTGACTCTCCAAGATTTTTGGAATGACTTATAATTCGGGATGAAGGGAGTACTTGTTTTATAGCTTATTTTTGGGCGACACGTCCAATTTTTTTGGGTAGGAATAATCTTTTGAAACAACAATCATAGTAAGTTTTGAAATTTGTAATTGTAGTAATTGAATTCTTGGAATCAATAAGTAATAACGGTTTGAATTCATACACGATGAAAAGTAATTTCAGGCAAAGGTCGTGGGAGATGGCGACATCCATCGCCGCCGCATGGGGAACGATGGCGGAGCAGTACGACGCGAGAAGCATTGTTGGCTGAGCCATGCGCGAGTGAGGAAGAGGAGAGGGGGTCAGATGTAGGAAGGGTTGTAGGGGAGGGGCAGGGAGGGGGCAAGCGCCAGCGACAGGGCTGCCGCCGCCGCCGATGGTGGTGTAGGAGCCAAGGGTCCTAGGGTTTGGGTGGGGAGTGGCCCATCGGGTTCCCTATTCAGTCATAAGTCATGGCAGGAGCATCACTTAAGTCGAAGCATACGTGCAGATACGATGGCAATGGTAAATGGTTAACAGCAAAACCAGCCAACCAAAACAAAGGGAGGGTAACCCAAGAGAAGAAACAGTCAATTCTACGATAAACACAGAAGATTGTCGATAAATATGGGAAATACGCAGAGCAAAGGCGAAAGGATTTGCTGAAATGATCAATGCACCAAGAAAACTAAAGAGGGATCTTGTCAGGTGAAGAGAGAAGAGAGGTAGTCGCAGTGAGAGGTGGCTAGTTAGAATCTCAATCTAAGAGCATCTCCAAGAGTTTCCTAAACATCCTCCTAATACTTGTTTTTTAGAAAGATGGGCAAAAACTCTTCTCCAACAACTTCTAATATCTACTTCTAATCTTTTAGGACTTGGCAAATTCCGGCCTCTTCCGCGTAACTTTGCGCGGACGATGCGTCGCACGGATCCATCGTTCACGTGTGGAATCCTTCTTCCCGCGCCTTCTGTTGCAGGGCTTCTGCTTCTCACGTACAACCGCTCGTCCATCGGTTGTATAGAGGTCGCGGTCTAGGTCGACGAACGAAGCCGCCGAGAACATATCATCGAGGTACGTAGTCTGATCTACAGTCTACTGCTTTGCCATGGGTTTGCTACGCCGCCGCCGCCATGGATTCGTGCCGGCCGCCGCTACCGTTACCTATGGGTTTTCCTTGGTCGCTAGCGGCCTGTGCTTGGGAAGTGCTGCCACTTGGGAGGTGCTACCGGCCTTGTCCACGGCCGGCTGGAAGAAGGCCACGGCTCGCTGGGAGGAGATCACCGATGCCTGGAAAGGTTTTTGGAAAGGGCAGCATGATGGATGGAGGCGACGGCGTCATGGGTAGGCGCGGCAACGAAGGGTTTCGTGCGAAAAAAAGAGTGCAGAAAAAAAAGCAAAGTGGGACCAACATTTGATTTTTTGGAAGTCAAATATTAGGAATTATTGGAGATGAACTTCTTTTTTTCTCCTAAAATCTTTTTAGGAGGTTGGGAATATAGACGTTTTAGGAGAAATATTTAGGAAACTCTTGGAGATGCTCTAAGCATCTAGCTAAGTAGCATAGGTCTTTGGCCTAGAAAAAAAATAAAGAGGCAAGGTCCAAGTCCAAGAAAAGTTAATCCAGGCATATATATCTAGCTAATTAGCAGTCACCAAGCTACCTGTGTTCCTTGTCCTGTCTCACTTAGTTTATCACTGAAGTCCAAGCATAAGTGCAGATGGCAATGGGTAACAGCAACCAGCGGGTAACCCAGCCAATAGAAGAAACTGTTAATTCTACAATAAATACTGAAGACTGTTGATAACGATGGGCAGCGTGCAGCAAAGGAGAAAGTGGTTGCTGAAATGATCAATGCACCAAGAAAATTAAACAGACAAGGTAAAAGAATGTCAATCTAGGCATAGCTAAGTAGCTGTCACCAAGCAGGGGCGGATCGAAAGGGGGGCTGGGTGGGCTCCAGCCCTCTATGAGCCTGATTTGTCCACTAAATTAGTATTAATTAACCTTAAATTCTTATTAATCTCTAGTTTTAATCCTATATGTTTACTATTTAGTCTCTCCTTTGTCCCCATTAGGGATCCGCCACTGTCACCAAGCTATCTATCAGCGGCGGAGCCAGAAATTTTTCTTATTAGCTAGGAAAACTCTCCGCACAAGCTACATGCTAATCAAAAGCACCAACAAAAACAGAACCATGATTAGAGAGGGTACCACACAACCATCAATCACGCTCACCCACCGCTTTTGCAACTAGGTTAGAGGTGTTTGGATGTAGAGACTAAATAAATTTAATAGGTGTCATATCGAATATCATATGGGATGATAAGGTGTTCAGGTACTAATAAAAAATTAAATTATAGATCATCAGTAATCCGCAAGACGAATTTATAAAGCCTAAGTAATCTGTCATTAGCATATTTTTACTGTAGCAATCATAGATTAATTTATTATTAATTATAGACTAATTAGGCTTAAAATTTCGTCTCGTAAATTAGTCGCAATCTGTGTTTTTAGTTTGGACAGATATTGAGATTAATTTAGACTATTTAAAAATTCATCTCGTAAATTACGCCTTGGCTCCTCATTAGTGACGTGGATGGGTGTGGAGTATTTGAAAGGATTTTGGATCACCCATAAACAAATTATGGGTTTTATTGAGTGGATCTGGGTGGACTACATGGTGTCAAAATTGGACTGCCTCTAACCGTGTTCCAGCAGGAAAACACGAGCTCAGGTCACTTCGTAGTTTGCCATGCTTTTTCCGTGGATCTTAATTTTAACTACCATTTACGTTGTTAGCAAATTAACATGCTTTGTTTTCTACTTTGTAGTTTGCCACGAACTGTGCAACAGAATCAATGATTCATCCTCTGACGGTGGAGAGTCACATGGATCTTGACGAAGAATAGGACTATAGGAGCAAGCTACCGACAAACAATTTCGTCAAGCTAGATATGGATGTTGCATTAGGCATGCTTCTTCTTAGGGTTAGTTATTTTGAACTATTAATCAGATCCACCATTTGTTTATCTCTTGTCACCTGTACTGAACGTTGTTTTGTATCGTCCCCAGAAAAAATATTTAGTATGTCGATTTCTCTTGCATTAATCTGGTGGATGCTATGGTAGTGTGACGAATGGTTGATAGTATGGATCAGCAAACTCCACCAGCAAGCGCCAATGAAAAAACGGGTCACGCCGGCCAGTTAGACCCACCGCTCCCATGTCGGCTTGGGAAACTAGAACCACGGTTGGATCTAAGCGAGGAGGGTGTCAATCTAGGCATAGCGGTAGCAATGGCAAGGAGACCTAGGGAGCAGCTAGAAAATTGAATATATCTGACACCCAATCTACGCACCCGTGAACATTTGACATCCAATTCACTCGTCATTGAAAAATTAGCACTCTTGCTACGAATTCGTTGAAAACAGATGTTTTCTCCTCCTTTTCTCCATTTAACATTTTATCTTTTTTATTTAGGTTTCTCACGCAAACGCAAGGGACCAAACTAACCCCCTTGGCCTTAGCCCCTATAGTGGGCAGGATCAAGGTTCGTGCCCCTCCGTTCTGCTGCTTGAGAGCGCGCGCAACAGAGGAGAAGAGAACAGAGAACACCCCAATAGCGCCCACACGCATGTCCAGGATAACAGGGCAGAGACACGCGGCAGCCATCGAGCTTGCGCATGCATTCAACAGTAAATTAACGATCAGTACTTTCAACTATAGACTTTTTACAGGCTGCATACAGTCTCCGTACATCTCATCAATTAGCTCCACAGCGGCGTGGAGACCACTGTCTAAGGCCTTGTTTAGTTTGGGAAAAATTTTGGATTTCGCCACTGTAGCACTTTCGTTTGTTTGTGATAAATATTATCCAATCATAGACTAACTATGATCAAAAGATTCGTCTCGTGATTTACAGGTAAAGTGCATAATTAGTTTTTGTTTTCGTCTATATTTAATGCTTCATGCATGTGTCGCAAGATTCGATGTGACGGGGAATCTTAAAAAATTTTGGGAACTAAACAAGGCCTAAGAAGTGTGGGAAAAAAATTTGCACGTCATGTAGAAGATTGGACGATACACACAGTTAAAAGGATGACATGGCCACCGTCGGCACCTGAGAAGTGAGAACCTGTATATGTAGTTCTAGTAAAGAGTAATATGGAATTTCTCCAATATGCAAATATACAAGTTACAATATATAGTTGACTTATAGTATGATTTATTTCCTTCATAATCACTGATACGCGTTTGTCTAGCGAACGAACGGATTGTGCTATTTCATTTCGGTGTGACAGTACAAGTGTTTTATTTTGGACGAGATGAAGGCGCGCGAGATGTAGCTATAATAATCAAAGAAGGCTTCACTTGCACAAATACTTGAGAACACCTGGGATGTGGATTCTGGTGAAGTAATCATCCCAGTCGATAATCTTGGTGTCGAAATTGAACATGTGATCTTCAGGGGTCTTCATCGTTATCGTCAGCCTCAGCCGCTCCAAATTCATGTCATCAAAGCTTCAGCACCGGGCAAATAAAAAGTATATATAGGGAACGTTAGCTTTTTAAAAAAAATATATATAATACTATCATATATAAAAAAAGTTTTGATTTTCTTATTTTCTAGATACACATATCTCTTATTATGCACTTGTGACTAAAATATATAATAAGAACAATGTCTCTAGAAAAGCTAAAATATATATATCTAATAATTTGGAAAGGGATTAGTAATGGGCTATAACCGGTACTATGTCTAGCCTGCATCAAGTTGGGATGTACTGCACGGTTTTTTCTACATGTACATCAAGATTAGTACAGATGTCTGGTCTAGTTAGTTTGATTTGCACGCATTAGCCTAATTTCTCCTTCCATCCTAAATAAAATCAGCTTCCAGAGTTGTTCTAAGTCGAACTATTTTAGTTTTAACTAACTTTGTAGAAAATAACATCAATATTTATGACGGCAAATTAGTATCACCGAATATATAATGAAATATATTTTCATGATATACTTATTTGATATGGTAGATGTTTTTTTTACTGAAAGTTGATTAAACTTAAGGTAGTTTGACTTAGGCCATTTTATTGATTTATTTTGGGAGCTAGGGAGAGCAATAAGCTGAACTGCAATTAATTACCATCCTTTGAACAAGGCGAAGGGTGCGTAGACATCAACAAGATGCATCACAAACTTGTACTTGCGGTTGAGGTCGTTGTAAAGCCGCGAGAAGAGCCCACAAAGCAGCAGATTCACCAAGTGCAGAATCTACAGTGCACATCAGCTCACTTTAGTGATTGAGACAACAACAACAAGAGGATATTTAAATATATTTCTAAAATTTAGATATTAATTAAAATTAATCTAGCTAGCTAGAGGGATTACGATAAATTAACCCCTCTTAAAAAGGCGTACATACATTAATAAATTATTCAGAACTAGCTAGCTAGAGGGGTTTATGATAATATATCACTAATCTGACCTCTAGAGGCAGCTTGAAGGTGAGCATCATGTAGAGGTGGAACTGCGCAACGGTGGGGAAAAAACGCATCTCCCTGGTGGGGATGACCTTGCCGTCCTTCCCCACGCGCGGGTTCGGGTAGAAGTGCCGGCGGCCGGACTCGTACAGCACGGAGTAGGTGACCGGGTTGCGCAGCGACGAGGTGACGTGGTACACCGGCGGTGGTACTGCCGCCGCCTCCTCCGAGTGCGCCACCATGGCCGCCATCATGGCGTTGGCCACCATGTCCCCCGGGATGACGTCCATGACGAGTCCCAGGTCGGCGAGGAAGCACGACAGGTTCTGCTTGGCGTACCCGATGATGAGCGTGTCGATGGTGCGGGTGCCCTGCATCCACCCGGGCAGCGGGTCTGCCAGCACGCTGGTGATGATGCTAGGGCGCATGATCACCACGGGCGCCATGTCCGTCGTCCCCCGGAGCTGCAGCTCCTCCAGCAGCAGCATCTCGCCCATGGCCTTGGTGAAGACGTACGTGTTGGACCACCCGAAGTGGCGAGCCCTCTGGAGGCCCAGCTCCTTCATCGCCTTCGTCTCCGTCGTCTTCAGCTCATGACGGCTGGCGTCCGCCATGAGCTCCTTCTTGGCTTCGCTGACGAGCCGCAGCTCGGCGTCGACGTCGAGGTACCTGCCCTCCCGCCGAGACTCGCCGGGTTGGATGGGATTCTCCAGGATGAGCCCGTCCCTGTCGCCGCAGACATAAGCTGCAAAGCGTACGTGCAGGTAGACCAGGGTCTTTTTTAGTTGTAACTTTTTTTTATAAAATGGTGTAACATTTTCGTTTGTATTGGACAAATATTGTCTAATCAGTGAGATCAATTGACATCGCTCTGTTCTTGCATGCATTAGGAGTCGTTGTACTGATACTGACCAGTGGAGACATGCATAAACATCTTGAGGTTGGAGCACTGCTGGGCGAACTGGCAAAGGTGCTTCACCCCCATCACGTTCACATCCAACGAGACATCATATCTACACAACTCATCAAAAATACATAGTAACATTACCGTTTTCCTTCAAATAATTATTTCTCAAATAAAGATTATTGCACTAATAATAATAACCTTTCATAGAAGTTGGTGGTTGCCGCAATGTTGACAATGATGTCTATGTCCTTGGCCAGAGTCTCCAGCTTAGGAGTTTCTAATCCCAGGTTGTCGCAGATGATGTCCCCAGGCAAGGCAACAATCTTGTCCTGGATGAACTGCTGGAACACGTCGCCGTGCTTCTCTCTCAGCTTGCCGAACAGATCGGTGCCAATCACCTGCATGCATGCATGCACGCACCACGGAATTATTTTAAATAAATATATCATCATCATCATCATGAACGCACCACGGAATTGCACGGAATTATGTTACGCAAAGTGAAAAATAGAGGGGGCATGTTTCGGGTAGTATTAATTGCTGGAGATGCAGTTGTTAGTTGTGAGACAAAGTAGGCAGATTCGGCTGATAAGCCCAAACGAACAAGGCTTGACCGTTGTTAGTTGTTGGCTGATAATTATTCCTTTGCTGAATATAAGTATTGGAGCAAGTTGCCAAGCATGAAAATGAACTCCAGTACGGATGAATCCAATTATCCCCTCATTCAATCAAATTTTGGTGTTAGACTAGCTTGAATTGAGAAGTGACCGCGTACTCTGTAGTGTCCATTACTGATGAGGGGAGATATCATGAATACATGATGGAGATACGGCAGCATGTACTGATATGTGCCAAAAACGTCTTCAGTCGTCTTAGGACGACTTTTAATGTTCGTAACACAAACTAGCTAGTATTAAGACGAGACCCACATATATATGGCCACGCGTTATAAAGTCTAGCTTTTGCAAGATACTATGCAGAATGGATCTCTACACAAGGCATCCTAAGTCCTAACTTATATTAGACTCTTAGAGTCATGGCGTTCACCATGCATCATATACATACCTCATCATATATTCAGGGATCAAGAGGCGGACATGAAAATTATGGAAAAGATGGAGGAAATCGCAGTGCTACTACTATATAATTCTATCTTGAAAAGATATACTTAAATCCAATATCTTAAATTTGACTAGGTTCATATGAAATGAATAGTGTCAACATTTATGATCCAACAAATTATGTATACTATGAAAATATATTGCATAACAAATATAATGATACTTATTTGGTATATAATAGATATTAGCATTTTTTAACAAATGAACAAATTTGTTAGCAATATTTTTTAGAATTGCGTCTTTTGAGAGAGCTAGCAGTTGTCAATTAACATGTAGGGTTGTACTAGTAAAAAGCTAAGATAGGTACTAGTAACTAGTGTAGTATGGCGCCCGCATATCCACTACTAGATTCCAGCATTTTGCCGTGTGCCACTTGCACTCAGCAAAGAAACATATACACACGGCATAATCGTTGCCGTGAGCGATACTGGCTTCCACCGTACGGCAAAGCAATTGACGACAAACACGTTCTTTGTCGTGTGCTGCGGTACATCCACGTATTTTTACCGTGTATTAAATTCCACACTCGGCAAAGAACAGAGTAACGGACGATGGCCTAACGGCCGTTATGATAATTTGCTGTGGGTGGCACACGGCAAAGTTTGCCATGAGACATGAGCTGCACTCGGCAATTATAGTTTGTCGTGGGCTAAAAGTGGAGCGCACGACAAACATGGAAGCTTTCCGTGTGTTTCACGCTGGACACTCGGCAAACTTTAACACTTTGCCGTGTGTTTTGGCTCTTGATCTCGGTAAAAATGGAAGTTTTGCCGTGTATTTTGGTTCCTGCTCTCGATAAAACGGTTTCCAGGTCCTCAATCCCTGCGCTCTTTGCCGAGTGTTATTGCATTGACACTCGGCAAAGTGTGTAGAGGCAGCTGGCGGCGCTGGCTGTAGTTAACGGCAACTAATGTTAAGCCGAGTGCCTTCTCTTCGTCGTGGGCAGCTCTCGGCAAAACACTCATTTTGCCGTGTGTCTCGTTTTTGCCGAGGGTTTGGCGCTGGACACACGGTAAAAAGAGCTTGTGCCATGTGCCACGTTCTTTGCCCACGGCAAACATGCGGGCATACGGCAAATTCTCGGTTTCCAGTAGTGATCAGACCATCCAGTTGCTGAAAAATTGCAACACTGCCTCCGATTCTGCCCGGACGGAGTGAGCAGTGTGAGGACTGCATGTACGTGCTGCGGTTAGGCCCTGTTTAGATTGTAGATGAAAATTTTTTGGATGTTACATCGGATGTGTCGGAAGGATGTCGGGAGGAGTTTTTAGAAACTAATAAAAAAACAAATTACATAGCTCGTCAGAAAACTGCAAGACAAATTTATTAAGCATAATTAATTTGTCATTAGCATATGTGGGTTACTGTAGCACTTAAGGTTAATCATGAAGTAACTAGGCTTAAAAGATTCGTCTATTCGATGGAATGGATAAAAATTTTTTGAGTGGGGACAGGGCCTTAACAGGCACTGTACTATAAAAGCAAGAGAGAGAAGTAACAACCTCTTGTTGGACGCGTTGCTTTGCAGATGACTCGTTCGTCCCTCGTACAAGAAGGTAGATCTTGTTGGCATCAGGCTGCACCCGGAGTATCTTCTCCACAAGAACTGTATGCATGTATAAGCCACTTATATATTACTATTATATAATAAAATACAAGACAAACTGATCAACAATACTACAAATCTATATATAAGTGTGTGTGTGTGTGTGTGCATACTCTTCCCAAGAAAGCCAGTTGCGCCAGTGATGAGGATTCTCTTGCCCTTGAAATACGCTACGATCCTCGCCGCGTCCATGCTCTCGTACATCGATGACGTACGTACGGTTGGTCTCTCTCCCCAGCAGCCTGAGCCACCTCTATACTACTATTTCTGTGTGTGCTAATCTTGCTTCATCAGGGTGAGAGAAATGAGGACACAAGTGCTATGGTGCTGGTGGAGCAGCAGGTAGCATATGCGCATCTATTTATACACACACTGCACAGACAAACAGTCATTTCTGAAGTGTTTCCTGGGGTATGTGTGTTGTTTGTGGGGGCAAAATGGAAACGTGGCAGAGGATGATCTCGGTGCAAGCTAGCCTAATTAAAACTTAGGCAGAAGATAGAAGCCGCCGCATCATGTCAGGCGAATAGCGACGAACTCGGTAGTTGGACAGCGGGAGATCGGGCCCGGTACGGTGTTCTTGGAGCTAGCTACGAGCCTACTGACCTGATTATAGATAGGGTGAGGGTGGGCTGTGTAAGCCCCTAGCCGCCGGTGATCACCGGGACGTGAGCATCGCAATGGGGTCGAGAAGTGAGCACGAGGACGAACAGAGGAACACCTCTGCACGCGACTGCGTTTTCTGATTCAATTCTCATCTGTTTTAGTCTTACAGCAACTAGCATCTTATATGCCTAAAGACCTGACATCTTGGTCCCACATGTCATACTGAAATAAACCGACACCATTACATATTACGCTTAACGAATAATAGAAACGTATCCTGCGAATACGCCTTCAGCCACGGGTTGTGACATCTCCCCCCGCCGAAGATCCTGCTGGTCCCCAGGCAGGCGCCGATGGAAACCTGTCCCTGAGAACATTGTAGTCTTCCCATGTCACCACCGTGTCTGGTAAACCAGTCCATGTGACTTGAA
>Ga0182004_10004093_pt1 | contig 11717 bp, 10 predicted proteins | sample Sormic07211540_1_FD_120479 | JGI IMG/M metagenome (GOLD analysis project Ga0182004, IMG submission 120479) | Endophyte microbial communities from Sorghum bicolor roots, Mead, Nebraska, USA - 072115-40_1 MetaG | ecosystem: Host-associated > Plants > Roots > Unclassified | place: USA: Nebraska...
ACAAACTGTGTAATTAGTTTTTATTTTTATCTATATTTAATACTCCATACATGTATCGCAAGATTCGATGTGACGAGGAATCTTGTAAAGTTTTGAGTTTTTGGGTGTATCTAAACAAGGCCTAAACAAGATCTAATGAGAGAGGAGGTTGGAGAGATGAGTAGAGAGCGATGGAGAAAGAGAGATCTGACTGAGTGACAGAGAGGAGGCGTGGGGTGGATAGCAGGAGAGAAGCACTGGGAATAGAACAGAACTGTGGGAATCTATCAAACATGGGGAAAAGGGAATCAGTGGGCTTTGACTGGCGCAAATCTTAAAGAGCCTCTACCCACTAGATAAGGGATGCGGCCGCAGGGGTTGTGGGAAAACCGGTTTGCTCTCAAACCCTAACCTCACCTGTCACGGTGTCACCCATGGTGGACGCACCCAACGCACTTGCCTCCGACGCCGATCACCCCGTCCCGCCGTCCCGCCTCCTTTCTAAGCACCGCCCGCGCCGCCGCGCCGCGGCCCCTCGCCCGCCCCTGCCACCACCTGCGCCGCCAGCGCCCGCGCGTGGCCTGCCCGATCTCAGCCTGTGCCACTGCTGCGGCGTCCGCTTCCCAACGCCCCAGCCGGGGACCAGGCCCAAGCGCCGCCCGGTCCGTCCACTCAGCTCCCTATGGCGCGTCGTCCTCCTCTGCACCGAATGCCTCTCCCTCGTCCGCTCCGCCGCTGTATGCTCCTACTGCCTCTCCCTCGACAACCTGCCGCCCGAGGACTCCGCCGTCGTCTGCCGCCACTGCAAGCGCTGTGTCCACCGATCCTGTATCTCCGCCGAACACCGCACGACGGTGATCCAGCCGGTTGATGTGGAGGATTTCCTCTGCGTCGATTGCTGCCCCACCGTGAGATCGAAGAACGGGGGCTTCAATTTGGGGCTGAATCTGGAGACTTGCTTCTGGGATCGTACCTCCGTTGCTGGGGAGAATTCTCTGAGGAAGGCTGCGGAGGTGAAGATGGCTTCCAAGCGGGGGAACAACGCTGTTGGCAGCAGTGGGTTAGTGGGGAGGAACAGTGGTGTTCCGGTTCTACTGGACGAAGAGTTAGCTTTGCAGCTGCACCTGGCAATGAATGGATCACAGAGGATTTCACGTTCAGGTAATTCATCTGGTGGTGGCTCTGCCGAGACAGGCAAGGGGAAGAATGATGGGGTTTGTGGTAGGATTTGCAACATAAATCAGGAGATTTGTGTAACCAATATGATGGCTCAGCTTGATGAAGAAGAAGAACCAGGTTGCAACAGGGTTTTAAAGTGCCTTAGGAGTTCTGATTCCTCTGTCACAGTGGTTCTTGCGCTGGAATGTGTGAAAGGTAAACACACTGAGGAGAGCATGAAAGCTAAAAGAAAAGGTCCTCATGTGATTACACAGCAGGATGATTTGGTGGATCCCTATAAGAAGAAGTATAGCAAAAGGAGCTCAAGCAAGTTGGCAAAAGATGAATATGTTGCGAGCCGGAACATGTGTGATGGGTTGGACATAGATGCTGATCATGGTGGTAATGGGGTGGCTCCTATGAAATAGACTGCTTGTGCCATTCTGAGGTACTAATTTCTTTTAACAAATGCCTTTTATGTCATTCTGCTATTGAAGCGCAACATCCAGTGCTACATCATTTTGCCTAAGTAAATGCTAGTTATATGCCATTGCAAAGATGTTGAAGACGCAAAATGTCGTTGGGAAATGTCATCCGAGGTTAGATGATGTTACAAATATTTATTAACTAGGTAGCGTGCCCGTGCGTTCCTACGGGACAACTAAAACTTTTGTACTAAAATTACATGAATCGCACAATAAGATAAAAATACTGTCTGACAAATATTGATTAGGAAACTGTGAATCAAAGAACCAACCTAGGAGCTCAAAATATTGATTGGTTTAGTGAAAGCCAAAGGCTGTAGTGTTTCTCTAAGATAATGATGCTTTGGTGAAAAATGATAAGACTCTGGCTACAATATTATGACTATGCAGTCCACAAATTTGATTTCTTCAGAAAGTCTCTCCCTGATCTGTGTCCACAACCCATATTGCTGAAGCCTGTAACCACATGATAACAATTTTGTTGCCTGATCTAATACATGTGAACTGAAAAAAGATCTGAATAAATAAAAATCTTGCTTAGCCAAAGGAAGCACACACCATCAAATGAGGCCATAATGGAAATTAGGAAGCACAAGATCTTGAAAAAAAAGTGGTGGTAGCCTACTGCAGGTGCTTGAGATGAAGCCTCTGGGCTACAACTGAACTACTAAGACATGTCTTGCTAGAATACATACATCAGCACCTATTGGAATTTTCTAAAATTGTAATGAACTAAAAAAAATGCCTCTATCACAATTCCCAACCCTAGAGATACCTAAATCATCTAGTCGAACTTGATCTGTGTTATCAGTAAAGTGTAAAGAGAGAACAAAGAGGAGTTCCTCAATTAGCTCGCACACCAAAGATAACTTACATGTACAAAGAAATATGAAGTCTAATTATCTTAGATTTTATTTATCGTACATCTTATCTTACTATATATATACTTCGTAAACTTTTGCAACCTCCATACACCAAAGTAAAAAGGATACTAATTCAGCAGATGTGTACTGGTGTCAGCAGGGAAACCCATGCTCAGTGAACGCTTAAAGATGAGCATGCAGTCCAATTCAATATACTAAATTGCAATTTTTTATCAACAAAAAATAGCAAGAATTAAACCAGATCTTAACATAAATTATAACAATAGAAACAGCAATTTCAATGAGCATGCAAAAAAATATATGATTTGGTGCATGAACATGCAAAAAAAAAGCATGAAGACCATCTCGGTGACCTCCCATGCTAACAAGAAAATGAAACGGCATTTATGCACTAAACCATAGGTTCATAAAAAAGTTAGTACTGATCTGGGCAAGGTAGGGGGTGCATTGACCTTGAGGTGTGAGGCCTACATGGCTTTCTTGAGGCTATAATTTGCAATAGACATGGTATGCCCAGTTTCTCAATCTTAGGATGATGGAGGCAGCCATGTGTCTGTCATGCCCTCCGCTGATTACAACAGGTGACCAGCAACCGAGGACCAAGAGCAAGCTTGCAGTGAAGGGGCACACTGCAGGCAACGAACAAGTGAAGAAGATAAGTAAAAAGTTGAATTTCTCAGTTGAGGGCCATTATTCTCTGGTTGAGAGCCTCATTAGAATCCTGACAAAAACAAACCATGATTGTCATTCCATTCAGGGTAAAGGGAAGCACCGTGCAATTAGTCTGCTTAGTTACCACATCCATCTTGTCCAGAAAACAAGTGAATTGATACACGGTTTTTTCTGTTGCTATTAGGAAGTTAAGGTACTAATTATCACCTAAACACAAACATGTATTATATATGCAAACTGATCTATAACATCATGAAACTATATATGAGTTTTATATTTACCAAAAAGAAAGAGAAATGTGAAGTTAGCTGCAGCTGTAGTATTAGATAGTGTTTGGTTCCAAGGATGAGGTGGGATGGAGATGGATGAACCCATTTTTGCGGTGTTTAGATTGATTGGGGGCCAACAGAGTCAGGGACATCCCATGTAGAATATTTTAGGGAATCTGGGGGTGAGCTCGTCCCAGCAAATTTGGCGGATGGGGTCATCCCATGTAGAAATTATGTACCCACATCCTATTGGTCAGTTTGCACGTGGTATTCACGCATTAACTCTGTTAGCAACTCATAGCTCTTTTTGACATATTTATCAGCTTCATCTTGAGCCCAATAAAGCAATGTAGCAACCTTCCAACATTGTCATCTTAAGACATGGATCAAGAATAACAGCTAAAGCCATAAGACCTTGGATGTCAGACCAATACTTATCATACTTCTCTATCATGGCAATGGGCATTTTCCTAATTATCTCATTTTCATCTTCTTTCCAAGAATTAATTTTAAGTTTAATCTCACATACTTTGGGGAAGAAGATGTTAGCTGTCACATACTTGGTTCTAGAAAACAATGTAGTCAGCTGATAAAACAATTCTAATTTCTCACAAACAAGCGAAGAAAATTTCCAATCATCGACTGGAGGGCAATCAAAGCTTTGATCAAGAGTTCCTAACCATTCGAAAACTTGGTTGGAAAAACCCATGAATCTATATCATAAAAATAGTGCAGCAAGAAAAATCAGGTAATCACCTCAATATGCAGCTTCTAAGAGATGAGTCATCAATAAAATGTCCAGTGGCAGCCATGTATCCTCTTTTCTGGTTATCAGCTATCCACATATCAGTTGTAATAGCAACACAACAAGTCATCTTCTGAAGGAATATCTTAGCTTTCCTTTTCTCCATGTCACAGAAACTCAAGATTCCATTTCTAGCAGTGTTTCTAGTACCTATCTTGAACAAGGGTTGCTATGCACTAACAAATTGTGAAGTGTGAAATGCACAAGACACAACCATTGTGTCATTGACCTAACATGTTTTTCCATGCCTTCAGATAGGAAAGTTTGATTGTGCTCCCACTGTCCAACTCCACAGCAGGGAAATGAAATTGATAAAATACGAACCTGAGTGATGGGATAGAATAAGCACAAAGATCTGCAAATTTGTTTCAGAGAAGAAAAAGTTTATCCGACTTAGTATAGATTAGTATAGTATATTCTATGCATCCCTATCAATCTGGATCTACAAAATCCAGCATAGAGATAAAAAAAGCAAATAGATGTGGATCACACATTGACATTTCACTTCAAAAAATGCAGAGCTTATAAAGTGAAACTTTATTTTTTGACCAAGGCACATTGTATTGAAGAGGGATCCTTGAAGACCTCATATGCAAGAGGCAATAACAAATATATCAAGGACTCAGCCCAATTATGCTACATGGCAAACTCTTGCGAACAATAACTGTGAGGAGTTGGGAACAAAACTGACATTACATTTGTTGTTGATCTTACAGATGATCAAAATTAGGCATATTGGCTTCAGCAAGGCTAGATAACCCAACTAAAGAAGATCCTGTAACAAAAAGAAAAACATCCACGCCATTCTGATATTTAATCGAAAAGGGCATCTGCATATATGTGATAGCACATGGCTTCAGTTGCATTGCTCACCTTGGCATTGCTGTAGATGGCAGAGATACAGAGTGGGCTCTGAGCTAAATAAATGGTCGGCAGGCAAGCGGAGCAGGGAGCAGGGTTCGTATGAGAGGCGTATGTTGCCTAGGAACTGGTGGCAACATCCATCTGTTCCTTGTGCAGATGCAGGACAGAAAAGCTGATGCAGGGAAATCCCTTGCAGCAGAAGGACGCGGCATCACATACTACAAATCGAACAACTCTAGGATTCCACAATCCAAAATCAGAGGTCATAATGGGACTCACTGTGGGCTGCTGGCACGGGATGGAGATGTCGGTGTCACGCGCTCCCCAGAGAAGACCTTTGACAGAGAGGGAGCTCACGCCGGCCATGGAGGAGGGGAGGTAGCGCGAGCGCAGTAGCGTGGCTCTTGACCCCTTGCGAGCACAGTAGCATGGCAGAAACGGCGTCGACCGTGGTGGCGTCGGCTTGGCGAGGTCGTCCCTCGGAGGTGGCACAGGGGTCCGTGATGGGTGTGGCGGCGGCGGCAGCGTGGACGTCGGTCGCAGCAGCGTTAGCTTGGTGTGGTAGACCAGCGGAGGTCCAGGGCGCAGGGGTCCGTGATGGGTGTGGTGGCGGCAGCATGGATGAGGTCCTCCACGCATGGGATTGGAGGTCGTGATTGAGGGAGGTCGTGATTGAAGATCGTGATCGAGGGAGGATCGCGCGTGATTGGAGATCGCATGGGGCCGGCGCGAGGGAAAGAAGAGAGTCACGGTATTGCACGTCGTACGCACAAAGGCGAAGTGATAGAATGTCGCACAAAAAAGTGATTTTAGTTTCATTCTTTTTAGTTGTAGGAGATTCATGAAAGGCCATTAAGACAATATCACATTGCCACTTAGGCCATCTAGTTCTTTCCTCGTGTAGGTCACCGTATCAGCTTTCTTTGCTATTTTTGCTGCTGCAGAGTGCTTTTAGCCTTTTACTAACTCATGCCTAGTCTTGCAATTATCAACAACCATGCAACTTAGTCCCTCTGTTCTAATATTCGTGCATGGATCTAGGGACATAAACTATAGTTCCAAAAGGAAAATCAGTTTGAGATCATCCATACCCCTACTCCTATTATATGTTATATGTTAAAATACATCCATTTCTCTTACATTAGGGTATTTAGTTAGGGGTGGGGAGTGGAAATACTACTATAATTACATTCTGGATATCCTCAATGAGCAAATATTGTGGATCAGTTACTCTCGTGACCATGAACAATATTTTGAAATGAAGGGGGTATTCTTGCCCATTGCCCACACCACCACCTAATTTGCTGGGACAATAACTATAGCTTCTCTTTCCCTTTGTGATCTTGATGAAACATTACTTGCCTCTCTTGGTTCGCAAGCATCAAAGAAGTGGCTATAGGTAGAGACACTGATAGATCACTGGTGGTGCCAGATAGCCAATGGTTGCTTAAAATTTGGAGGCAATGCAGGCAAAGGCAAGGGATTAACAACATGACTATAATAGTTTCATGCTGATGGCTACATGAATAAACAAATTTTGTGATAGGTGGATTAGTTCATGAAGATCATGCTAAGTGGTGGACCTGGTCAAATGACAAGACATAAGGGGCGGGCCGACGGTGGGACAACCTGTGTTTGCCCAGTCGATCAGCCGTCCAGCAACAGTTGTTGATGGCTAGCCAGATGAAGAATCTGCATTTTAGTGGAGCCCAACTCCTCCCAATCCTTCCCCAAGGAAAAAATCTGATGGTTCCTAGGGAAAAAAAAACAGCTTAGGCTGACTTGCTACAGTAGGTGCCGGATTGTGTCAACTTCCAACGAAATTGGTCAGGTGTATATTGCTTCAAAAATATCCCATCAACCAAAACCAGGACCTGCAAATATTTGACCAAGACCTAGACAGATAGAGCACCTCTAATGTCTTTCACCCATCAACAATTGTCAACTGTCCTAGCCTTTATTATCCTTTTAGGAACCGAACTGTACAGGTTGGGGGCAAGCTCAGCCATAGTATTTTCTTGTAGCCAACAATCTTTCCAGAATTTTATGGATTCTCCAAGGTCCAATATACAGACAACAGCAATGCCAAAGAGGGCTTGGCCATTCTGCTGAACTTGGATAGGTAATCCGCCCAAGGTCGCAAATTGTCTGTTTTTTTAGCCCACAGCCACTTGATACGCAGAGCTCCGCTCGAAGTTTCGAGCTTATGTATACCCAGCCTGCCATACTGCAAAGGACGATGAATCTTTTCCCAAGAAACTAGACAATTTCCACCATTGCCCTGCTCCTGACCTTTCCAAAGAAACCCTCTTCGCTTCTTGGCAATTGCTTTAAACACCCATTTGGCAAATCCAAAGCAATCAAGTAATGGATAGTAGTGTCTGTCAACACGACACCTACCATGATTAATCTTCCAGCCCTGTTCATGAGAGAAGACTTCCAACCTGGAAGATGATCAACGACCTTATCCACTAGAGGCCACAGACCAGACTTTGTAGGTTTACGTATTGTGAGCGTTTGGCCAAGGTAAGTGCAAGGGAAACCTTTCACAGCACATAACAGAATATTGGAGGTCAGAACTAAATCCTTCTCGGAACATTGAATGGGTTTCACTGAACTTTTTGTCATGTTAGTCTTGAGACCCAAGGCATGACCAAAAATTTGTAGCACCAGCATGATAGTATGGTGATCAACACTTGAAGTCCGAAGGAATACTACTTCGTCATCTGCATAGAAAGAAAACCTGTGCTTGGCTCCTTGGACAGCAAGTGGTTGCAGCATATTAATTTCAGCAGCGTGGTTCACCAGGGCATTAAGAACATCCATAACAAGGATAAACAACATTGGGGACAAAGTATCACCCTGACAAAGTCCTCAAAGACGAGATATAGATTCCCCAGGCTCTCCATTCAAAATAATCTGCGTTGAGGAGGTAGATAACAGCAGACATATGAGATTCCCCCAGTACTAACCAAAATCCATATGTTGTAATACTTCCAACAAGAAAGATCAAGAAACTGAGTCAGAAGCCTTAGAAATGTCTAACTTGAGGTGGATGTGTGTCTCCTTTTTGTGCAGACTCCTAGCCAAACAAAGAAGTTATCATGAATATTCCTTCGTCAAAAGCACTTTGATTTGTAGATATCAAACTGGTAAATAAAGGAGCTAATCGGTTGGCCAAGATTTTTGTCACCAACTTCATAAAGTTGTATACAAGGCTAACCGGTTTGTAGTCTTTAACTTGCATGGCATCCGCCTTTTTGGATAACAGAGTTATGAAAGCTATGTTAAGGAGTTTAAATCTGAAAACATGACCACGCTCAATAGCTGAAAGAGCCTGCAGCACATCACCTTTTGTAAGGTCCCAACAGGACCTATATAAACGGCACGTGAACCCATCTGGCCCTGGGGCTTTGTCCAATAGCCTTTGGTAGTTGCCCATGCTTCCTCTTCCAAAAATGGCTCATCATGGGAGTATGGGATGCAAGATCATGTTGCTGTTTATGAATGGCAGCAAGGTCTATCGTATAGTCTCTGTCTTCAGTCGAACCTAGCAGATTATCATAGTAATCCAGAACAGCATCCTGTTTATCCTCTTGAAACGTGACAATCTGATCACCAACCTGAAGTTTAGCAGCAGAAGTCTCCTTGGAGATTCCTAGATTGACTGAGCAATGAAATGTTTTAATTGTATGAACCTTCTCAAACACTAAACAACAATGCATTATTTGCAATGTCATTGTCATGTGCGGCATCCACCAGAAGGCGGTGTGCCCGCGAGCGCAGGGCAGCCGAGCAAGCCGCGGCTAGGGCCCATCTGGCTGACGGGCTGATAGTTCGGCCCAGTTATCTTTATAAGTTTAGTTATCTTTGTATTTGCAATTTATATTAGTCCTAGATAGGTTATTTAGCAAAAGAGGTGAAGTAGAAGGGACATAAATATCTATAGACTCTATTGATATAATCAAGCAAGAATAATATGACAACTTCTAATCTCTCTCCCCAGTACTCTCAAGCCTAGGCAGCAGAGGGGTAAAACCTCGCCCTAGAAGACGGATCTCGGCCATGAAAAGTATAGCCTAGGTCTAGTTATGCCATGGACCCAATGTCCATGACAGTCATTGAAGCATCTTTTGCTGCCTTTTTATTTTTTGTGTGTGAACAATTATATTTTAAGATGTTCAATCAAATTTTTCGATGGAGTTAGTAAGCATTGTACTGCATGCACTGCTGCAAATTATTAGACCATATTGTCAAACTTGCAAACATTTGTCAGAAAATAGTAACCTTCACTCTTTTTTCCTTTTAACAATTATGGCGGTCATATCAATGAAAGTTACTATTGTACAACAGGTTATTGTTGGCAACAGGAGATGGCACCGCAGCCAGAAACTAGAAAAATGAACATAGTAACTTTTGTTTGTGACCATATGGAACCAACAGCAGCAGTACTTTTAAAACAGCTCACCATCGATATAGTTGCTGGTTTTCCTGATTACATGCTGCAACAGCTTCACATTAGAAGAATCTGATGAGGCTTCTGTGGAATTATGAGCTGAGATGAACCTGGTAAGCACTGGAATTCTGGTTTCAGAGTGCTCTAATTTCGAAGATAACTTCTGTTCCATTTTAAGCGTGTACTCCCTCTGTCCCTGAAAGCTTCAACTTTTAGAGTTGTTGTAAGTCAAACTTTTAAAACTTTGACTGAATTTCTAGAGAAAAATGCTAAGATTTATAGTACCAAATTAATACCATTAGATTTATCATATAATATATTTTCATAAGATACTCATTTTATGTCATAGATATCGATGCTCTTTTCTATAAAGTTGGTCAAACTTAAAAAAGTTTAACTGGCATGGATTCTAGGAGTTGAAGCTTTCAGGGACAGAGGGAGTAGTAAATTGCAAGGAAGCCCTTTGCATCTGTTCACAGATTGCAATCAGTTTTGCGTGCTCCGAAGGTAATATTTGATTACCATAGTTGCAGGGATTCAATAAATCCACGAGTAGAAATGGCCATTTAATGTTGAATAAGAATGAAGGCCTTCTTGTTCTATTAGATATGGAGATGAATAACAGACATTGTCGTGAATGTTGGTTTAATTCCATAACAATGAAATAAACATGCCGCTTCACATGCAAACCGTTGTTTCAGCAACTTAGTTATTCCATGAGTTCTATTGTATTTATATTTTAGTTCACATGAGTTGTCTATGAACCTCTTTCTTTGTTACTAATTAACTATTACTCCCTCCATTTTCAAATATATGGCATTTAAGGCAAGCTTGTTGTAAGTGTCATTTCTTTAAAAATAGGGGACAATGTCGAAGTTATTAGATTTGCTAGAGGCAGGCTATTAGCTTTTGGATATCCATGTTGATCTTGTTGGTGTTTTGATGATATCAAAAGTCTAGGGGTTGCTAGGAAGTTTTAGTATAATACAATATTTGTATCTTACCTTATTTTACCAATTTGTTTAAATTCTTTTGATTCCAAGGTTTCTTACTTTAGTGTTGCAGATGTAGTTATAATTCTAAGAATTGGCGTTGAAACAAAAGGAATAAGAATGAACCTTACAGTTATATTGATCATATAAAATTAATCTATTGGGGTCACATTACATTTATCAAAGTCCATGAAAAGTTGCAAATTTTGTACAGTGTTGTTCTTTTATTTTTGTTATATAAAGCTTACAGTGGGGCCCTCTCCTGCTGTATTTTCTGCTCAGAACCGAAACGTTGCAAAAAATGTGCTTCTGAATGTGAAGAAAGAATGGAATCCAACAACAGATTAGATAAAAAAAACTATGATACATAGTCAACAGAAACTTGGGTTGATTGGGGTCATGGGTTGGGGTGAAGGGTCACTGGCCGCAGTTGTCTAAAAAATGTTTAGTGTACGAAGGCCCATCTAATGTAGGCCCATATGGCCAATGTGGGGTGCTCATCTCCACTACTGGGGTGCTCATCTTCTCAAATCCCGTGGTCAGTAACATAGTACCAAAGCCATGGATTAGGGTTAGGGTTGCCGTGGTCAGTAACATAGTACCAAAGCCATGGATTAGGATTAGGGTTGGACTCATCTAATCTAGTCCACTCATGATTTTTTTTTATTTTGGGTATGGCCCGTCGCCGACTCGCCGCCTGCCTGTCGTTGCCTCTTGTGCGGCCTGTACGTCGATCGTTTGCGCTCCTCTACCAGCGACTACGCGTTGTATGTGCCCCTTATTCTGCGTCGGTTGTCTGCGCGGCCAGTTCGTGTGTTCCTTCACCTCGTGCAACCCGTCGTCGTCCCCATTGCCTGGGCTCTTCGTCTTCGTGGCATGTCATCGTGGAGTCACCATGCTTGCCCGTCCGTCTGCGCTTCCTAGTCCGTCCACGTGGCCCGTTGTTGTGATTTGCTGCTTCCCCACGTCCTATAACTCTGCATGTGAGTTGCTCTGCTGGTGAATTGTCGCGACTCACTTATCCGCTCATGCGAATCGCCGCACGTGCCAACGTCCGGCTGGCCTTCAGCCGCTCGCTCGCCTTCCTCCGTATTCCCCATCTGTGGTGTTGTTATGGACGAGAGCTTTGGGATAACTAGGCCTTATGCTTTGC
>Ga0182004_10004094_pt1 | contig 11717 bp, 8 predicted proteins | sample Sormic07211540_1_FD_120479 | JGI IMG/M metagenome (GOLD analysis project Ga0182004, IMG submission 120479) | Endophyte microbial communities from Sorghum bicolor roots, Mead, Nebraska, USA - 072115-40_1 MetaG | ecosystem: Host-associated > Plants > Roots > Unclassified | place: USA: Nebraska...
CGGAGTTGTCGCGGTGCTACTCAACTCTGGAAACTTTGTCCTCCGGTCAGCCAACGGCGGCGGCACCGCCATATGGTGGCAAAGCTTCGACCACCCATCCGCCACCATCCTCCCGACGATGAAGGTTTTGCTCAGCTACAAGGGAATCGTGAACACGAGCATAGTCGCTTGCAAGAGCCCCGGCGACATGTCCCCCGGGGACTTCTCCGGCAGCATCGATCCCAGCTCAAACCTCCAGTTCTTCGTTTGGAACAGCGGCCGGCCCTACTACCGCATCAGTTTTTTCGACGACGTCTCAGTGTTCAGCTTCGGCGGCGGCGCTACCTCCGCCGTCGTGCACCCGTCGGTGATCAACACAGGTGACGAGGTCTACTACACGTACAACGTCAACGTCTCCCACCACGGCTCACCGTTGACGCGTGTTTTGCTCAAGCACGACGGCAGCATGAGCCTCCTGACCCGGCGGAACAGCAACACTACGTCCTCACAGTGGACAGCCAGCTTTGAGCGTCCCGGCCCTGGCTGCGACCTCTACGCGTCGTGCGGCGCGTTCGGCTACTGCGACCACACAGAGGCTGTGCCAAGCTGCCGGTGCCTCGATGGGTTCGAGCCCATCGACGGCCTCGACATTTCCAGGGGATGCCGGAGGAACGACGCGCTGGAGTGCGGCGGAGGGGAGGACCGTTTCGTGACTTTGCCCGGGATGACGGTTCCCGATAAGTTCTTGCAGATCGGCAACACAACCTTGGAGCAGTGCGCCGCCGAGTGCAGCGCGAACTGCTCTTGCACGGCGTATGCTTACGTCAACGTGAGCAGCGCCGGCGCTTTGGTCGACACGTCGATGAGGTGCCTGCTTTGGACGGGAGATCTCGTCGACACAGGGAAAGCATCAGCTGCCAGCTCTGGTCAGAACCTGTACCTCCGGCTTGCCAGATCTCATGGTATGCACTCCCGCCCAGTCTTACTTTTAAACCTACAAATGAAACACAACATACTCCATCTCTCTCTCTAAATACATTTGTTATTATGACGAGGGAGTATTTCTTCTTAGCTATATCCATAGTTTTCTTCCCCATTTGGATGACACCTCTATGTATCTTTAATATCCATTTTTTCCTTTCAAAAAAAAATATCCATTTAGTTGAAACCTTAGCTTACTACCAATGTCCAGCAATGCTAGCAGCTACACAGTTTGGCTTGTATTTAGGTGCTTCAAGTGTTTCACAGTCAGTCCTTTTAGGAGTTGAGTGCTCACAGATATAGCCAACTAACACTATGGCAAGTAATAATGTGTTATGCAGAAAATACTAACGGGATACACATTTTTGCTTGCAGTTCAACACAAGAGAATCTCACTAAAATTTTTGCTTCCGATCATAGCATGCCTGCTGCTTCTTGCATCCATAGCTTTCTTCTTGACATGCAAATACAGAGGTACAAAGATCAAGAGCCCTGTCTTCCAAACTGCAATGTTGTTGTGTCACGGGGATGTTTGGTTGGTAGCCATAATCCACCGCAACTAACTTTAGGTAAGTGTGGCAAGCCACAAAAAGTGTGGCTAGCAAATTAGTTGCCACACTTTACCATGCTTAAAGGAATCTTGTCACACTTTTTTACTCTATGACATGTGGAGCCCTAAAGAATCATGCCTAAGCTTAGTTGTCAACCAAACACTTGTCAACTTGGTCAAACTTGACTAAGGTAAAGTGTGGCAAATTGTGTCTAGCAACCAAACAACCCCTGTTGAGGGGGGAAATTCCATTGATGTTTCTACTAGCAGGCAAACGGCAAAAGAAGAAAACAGAGAGGAGAAAGATGCTAGAGTATTTGAGGTCTACGGATGAAGCTGGGGAAAATTTGGAGTCTCCATTTATTAGCTTTGAAGACATTGTCGCAGCAACTGACAATTTCGCGGACTCCAATGAGCTTGGGAAGGGAGGATTTGGCAAGGTTTACAAGGTACTACTGTACTAATTACAAAAAATTTACTTTGATAAGTACAGAAAATTCTTTGATTTTGAAAATCTTGTAGGGAGTGTTGCAAGGTACCAAGGAAGTAGCTGTCAAAAGACTTAGCAAGGGTTCAGGACAAGGCACAGAGGAGTTTCGAAATGAAGCAGTCTTGATTGCAAATTTGCAACACAAGAACCTAGTTAAGCTTATTGGTTGTTGCGTTCACCAAGATGAGAAGCTGTTGGTTTATGAATACTTGCCCAACAAGAGCTTGGATTACTTCATTTTTGGTACATTCATCTTTTTCATACCATGAATCTGAGAAACCCTTCCTTTAAAAAAAACTGAGAAACCCTAGTACCCAATAAATGAGTAGTCATATATATGCCTTTTTTTTCATGCTATTCTTATTAGACTCTGCAAGAAAGCACGTGCTTCCATGGCCAATAAGGTGTAAGATAATGCAAGGGATAGCTAGAGGAATTTTGTATCTGCATCAGGATTCAAGATTAACAATAATCCATAGAGATCTCAAGGCAAGCAACGTCTTGTTGGATAAGGAGATGAACCCCAAGATATCAGATTTTGGTATGGCAAGGATATTCAGTGGCAACGAGCTTGAAGCAAATACTAATCGTCTTGTTGGGACATAGTAAGCAACTCATGCCCTGTTAGTTCTTGATATACAAATTGTTTGCTCATGCTTATTCAGACTGTGTGAATGTGTGTATATACGTACCCTATACATTGGTGAAATCTTTTGCAGCGGTTACATGTCTTTTTTGAGAGCATACCGAGGTATGTATTTCATTAAGCAGACAAAGAGTTTGATTACAAAGGTTTGGTGAAATCTTTTGCAGTGGTTACATGTCCCCTGAGTATGTGATGGAAGGCGCCTTTTCAGTTAAGTCAGACACCTACAGCTTTGGTGTTTTATTGTTGGAGATGGTTAGTGGACTAAAGATCAGCTCACCACATCGCATCGAGGGTTTTTCTAACCTCATAGAATATGTAAGTATGCTCAGGATTAAAACTATAAGTCCATGCTTACGCTGGATCATTGTAAAAGTTGTATTTCTATTCAGGCATGGAATTTATGGAGAGATGGCAACATAGAAGACTTTGTTGACTCATCTCTTATGGAGAGTTGCTCCCTCGACGAAGTTGCAAGATGCATCCATATAGGACTGTTGTGTGTTCAAAACAGCCCGAATTGTAGGCCACTCATGTCAGAAGTTGTGTTTATGTTGGAGAACAAAACCACGGCACTCCCATCACCAAAAAAACCCATGTGTTTCGCATGTAGGGATTCCCAACCTGAAAAGGCCGGCGACAACAAGGAATTGTCCATTAATGGCATGAGCCTCACAACGCTAGGGGGGCGCTAGGTGATGTCGTTTTTCCTTTAAAATAAAGTGTCCCCATCTGTAACTGTTATTGCAAAATTAGTCTAGCTCCGGCCATCACCCAGAGCACTGCTTGCTCAACAATCACCCATTAAATGGACAGATTAATTTGTGAATGAAACAGGAGTTTTTTTTGGTTTTTTTTTTGAGCTTAGGAGTTCTTTTTCAGTGGAATGAGACAAGAGTTTTATACTTTGTTAGACTGCATAATGAACTTTACCATTGAGAGCCCAATACGCAAACAGTTGTTGTTCTGGGCTGAGAAGTCTTGAGAGGTCTTACTGAAGTGGGTCTAACCTATACTGTAGCTGTACCACAACACGGTCCATCCAGGCATCCAACAAGCGCTCTCTTTCCAGTTGCTCAGCAAGAAACGAGTGAGAACTCCAACAACGGTCGCATACCATGACCCATATTCAAAATGGATGGTGTACAATGGTTTAGTGGCAAGAAAACATGCTCCAACGGAGCACGCAATCACATGACCTATTTTGGGTCGGAGGCTACGCGGAGCACAAATATGCGTTGTATATCTGTCTCTTTGCGTCTCCATGCAGCGCCAGGCCCACCACCACGACCGAAGCTGGCTCAACGCGGCGGCCGCGCGGTTGTTCTGCCTCGCCACGGCCGGCATCGAGGGCAGCACGGGACCTGAAGAACCTGCTCCGGCGCCACCACACTACAACTAGAAGACGAAAACACGGGCGCCCCCATGCCGTGTCCCCAGTCCCCACCACCATAACGGGGATAGCTCACGCTTGCTCTAGATCCATGACCGCAGAAGGTCTCACTGTCGGTTACACCTGCTCCAGAAGTGGTGGCCACGAGCTGGTGCTTGTTCGGGCGACGAGATGAGGAAGGCACGCTACCCACAGACGACGACGGCGAGGTGGGCCTACGAAGGGGAGAGATGCCGGAGGTGGGCCCACGATGGGGAATGCCGGAGGCGACGTCACAGACCTTGAAGAGTAAGGGGAGGTCGCTGCCCCCATCTCGTGGTGACGGCGCGGCTGAGTGCGGCGAGGTGCCTAGGGCGACAGCGAGAAGAGGAATCTTAAAAAAGATTTAGATTTTGGGTGTAACTAAACGAGGCCTGAGGCAGTTGGCTTGGTAGACGAGGAGCACTTTTGTTATTAAATCGTCGTCGACGTCAAAGTAACTTTCGTTTATGGGTCCACATGTCATCTTCCATGCTTACTATAATTATTTCTTTTACGGCCTTAGGGCACTCACAATACAAGACTCTATCACAGAGTCCAAGACAATTAATTACATATTATTTATGGTATTTTACTGATGTGGCAACATATTTATTGAAGAAAGAGGTAGAAAAAATAAGACTCAAAGTTTTATTTAGACTCTAAGTTCATATTGTTCGAGGTAATAAATAACTTTAGACTCTATGGTAGAGTCTGCATTGTGAGTGTCTCATCTTCTTCTCACGGACTCTCGCAGTGCGCCGCCGCCCGCTCGGTAAAACTCCTGTTTCGTACGCCGCGCCGCCTGCACCGCGAACGACGCGCCGCCCGCCCAGCGCTGCCCTCGCAGGGGGACCGCGCCTCCCTCACTAGACACCAGGTTGCGCTGCTGGCACCGCTTGCCAGGAGCTCAGCCGCCGCGAGATCCATTGCTATGAGCTCACGGCTGCCGCACATTCCACATCGTACGTCCCGCGTCGCTGGGAGGGGCTCCGGTCGCAAGCCATCGCAATCTCCCCGCCGCCGGCTATCGAGGTGCGTTCCATTTCGCTCGTCCTGGTCTCTGCGCCTTCATCCGCTTCACTCGTGGACATAGACGGACGAGCCGACGAGGGACGCCGCCAACGAGGACGAACTCGTCCCCTCGATTGTAGGGGACGGGTCCTGACCCTCCTCGCCCCGGAACCAAACAGTTTTGAAAAGGACTCGCCTGGTAATAAAGATGGCAACGGGGCCCGATCCCCGATTCCCCGCGAGGAATTCTTTCTATTAGAGGATGAAGATGGTGCCAATTTCTCCCCCACGGGTATCCAAAATGGTAGAAAAGCAGTCCCCGTCGGGGCTGGCGGGGATGGGGATGGGGATCCATCCCCGAACCCGATCCTCGCAAACCTGCCCCGCAAATAGCTTATAGCGGCGCAGCTTTAGGTCTCTTCAAATCAGCCCATGGAGGCCCAGCAGCAGTCCAGTATATATATACAAAATCTAACCCTAATCCCTCAACCTTCCTCCTCGCCCACCACTCCCACAGCCACGGGAGGACCAGGCGCGCCGCCACCAGCGACTTCGACTTATTCGCGTCGTGCTGAGCACCACCGTGAGTCTACGCGCGGCCATCTCCCCATGCCCCTCCCTTGCTTGTGGCACGCTCAGTGCTCCCAGCGGACCGGTAAAAGTTCAGTGTCCGAGAAAGAAAAACAATGCTCCATCGGATTCCACGTGTCATTTTATTGATGTTATTAGGAAATGAACACTTAAATATGATTGGAACATTATTTTCAACACAACAAAGAAGAATAAAGAAAAAGAAGTTAAGCTATTTGCTGGTCTCAAAAGATATAGCTAAAAATCTGATTTATCGTAAGAGAAAACACTATTAACTAGTAAAAAAATATAAATTATAAGATAAACGAGCGGGCTCGCTAGCTCAAGTTGGTTGTTGTCGTCGCATATGGCCGACAAGCCCCTATTTTTATTTCTTTATTGAAATATAATATTGTTTTTTTTAAAAAAAAATCGTTGTCGATGGTGCAACTGGAGCCCATCGTGTACGCTGTAGCTTTCGCAGCTGCCTCGTGCTTTGGCCTCCAGTCCAGGGCAATGCATGCCTGATGAACTGAATGAGACTAATTATCTGGGTACGGTGCAGTGCAAATGGAGCGTAGCTACCGTGTTGTAGCTTTCGCGGCTGCCTCGCGTGCTTTGACCTCCACGGCAATGCATGCCTCAACTGAATAGAAATAGATAGTCTCATAGCTGCTGGCACGTTATTAGCTAGTGGTAGGTTCCGAGAACTAACAATGGTGACAACAGCTTGCTTTCACTAACATCTGTCAATTGTTTTCTCCAGGCCGGCACTTAAGACTTTGGCCTGGTTTTGCATCAAGGCTAAGAAGAATATTGCTGAACCCTTGAAGGCTTGGTGTGAGAATAGGCTATAGGGTACCACAGTTTTTTTGCCTTTGGCCTTGAAGGCCTTGTATTGTCCCTGTACATTATTGTATTCTTTTGTTCATATTTTAATAAAAAAAATATAGATAGGGGACTTTTCTGCCGTATGCGTCAAAAAAACTTCTCTCTACTTTCCATGGCAAAGAGCCAAAGGGCGCGGCTGCCGGCTGCTGCATGCAATCCCGGCCGATTGCTTGCCACGGGGATATTTTTCGCTTTTGTGAGTATGACTTCTGTTGAATATTGAAAATGTCAAAAAGCATTTAGATTTAGATGTGGATGAAACTGAATTATGGTGGACACAGTAACCATTTGCCGTCCCCAGCAGGGAGCCTTGAGCGTGTCACGGGCTCGATCGACAGTTATCCGGTCACGTCAGACGACCTAGCTACCTTTTCAGAAGAAATCAAAATGAAGACTGGTGTTTTGGTTTATACCATGTATAATTAATTAATAATTGCATAGCACTGTGCGTAGGTTGGTGACCTAGACTTTTCAGCAATTTGTGGGGCCCGTATGCTGGAATTCCTTTTTGACGAATTCGGATGAGTCCAGCGGAGACACTGACTGGCATGTTGACGGAACGGATAGGTCGTCCGGCATGGCGGCTGTCTGGACTCTGGAAAGAGGAGCACATAGGTTTATTGTTTGATGGAAGACCGTGTCATCAGCACGAGTCGTGTGGTAACAGATTCTGCATGCATGGACCCCATCATAATTGTGATATTTCCGCTAACAACAATCACTTTTGGCCTCACTGGCATATGCCCTTGTAATCACTGGGCTGGCGTGTGAGACATTACAGTATGGTATGCACTATGAAGTATCTGAGTGTCATGTATTATTGTGATTCCTTCAGCTTGCGATGCCTCCTCACAGCTCAAGGTGGGCAGGAATCACAGTGTAGACTGTCGATCAGTAAATATATATGACTACTATGGTCTGATGGCCAAACACTGAACACAAACTTGGTGAGAAAAAAGTATATGGGTCCATGAACCGAAAATGCATGATTTCAGTTTTGAACCTTCTGTGTCTCCCAATTCATTTACTAGTTAAGGAGATTACAATCAAGGAAATCAAAGGGTGACACCTTACTTTCATATATATGTGAATATTACAAATCGGCCTTGAAGTGAGAAACATACCTCAGGTACATGTTTAAGCAGATAATTTAAAGGGAAGTACCTTGCCATTACAGTGATTTCTGCAGGCTCTGGCACAATACATACATATAGGATGAACTACTTTTTATTAAGATGAAGCAACTATATGCTGAATATATATGTATATAGGATAACTATACTAGTAGGTCATATATATATATACCATGAAACTAGAAACATATAGCAGATCAGAAGAGATTAACTGCAGGCTGCAGTTCTATTTTCGGTTTTCATCTGCCACCTGGATGCATGAGCTGCGAGAAGACACTGCTTGGGGTCAGCCCATCTGAATCCACACTTGCGAGGCTCCGTCCTGTCATGCTCATACTCGTTGATGTGGTGGTGGTGGTGTCTGTCGTTGGTTCATCCGAGTGAAGCCTGAGGATGGTAAGTGGAGACGTGTTTGAAGATGTCCCGTCGGTGACGCTGCTACTGTCCTCCGCACTCTCCTGCAGCTGGAGTGCAAATTCAAGGTTCCAGAGGACATCGGCCATAGATGGTCTATCGATGCTGTGATCAGCCACACACTTCTCTGCGGTCTCCGCGAACTTCATGAAACATTGGGGAGAGATTTTCCCTTGCAGATATGGGTCGATGATCTGCCCAAGAATGCCTTTCTTCTGGGAGTGCAGTGCCCAGTCGGCGAGGCTCACTTGCTCCTTTGGAAGCGAGGGGCTCAGGGCAGGGCGTGCACAGAGGACCTCAAACAGCACGACTCCAAATGAGTAGACATCAGATTTCTCAGTGAGCTGCTGCCGTCGGAAGTACTCAGGGTCAAGGTATCCAAAGCTTCCCTTCACAACCGTGCTCACATGGGTGTTATCGACATTTGGACTAGTCTTTGACAGCCCAAAGTCAGAAACCTTAGCAACCAATTTGTCATCCAACAAAATGTTGGTGGTCTTGACATCTCTGTGTATGATGGTATGCTTTGCACCTGTGTGCAGGTAATGCAGTCCCCGAGCGGCACCGATACATATCTCAAGCCGCTTCTTCCAGGAGAGTGCTGGCTTCTTGGTGTTGTACAAGTGCTCCCTCAGAGTCCCATTGGCCATGTAATCATACACTAGAATCATCTCATTCATATCATCGCAATACCCAATCAGCGACACAAGGTGACGGTGTCGGAGCTTCGACAACATCTCAATCTCAGTCTGGAACTCGTGCACACCCTGCTCAGACGTTGGGTTACCACGCTTGATTGCCACCATTGTGCCACTATCTATCTCTCCAAGGTACACATTTCCAAAACCACCTTTGCCGAGGAGCGAGGTTTGATCAAAATTATTGGTGGCTGCCTGGATTTCACCAAATGAGAAGTGGCGGCAAAGATTAGATGGCAATGTTGATGTACGGCTCCCTGTAGTTGTTGTCTTCCCTGAGGTGTTTGACCGTGACTTGCTGTAATCAGTGAGAGGAGTCCACTGGCCATCATCGGGTTTCCCAGATTCCTTTGCTACCTCCTTTCTTCTGCAGATGATGCACACACCAATAAAGGCAATGAGCAGCGCAGCAAAACCACCAACAGCTCCACCAACGATTGCCGGCACAGAACTTTTGTTTCTGCCACTAGATTTCCCATTATTAGTTTCAACAGATGGAAGGGGAGGGTTGAGCCCATTAAGACTATTGTTTCCATAATTCTGCAGCTTGAAGACCTCCAGACCATTCAATATTGCATCGAAGTACTCAGGTCTCGTCGAAAGATCTGGGTGGAGGGCAACCCATAAATCCGTCTGACCAGAACCAGCTGTGATGGTAACATAATCTCTGTACACTGTGTTGCCAATTCCTCCGCTAAACGCGATGACATCCATTTGCTGTTGTGCTGTCTGATTGTTGATGTAGATGAAGAATGACCTCTGATTCACCTTTGTTATCGGATACTGGATCTCACAGAAATGGAACCTTAGGAGGTAGTAGAACCCAGCATCAACAGGTAAAATCCATGTAAGATTGTGGTTCAGGTTGATCTGGGCATTTGGCCCCATAGAGCGAGCAGTTGCATAGACATTAAATGGTGCAGTGTAGTTTGGTACACTGGGTGTATACGTGATTGTAAGATTGTTGTCTTTCCCAAAAGTCACACCATAATCAGAAGCATATATGTAAAAACTGTCGTCTCCCCATGAACGGTAGAAGTCAACATCTCCTTGTGGTGGGATGGCCTGGCCTCCTACATTAAGCCGGTACATTGTTTGGAACCCCGTTCCAGCAAGATCCATGTTTCCTCCATTGACTAGTGTTGGTTTTGGTGTTGTGAAGAGGTCAGGTGTGGGCACAATTTCGATCCCGTTGATGAATGCATAAGAGCCATTGTGGTGTGTGGATGGGGAGAAAGTGAGGTTTAGGCTGCCTTCAGTAACGTTTATGTAGTATTCACGAACAAAGAAGGCGACACTAACTGGAGTAACTGCCGCAGCAGTTTGGGAGGCATTGAAGTCATATAAAAGGGTCAGATTGCCGGCTGTGACACCAAAGTAAGCATCTGCAGCAGCATGGTTGCTAACGTAATTGGTAGGATAGAAGTAGAGGCGCACGAACATGCAGCCAGGACTAACAGGAAAGGAATAGGTGTAATTTGAGGTGAAGATGCGAGCAGTCATGTAAGGCGTAGCGGATGGTAGTGAAGAGTCCTGGTATGAAGCAGTTGCTGCAATTCCTTTCAGTGCAGGCGCAAACTTGGAATTGGTGTCGCTGTCCCAGCTCCGGCCATCAGCATCTGGGCCTGTTGGGCTTGTTGCTCCACAATCCAAGCGTATCTGGCCAGAGCCAATGGTATTGTTGTCAGCCGCCACGGCAAGTGCCAAGATGCATAGCAGTGTGAGGCATCTGAGGGTAGCTGACAAGGTTGGGTGTGCCATTTGATTGTTGGTGTCTCACAAGGCTCTTTTTACAGCAGTTTAGCTATAAGATAAGATGGCTGGCTCTAGGAACATCTCTAGCTTAGCAGAACATTGGGCCTTTTCTCTTTGGGGTTTTGGGCAAGAAAGAATCTGGCAAATTGCTGGGTGGTCGGGACAGTAGTCTTTCAGTTCTTGTTCACCGAAAAAGGCATATACAGATCCTGCCATAAGAACAGAGAAGAAATCCAACTTTAGTAGTTCCTTTCAGAGAAAAGGATTAGTGAATATCGATAAGATGGACAGCGATGAACTGACTCAAGGTGGATATGTAAACTCTGACACCTCAGAAAGAAATAAAACACAAACAAGGGGTTCTACCGACAGAAAAAAAAAGTATAACATAAGGTAAAGAGAAAGGGCTACATTAGGAGGTTAAGGACTACAAAGTGCATAGGCCTAGCGCTATCGGTCGCGGATTAGAATTTGGTTTGCCGAAGTAAGAACATGTACCCTGCTAAGTAGAGACTGTATGAACAATAATCTAAATTCTGAACTGAACAACCGGGCACCGCAAGAATCATATCATAGAGAAAAATAGCCCAAATTTGGGGATCCCGCGGCCAAATTCGGAGGCAGAAAGAAAACTTTCAGGAAAACTAGAAATCCAAGAACAGCACCAGTGCACCACAGAGCCCGGCCAAACATAGGAGGAAACAGGGAGGAACACAAGGAAGTAGAACCAGTTACCTAGCCAAGATGCAGGCAGGAGGAACGCTTCTTGCGAGGAGGGGAGGGCGGCCGGACTAGCGGGGTGAGGCAGCGGCCGCGGCGTATTTGGTGGCAACTGGCAAAATGAAGGAGGCGACGAAGAATTGAGCGATTAGTTTCGCTCGCACTTCGCAGTGCTAGTGGTAGATATAATGGGGGTTTGGGGGGTTGGCACTTTGGCTGGCTAGCTTTCTGCGGGTGGGTCTTTGATTGCTACGAGTAGTGGGAAAAATGTTCACGGCAGAAAAAAGATAAGAGTGGAGGCCAGCAGGTGGGGACAGCAAGCATTCGGGCAACGACCAGCGAGCCAATTTGGCTTGGCAAAAAAAAAAAAAAAAAAAAAAAGAAGGCCCCGCTCGGCGCGGGTTGGTGTCGTGGGGGACGAAAACCACACCCGAGGCCCCGGCGGGGGGCCGCGCGGCGCCGCCC
>Ga0182004_10004095_pt1 | contig 11716 bp, 7 predicted proteins | sample Sormic07211540_1_FD_120479 | JGI IMG/M metagenome (GOLD analysis project Ga0182004, IMG submission 120479) | Endophyte microbial communities from Sorghum bicolor roots, Mead, Nebraska, USA - 072115-40_1 MetaG | ecosystem: Host-associated > Plants > Roots > Unclassified | place: USA: Nebraska...
GAGTTAACACATGGTCAATCATCAATATGGTACTAAACCATTTTCATTATAGCATTAATTATGGGCCCTTGAATTAATCATCAAATATAAATATGGGCTAATGGCCCATTATATTCAACAATACTTAGTGTGCCACAAGGTGCATGTCACTGTAGTCGTGTTGTGAGTTGCACTACAGTAGAGACCATGACATCGATGAAGCTATGAAGAGGTTTCGTATTTGACCGGGCTTCTTCGGGCTCTAGTTCCGTGCTACAGTTATCAGAGAAGCCAGAGCTATAGGATCTATAAATTATTATGGTTTCTTCTCCAATTCTACGTTCATTTTGGTAGGATAGAAAAATAGATGTTGTGAACCATGCTACTACGACTACGATACGAGATATAGAAGAGCTACAAGAAACCAACTAAACATACCCTAAGTTGCTATTCGACGCTTCTTGTTAACAGCCGATTGAAATTCAAGCCAAAGTTCCAGAGGCAGGTAGGTGAACAGCTATATAAAAGCATAAAGGTCTCCTCTATCTAGTAGTACAAAAAAATAAAAAAGAAAAGAAAAGAAAGTATAGAAGTAAAGAGGAAATATCGAATATATGGCAAGAAAAACAAGGTGACAGTGACCAGACTTGTAGTAGTACTATATGATCGACAAATCTTCTGTAGAACTAATGTTGAAAGTGGCAAGTGATCTGTGAACTCACTGTATACTGCGAGTATGTCAAATATTTCATTCTCTCCGCCAAAATCGGGGATATAAAAGAAAACTGCCCCTGCTCCGACCAGGCGTGTTTTTAGTTTTAGGCTTCTTTGCCCCTGCCGCGCCTTCGCCGGGATCGGTCCATGGCCGGCGCCGAGCGCGTGGAGGCTCCCTCCTTGGAGGAGCAAGGGCTCCTCGCTCTAGAGGTTAGTTGACTCGAGCACTTCCACTCTCCCTCCGGCTGGCCTTTACTTGTGTTTAGGTTTGTTGGATGTTTTGGTCAGACTGGTAGCCTATTTTAGGAAAGAAAGCATGCCTTAGCGCACGAGATTTTTGGAAGAATTTAAGCTCACCTATTGATTTAGTACTTACGTTCCTATAAGGATAGCTTGGCACCTCCACTACGTCGAGATTTCAGTATTTGTTGCTACTTTGGCTGGATGACTTGGGGCGTATTCTCGTGCTTTACTATACGTATATGGCCGTGGAGAGTCATGAGTAGAATTCAGGGTTGCAATTGACAATTGCAGTGTTAATTAGAAGGCTTTAATATTTTTCTTCACTCTATTTCAGAATAGCTTGCTTGGTACACATAGCTGAGCCTAAACAATTTATCCTGTTGGTTCTTTCAACTCGTAACCGCGTTTAATTAAAGCACCTTGTGTTCCAAGGCATTTCACTTTTGTTGTTCCTAAGCTGATGGGCATATTGCTGGTACCAGCATATTGTTGTAGTTGCTTGAAAGTAAAGCCTGAACTTATACCCTGGATTTGGTCTTGCTGAATCAATGTAGAAAGCCATAGTGGCTACTGTCTTAATTTAGTCGATCAAAGCATGTGCATCAATGTATGGTGATATGCATACATCGTCAAAGTGCTCTTGTCTGTTAATACCTGTGATATTTGTTTAACAGAGAAATAACATAATTTTGGTTCCAGGAATCCAACCAACTAGTATACACTGGAGATGGATCAGTTGACTTTTCTGGAAATCCTGTTATCAAGGAAAGAACTGGTAGATGGAAGGCATGTCCATTCATATTAGGTATTGTCCGGAGTAAATTCATTAGGTGTGTTCTTCCAATTTAATCCTCCGTAATCTGCAATTAACTATCGAGGTTAACCTAGGTAATGAATGCTGTGAACGACTGGCCTATTATGGCATCGCCACGAACCTTGTTACTTACTTGACAAAAAAGCTACATGTTGGCAATGCCTCTGCTGCTAGCAACGTGACTACATGGCAGGGAACTTGCTACTTGACTCCGCTTATTGGAGCAGTCCTGGCTGATGCATACTGGGGGAAGTATTGGATAATTGCAACATCCTCCATAGTGTACTTCATCGTAAGTCAACTTTGCTCGAACGAACAAGCGTGTAATTTATTCCTTTTTTGACTGATGAATAGGCCCTAATTTTCTTTGTATTCCATTCAACTTCAACTGGAATAGCCCGGTTAGTTTGTTACTCCCTCCATTCCAAAATATAAATCATTCCAAGAATCTTGGAGAGACAAAGCATCTTAAATTTGACCAGAGTTATAGAGTGAAGTATAAAGATTTATGACATCAAATAGGTATATTATTAATGATACTTAGATAGTATCATAAATGTTATTATCTTATTATATAAATTTGGTCAAATTTGAAATGCTTTGACTCTTAAAGCTTTTTGGAATGACTTATAATTTAGGATGGAGAGAGTATGATTTAACTTGACATCATCTTTTAATTTTAGGGGATGGTAATACTGACTCTTTCAGCATCAGTTCCTATGCTCATGCCTCCATCCTGTGAAGGATCCTTTTGCGCACCAGCAAGCCCTTTTCAGTATACTGTCTTTTTTCTTGGTCTTTATCTGATTGCACTGGGTGCTGGTGGAATTAAGCCATGCGTCTCGTCCTTTGGAGCTGATCAATTTGATGATACAGATCCTGATGAGCGAATCCAGAAGGGTTCTTTCTTTAATTGGTTCTATCTTTCAATAAATATTGGTGGCCTCATATCAAGCAGCTTTCTGGTTTGGGTGCAAGAGAATGTTGGATGGGGACTGGGCTTTGGCATTCCGACAGTATCCATGGGGCTGGCAATCATAAGCTTCTTCTCTGGCACATCACTTTATAGGTTCCAAAAACCTGGAGGTAGTCCTATTACACGAGTATGCCAGGTGATTGTTGCCTCGTTGCGCAAGTGGAATGTGCATGTCCCAGAGGACAGCTCTCTCTTGTATGAGCAACCTGATGGGGTATCAACAATTGAGGGGAGTCGGCAATTAGAGCACACAGATGAACTCAGGTATGCGCTCCTAATAAGATGATAGTAGAAGCAGCTGCAAATTGAGATAGATTGTGAAGCTGTATGAGGTAAAGATGATAATATTATTGATTGCCACACTTCTGAAATGAAGAAATAATTATTCCTTAGTAAAGAATAGTAGTTGTTGTCAGTGTGACGCTTGTATGTAATACGGAACAAAGTTCTTTGCCTAGAAAGCGCTCGCTGTCTGCACATGAACAAGAATTCACAGAAATAAAGAAAGCATTAAGCCTGACAGATATAGCTTCTCTTACTCTGTGCTTGAATCAGACAATCAATTAGACATTCTTCAATGTTCGAATTCTTTCATTAAATCAGCATATTTACCTTTGCGATTGATCATGTTCCTAATTTGGTATTATTTATTCTTGAACACATCTGTTGTGTATTATAACATAAACTAATCAGAAAGTCACTCTTGGAGAAAAAATCAACCTCACGCAATAGACCTCATGTACTGACAAGAATGGGAAAATGATTTTGATGTCTTCCCTGCTTACTGATAATTGGACATCTTCTGATCCACCAAGGCTTATGAGCCTGGTATGCGGTATGCCATTCAGTATATACTTGCAACACATGTTTAGTGCATCAGACTATCAGAGAGTGGTCATTCAGTGTATGCTCGCAGCACATACGGTTAGTGCATTGGGTGTATAATGTTGGAGGAATTATTTGTCATTAGTGGATATGAATTATATAGAAATAATATATTTATAGTATAACCTAGCAGAACGCCTATCAAGAAAAAGTATTTAACTGGTTACTTCTGAAAATAGTTTTTTTTTTACTAGTTGCCGAATCAGTTCTGATTTTCGCTGTTCAGGATTTAGGTACTATATAATACTAAACTGCAACTTGTAAACATACATACTAGTCACTTTTTTCTCGGTTGTTTTGCCTAATAGATGAATATTATGACTTGTTTTGTGATAGCTGTTCGCCTTCTTTTCGCATATTGTGCCGAAGCTAAGTGCCTAACATAGTTGAACTGATTTTCATTCAGATTTTTTGACAAGGCTGCTACAGTTGCCAAAGTTGACGTGAAAACTGCTGACTTCAACAATCCATGGCGGATATGCACAGTCACGCAGGTGGAAGAACTAAAGATACTGGTAAGGATGTTCCCTATATGGGCAACAACAATCGTGTTTTCTGTTGCATATGCTCAGATGTCAACAATGTTTGTGGAACAAGGCATGGTGCTTGACCCATCCTTGGGTTCATTCAAGTTTCCTCCAGCGTCGTTATCTACTTTTGACACCCTAACCATCATCATATGTGTCCCGATGTACAATTACATCATGGTTCCAATAGCTAGGAGATTCACTGGCAACGGGAGGGGCTTTACAGAGTTGCAGAGGATGGGCATTGGCCTGGTAATTTCCATCATAGCTATGTCAGTCGCTGCAATCCTTGAAATCAAGCGGCTAGAAGTTGCCAGGGAAGCACACCTGGTAGATCAGAACATCCCAGTCCCATTGAGCATATTCTGGCAAATCCCTCAGTATTTCCTGATCGGTCTAGCGGAGGTGTTCACATTCATCGGAGCGCTCGAGTTCTTTTATAATCAGTCACCGGATGCCATGAGGAGCGTCTGCAGCGCACTTAATCTTCTCACCGTTTCCTTTGGGAACTATCTCAACACGTTCATTTTGACAATGGTTGCATACTTTACTACAAGGGGAGGTAACCCTGGATGGATTCCTGACAACTTGAACGAAGGGCATCTTGATTACTTCTTCTGGCTCATTGCTGGCCTCAGTTTTCTGAACCTGATTGTATATGTCATCTGTGCTAGCAAATACAAGAGCAAGAAGGCAGCTTGAGTTGTTAAAGTCAGTAGCTGGATGGCGTGCCATGTTATTGTGGGCGCTTCACTTCAAAATCTGTATATATGTTTCCTACTGCATTAACTCTAGCTGAAACAACGATCACAGTTGATTATCCTATTGTTGCAAAGCTTCTATTTCTTATTGTACCGGGATACTAAGTTGATTGTACATTCGTACTTCTACTTTTTGTATGTATTTGGCCTATTGGAGGTTGCTGAATGTAGACAAATCTCACATGCTTCTACTCTGCTATCAAGGATTTTGATTGCTGCTTTTTTTTTTCTAGATTTATGTGATCAAGTTTAGATCTTGTGTATTTGGCTAATTGGATGCTGCTGAATGTAGACAAATCTCGCATGCTTCTACTCTGCTATCAAGGATTTTGATTACTGTTTTTTTTTCTAGATTTATGTTATCATGTTTTTGTATATGAATCAATATGCTGTTGAACTCAAACAGGCCTTGGGACAGGACTTTACCTTCTGTACATACAAGACACCCGTTCTGACATTCTCTAATGGCACAACCGCACAATGTGTTTTTGGTTTGGTTCAATTGGCTGTCTCTATATCGGACACGCATATTTGCCTGCCGTTTTTGTTTGTTTGTTTGTGTTTTTTTGCGCATAGCCGTCTTGTTTGTTTTGGTTCCACTAGGGAAAAAGTACTAGAAGCTGTTGAAACATGCAGGTTAATTGGCAGTAGTAATACATGAGCGAGTGCAGAATCGTTCCAGGTCACCAGCACGGTAATGAGTTCATCCCTTCTGACCTTATGCCTGCTGCGTCAGCAACCGGACCAAGGGCCTCTTTGGTTTCTTAGCTAAATTTTAGTCAGCTAAACTTTAGTTATTTTATTAATTAAATTTTTAAACACACTGACTAAAAAGAGCTAAAATAGTTTAGTTTCACTAGTCACACAAGAGTAGCTAAAATAATTTTAGTTGGCTAAAAATTTAGCAAGGAGAACCAAACGGGGCCCAAATCTTTCTAGAAATAGCAACGGACAGAAAATAACTACCCTCGTCGTGCCCATTTTGGTCCTCTCTCTTTCTCTAGATGTTGTAGTATTAAGATACGACCATGGTATTAAGAAACAACGATTAGAATCCATAAACGTGCAAAATTATGGTTTAGAAAAAAGAGGTGTAGAACTCTAAATAAAAAACTATAGTCTTTAACTACACTGGGGTTTTCAAAATTATAAATTTGTTATATCTAAATACTTCAGGGCGCTCTCAAACCAAATTATTTTACAAAATCATAGTATCATTTCTAGAACTCTAAAAATACTTGTTGTATACTTCAGTGTTGCTTTTATTTTTTTACACTTCCGTTGTTGTATAAATGCTTATCTTTCACTATTTTATTAAACACGTTTTGTAATAGCTCCGATCTTATAATCATGTAATGAAAGAAATGATTTTGATGTTTTAAAGTTGTCTTCTCATTTATGATCTTGATTAAAACATGGATTTTTGAAGTTTTCCTTTGAGTGTGCTCGACAAAATACTAGGTTTAATTTAGTCTCTCGTATACTTAGTGTTGAATGACTAACAAGCACATTTAGGTATTATATGTTAAATTGGGCACTTCTGCTACAAAGAGACCAGGGTAGGGCATGACTAGGAAGGGGCAGGGCAGGGAGAGCCGGAGCTATCCATCTTTAATTAGCGGTAAGTTGAAAAAAATAGAGAATTGTTATATTCAGAGATATAATTAAAGAAATAATTGCATGGTTTAATTTCCACCAAATTTGCATTCTAGTCAGAGTATAAGAATGCCTGTTCACTTGGGAGATAATTCATAGCTAAAAGTACTGTTCGTTGATTTTTTGTGATAGAAAAACAATATTAAATACTTGGATGATTTGATAAATAAGCTAAGTAAACATAGTTGCTTTCGGAGGTGTTGTTACCCTTGCCCCAAGGTGTTTTTTTATTAAACGATAATATAGATGGCCATGCAACCCGAGGCACGACGGCCCGGCCCACGACACGTCATTTTGGCCCGGCCCGAGCACAGCCCGGCACGGTAACTCGTGGGCCCGGGCCGGCCCGGCCCGGTGGTGCGGGTCGTGCTTGGGCCGACCTCTGAGCCCGCGGGCTGACACGGCACGGCTCGAGTTTTAGGGGTTGGCATTATGTTACATGTTTTTTTATATCATTTCTATGATTTAAGATTAAGATTGTGAATCTGAGAAGTTGAGAGTTGTAAAAAATTGATTGTGGCATTATGTTGGTGAAGTAATCATTGACATTGTGTGGCTATTTTGTTTTTTTTTTACAAAACCGGGCTATGGGCCGCCGGGCTACGCGGGCCGGCACGGCACGAAGTCAGCCCGTGGGTCCGTGCTTGGGCCAAAGGCCAGGCATGCGGGCCGCTGAGACATGACACGGCAGACACGTGGGCCAAATCGGCACAGCACACTACAGCCCGTGCCCGGCCCAACCCGGCCTAGCCCGATGGCCATCTATAAACGATAATGAGGGAATCATCACTGGGTCCCGGTTTGGTGATCCGATGCGGCCTATTTGTACTCCAACCTCCCTGACGGCCGAAGCGCAACAAAGACCTTGTTTACTTCCCAACATATTTTTCAAAATATTCTAGATTCTCTATCACATCGAATCTTCCGACATATGTATGAAATATTAAATATATAAATAAAAAATAACTAATTATATATTTCATATATAATTTGTGAGACGAATTTTTTTAGCCTAGTTAATTGATTGGACAATATTTATATCAAATATAAACAAAATTGCTAATAGTTGCATTTTGCAAAAATTTTCCAGAAGTAAACAAGGCCAAAATCGGCTATGACCCATTGGGTTGTGTTATCGAGAGAAGTAATTTGTTGATTTGTTTTTGTTTTTTTTAACTACTAGTTTGTTGATTTGTTTGATTGACAACAATGATTTCTATGATATTCTAGCTAGATGTCTCGTGGTTGTGCGGAATCTAAGCTTGTTCGCTTGAGATCATCTACTAAATTTATTAGTTATTTAATAGTATTTTTCTCTCATAACAAATCAATGAATGGCCCACAACTTGGGGGAGTGTGGAGGCTACACCCTGTGATGAAGTCTGAACTCCCAAGGCAGGAATCTGCCGTGCCGTGCAGGGGTGGCTATGGCTCCGCAACTTTCTGCTCTTTTGCGTCTCTCTGTGGGCTTTCTAAGCAATAAAAGAATTCTTATCCCTCAGTCAGTCAGTCTCAAGTGGATATGTGGATTGGCCACTTCCGGGATTTTTTTTTTTGGTTTATTAGGGGCCCGTTGATGGCATGACAATAATGAACGCACCGGCCAAAATACAAAAGGTGTCTGACGCACTGCTCGCTTGAATTTACGCATGGTAAGGTTCAAAATTACGATTATCTCGATCAGGAGTCTGAGGCACTGTTCGCTTAAATAATTAAAAATTAACTGTTTTTTTCCGTCTGTTTTTTTTCTTTATTATTATATTTTTTTCTCTCACAATAAATCAGTCAATAATAATTACAGCTTTAACTTTTCAGGTTAACGAACAAACTGTCTCCTACAGTTATCTTGCAGTCTCGCCGTCTCCTACAGAAAGTCCTCTTCGCCCACGTTCACGCAGGTGCCCTCCTCTTCTCCTACGCTAACTACCCCGCATCCCGACTCCAATTCCGGCACCAACCCTAGCTCCCGAAGAGGCAGAGGTGCCCAATATCAACGGACCACCGGAACAGCAACAGTAGCGGGGCGCCGGTGCCGTTTCCTTCACTCATTCCGCCCCTGAGACGTACCCAGATCTACAAGCTACTCCAGTCGACTTCCATAAATTCGACTCCCGCGATTCCACCTTGGAGTTGGACCGGCCGTTTTTGCTTCCTCGCCGAAAACAGAATATCCGATCAGGCGTAGTGTTCTTAGGCTTCGCTGCCCCTACTACGTCTTCGCCGGGATCGGTCCATGGCCGGCGCCGAGCGCGCGGAGGCGGTCGCTCTGGAGGAAGGGCTCCTCGCTCCGGAGGTTAGTTGACTCCACCACTTCCACTCTCCCTCTGGTTGGCCTTTCCTCCTTACTTAGAGAGGCATCTGTGTATTCGTGTTTAGATTTCTTGGATGGATGTGTCGGTCAGATTGGTAGCCTATTTTAGGAAAATTCATGACTTGACGCACCGGATTTAGAAGACTTTGCTCAACAACCTGATTGATTGGTTTAGTACACGGTTCTTAAGGATAGCTTGGGACCTCCACTAAGTCGAGAATTCGGTAGTTGTTACTTTGGTTGGATGACTTAGGCATAATTCTTGTGCATTGTTATATATAATATTCATGGAGTCATGAGTACAATTTGGGGCTGCAATTGGCAATTGCAGTGTTAATTAGAAGCTTTTACTTTTTTTTGTTCACTTTATTTATTTTGGATAGATTTCTTACTACACATAGCTGAGCCTAAACAAATTTATCTCATTGGTTCTTTCAACTCATGGCCACTTTCAAAAGCACCCTGGGTTCCAGACATTACATTTTTGTTGATCCTAAGCTGTTGGCCATATTGCTAGTACCAACATATTGCCATAGTTGCTTTCTTTGTGTACATTAGTGTTGAAAGTAAAGCCTGTGCATCAATGTATTATGATTTGCATACATAATCAAAGAGCTCTCTGTCTGTTTGTACTTGTGCTATTTATTTAACAGAGTAATAACATAATCTTGGCTGCAGGAATCCAACCAAGTAGTATACACTGGAGATGGATCAGTCGACTTTTCGGGAAATCCTGTTGTCAAGGAAACAACGGGTAGATGGAAGGCATGTCCATTCATATTAGGTATTGTACAGAGTGAATTCATTAAGTGTGCTCTTCCAATTTAATCCTCCGTAACCTGCAACTAACTATTAAGGTTAACCTAGGTAATGAATGCTGTGAACGACTGGCCTATTATGGCATCTCCACGAACCTTGTCACTTACTTGACAAAAAAGCTACATGCTGGCAATGCCTCTGCTGCTAGCAATGTGACTACATGGCAGGGAACTTGCTACTTGACTCCGCTTATTGGGGCAATCCTGGCTGATGCATACTGGGGGAGGTATTGGACGATTGCAACATTCTCCACAGTATACTTCATCGTAAGTCATCTTTGCTCTGAAGTGTCATGGTAACACTGTTGTAAAGGGACATGCGAGTAATTTGTTTAAATAGGCCCTCAAGTTCTTTGTAGTAGACTACGGGCTTTTGCTTAATTCATGTCTGGCCCATACACATAGTGCTACATTCAACTAATCCTGGAATAGCCCTGTTGGTTTGTTATTATTTTATTTAACTTGACATCATCTTTTAATTTTATAGGGGATGTCAATACTGACTCTTTCAGCATCAGTTCCTATGCTCATGCCTCCATCTTGTGAAGGATCCTTTTGCCCACAAGCAAGCCCTTTTCAGTATACTGTATTTTTCCTTGGTCTTTATCTGATTGCCCTGGGTACTGGTGGAATTAAGCCTTGTGTCTCATCCTTTGGAGCGGATCAATTTGATGATACAGATCCAGCTGAGCGAATCCAGAAGGGTTCTTTCTTTAATTGGTTCTATTTTTCAATAAACATTGGTGCTCTCATATCAAGCAGCTTTCTGGTTTGGGTGCAAGACAATGTAGGATGGGGACTGGGCTTTGGCATTCCGACTGTATTCATGGGGCTGGCAATCATAAGTTTCTTCTCTGGCACATCACTTTATAGGTTCCAAAAACCAGGAGGTAGTCCTATTACACGAGTATGCCAGGTGATTGTTGCCTCTTTGCGCAAGTGGAATGTGCCTGCCCCAGAGGACAGCTCTCTCTTGTATGAGCTACCTAATGGGGTATCAACAATTGAGGGGAGTCGGCAAATAGAGCACACAGATGAACTCAGGTATGCCATCTTATGAGATGATAGTAAAGGAACTACAAACTGATATTGCTTGTCAAGCTGTATGAGATAAAGATAATAATATGATTGATTGTCGTACTTCAGAAACTGTGAATAATTATTATACCTAGTAAAGAATAGTAGTTGATGTCAGTATGTCATTCTGATGCTTGTACGGAACAAAGTTTTTCGCATAGGAAGTGTCTGCTATCTGCCCATGAACAAAGAATTCGTTCAGAAATAAAAAAAGGCATTAGGCCTGACAGATAGCTTTCTCTTACTCTGTGTTTGAGTCAGACACTCAATTATACATACTTCAGTTTCAGATTTTTTCATTAAATCATCACATTATACCTTTGTGATTGATCAGCTTCCCAATTTGGCATTATTTGTTTTTCAATACATCTGTCCTGAAATGTAACATAAACAAAGCAGAAAGTTACTCTTGGAGAAAAATCAAGCTCATGCAGAAATAGACCTCATATATTGACGGGAATGGCAAAATGATTTTCATGTCCTCTCTGCTTCCTTATAACTGGATGTCGGCATGTCGCTTGATCCACCTCAGCATATCAGCCTAGTATGGTATGCCATCCGGTATATACTTGCAACACATATGTTAACTGCACCAGAGAGTGCCCATTTGGTGCATGCTCACAGCATATACAGTTAGTGCATGGGGTGTATAGTTTTGCAGGAATTAGTTAGTATTAATGGTTATGAACTATATAGAAATAATATTTTTATAGTACAGAGCACCTAAGTTGCACGGATACGGATACGCGTATCGGTATCGGAAGGATACGGATACGCGGATACGCCGATTTCCCAAAAAACCAGATACGCGGATACGTTTAATATTAAAAATAAAAAAAAATAAAATAAAATTATGGAAGTCTATATTTAAATCTGATAACAATAAAAACATCACAAATAACTACTTAAGTGTACTCAACTACTTATTACATAACAGCAGGTCCAAAGGTCTCAA
>Ga0182004_10004096_pt1 | contig 11714 bp, 9 predicted proteins | sample Sormic07211540_1_FD_120479 | JGI IMG/M metagenome (GOLD analysis project Ga0182004, IMG submission 120479) | Endophyte microbial communities from Sorghum bicolor roots, Mead, Nebraska, USA - 072115-40_1 MetaG | ecosystem: Host-associated > Plants > Roots > Unclassified | place: USA: Nebraska...
ATATATATATATATATATATATATATGTCTCAAACTATGTCTTTGTGTACCCTCCCCATGCTGGTGGCTTGCAACAGTGGGGAAGCTGTTCATGGAGATGAGGTGGACTTAATTTTGCCTTTAGAAAAGAGAACGTGCATGTGCATTTAATGACAACATCCAACTTCAGTAGCAAAAAATAACTAAACTTGAAGCCTATAGAAGAGAAGTGAAATCAAGTATATAAAAAAAAGCTTCAGTAAAAATGGTGATAAGGAATTATACCTTTAACTATTATTCTCATGATCTTTGAGAACAATGACCATACTTAGTTGAATAGAAATATTTAACTTATTCTAGCCAAGAAACCTGCAAAAAAAAGCTAAATACGCCTAAGCTTTAACCTAAAGCTAGGATCATATGACAGCTAGATTATACAATATCTGCAACCATAATAAAGTGCCTAAATGTAAGTACAGAATTCAAAGATAGTAATGAGAGAATATCCGATGTCACATAGATGGGGTAGGGGGACGAATAGCTTTACTGAAATATTTTACAAACTAAAGCAGTGGATCGTGGTATTCTCATGCATCGATAATACGGAATTCAGAAGCTAAAGTTTCGTTTCAAAGTAAAATTCAATTTATTCCATAGTGTCAACTAAGATGATAAGGTGAATGATAAATTAGCAGGACCTTTTAAAAAAATTGGGGCAAGATCTATGTTTTAAATACTAAGACAACTTAGTTCAATGTTTATGATTATGATCCATAATAAACAAGTTAAAGAAAAAGGTACACAATGCTTGAAGGCACCAAGATGTAAACAGTATGTTTAAAAGTGAAGACACCATAAATTTGGAAGAGGGTTACATATCCTATGATTTTGCCAGAGAAATCATGTAGAAATGTCAATTTGTTGTTTAAACCTTTGTAGATTTACTATGACATTTTAGCAAGCACCTTAAGTTCATGATAGCCTAGAAGTAAACGCATCACAAAAAAGATTTGACCAGTTCTGATCTTTCGTTCATTTCCATTGGCAATTCAGCACTAACACTGGTAGTCTGACACATAAGCTTGGCAGAGTAGCAAAACATGTCCCTAGAATACGTGTAGACCACAGATGAAATGAACAAAACCAAGTAGAGTAGGAGAAAAATGTGTCTGATACCTGAATTGCTTGCCATAGTGGAGCTGATGGCACTTTGCTCGCCGGCGACGGTCTTGAGCGGCGAGCGAGCGGAGCAGGCGTAGGAGCGGCTCCCGGCGGAGCAGTCGCAGGGCGCGGCGGTGCATTCGAAGGCGTGGCAGAGAAGGCGGCACACGTTGCGGTCAGTGGTCACGGTGGCTCCGAGGAGGCTGGGATCCGAGGCGAGGCGCATAGAACGGTGGGGAGAGATGGTGGCGGCCCAATCCGATTTGCGCGGTGGAGGAGCGCGGGCACGGTTGAGGAGGAGGTGGCTGCGGCTGCCGGCTGGTGATGGAGGGAGGAGCAGCGGGGAGAGGAGACGGCGGTGGGCGGTGGGAAGAGGAAGCTGGCCCGCTTGCCTGCTTCCTGGCCCAACAGACGTCGCCGGACTGCTGCTGCCGGTTGGGCCGGACGCTCAACCTTCCTTTATATATACTACCGTGTAATGTTAAGAAATTTCGGGTATGATCCCCTCAAAAATAATAAGAACTTTTGGGTATGAAGCGTTTTCGATTATGAAAACTCAAAATTTTTGGCGAAAAAAACGTTAGGATGTTCACCTCCAAAGATTTTTAAAACTCGAAACCACTACTATGCTCAGTAATAAATACACACAAAAACATAGAAATCAGTGTGTCCAATCGTAAATACTCTGTATTATTATTTATTGAGTATAGAAACCATGTACTGTGTACAAAATAGACATCATCAAGCTGCAAAAAAAAATGCCAGCAATTTAGTGGTGGGAACCGTTTTAAAACTCGATGTTCTAGGAGTGTGAGTGTATGCATGCAACTTTACCCAAAGATCAGATGGTGAACGCTCCTGCGTGCCGTTTGTGTGGGTAAGACTATCTCCAACAATCATCATCTAAAATACAAAACACATTTGTCCTTTGGGTAGCGCTACAGGTAAAAGGTTTCATACCTATTTTTAGTCTTCTCCAACAATAAGACCTAAAAGACAACACTTTCTGCAAATGGGTCTCGAGGAGAGAGGATACCCAAATTTTGGTTATGCCTCTTCTAATACCCAAAATGGGTCTTCTATATGGACTCTGTTGGAGGCTATAGATATTGTGTTGAAGATTGGGTTCCCAAATGAGTCTCCGGTTGGAGACACCCTAAGGCCTAAGGGCGTCCTCAATGGAAAGAGTGGCTGCTAGCTATTTAGTGCCACATCAACTAACAGGATCTCACTTCTAAAAATATTTTTATTCAATTTATCTTCCCTCCACCCCATCTATACTCCTATTCCCCGGCCGCTCCAAAAATAGAGAAGGTGCGCTGCTGTGCGACTTTTGTCTCGCGAGGCATAAATAGATGAGCGATGAGCTCATCAAAGCTCAATTTTTTAGACACTTTCTCTTTCCTCCACATTGGATGTATGTTGATTTGTACACCCAAATAGCTAGCTGACTTAACCTTGTTGAGGGCGTCCTAAGAGCATCTCTAAGAGTCTTTCTAAATTTCACTTTCTAAATTATCATTTAGAAAGTCATTTATATAAAAAATCATTTTTATATATTTTCACTCTCTAACAGTTTTTCTATATCTCATACTCACTCTAGAGAGTCATTCTCGTCTTCTTTATTTGGCTAGTAAAAAATTCAGAATACAAGATGGTTATTTGGATAACCATTTATTGTTGGAGGGTAGTTTTTTTTACCAAAATCTATATTCTAATATTTAGAAAGAATATGGAGAGTCTCTTGTAGATGCTCTAAGTAGGAGAGATATTAAACAACTAACCTCTAACGTGCACTCTGTTGGCTGCTTTATTGGGGCCTATCTTCATTTTCATAACGATATTAGAAAACCATAACTCATTTTATAATCGTGTGAGTAGGTTCATGCAATCGTACCAAGAGTTTGTTATGGTTTTGTTTGCAACGACGATTCTATTGCATTCAATCTGTGGTTTACGTGATGTCTTTATTGTATCTAACTTTTTTTCAGGTTATTTACCATTTATACACGTGATGGACATGTAATTTTAATGCAGCAAATGATGCCGGTTACTAGTATTATTTGTTTAGCAAACTTAGGTTCTCTTATCAGCCGTATTTTTTCTGTCAGCTAGCAGTGTTTTTCTTTCATAATAAATCAGACAACAGTAATTTCAGCCATAACTTTTCAAACCAACGAACAGAGCCGCAATGCAATAAAATATCTCATATCTTCTCTCGAAATTTGTTTCATTCCAACATCTGTTTCATTGGCTGATACTTCAATAACCAACTGTTGGTACATTAGAACAATGTTATTTAAATTTTTAAGAAAGCGAGAGCAGAGCAAGAACATTCCCCACTCTTAGGGTGTGTTTGGTTCATTGGTTTATTGTAGCCTGGCCAGAAATCCTAGCCTAGGCACCACAAGCCTATTTCTAGGGAGCCAAGAGACATTTGTTTAGTTGCTTGCGCTGCTCACCCCGGCTAAGATGAGTTTGGTTTGCTGTACAAAAGGCATAGAGTCACCTCTTCCTTCAAACGGTAAGTCTACCTCCTCTCAGTCATTTCATCAAACACCTGGAGCTCGTCAGTTCGCCATGGCTAACACCTAGAGCTCATCCCGCTGCCTGCACCTGCAGCATGTCCACCATGATCGCGCGGCCTCCTCCTCTTCCTCTTGCTACAGCATCAGGTACCTCCTTCCATGGCGGACTCCGAAGGATGTCCACAAGCGAGTTAGCCATGGCGGACTCCGAAGGATGTCCACTGGAGAGCTGGCCATGGCGGACTCAAAAGGGAGCAGCGACCCTATCGTTGGGCGAGCACAGAGGGGCAGAGAGAGGAGGGGCAGAACTCCTACCGTGGCAGACTCAGAACGCCAGGACCTTGCTGTCGGGCGTGCGTGGCTTCCATGGGCAGACTCAATAGGTCACGACCCACCTGCTGGGTGAGTCTAAGGCCGCACCGCTGCCACCATACGCCAGTAGGGCGATGGAGGAGGCGAAGGAGCGATGGTGCGCGAGCATAGAGGAAATGAAGGTGCGACGCCGCCGTGAGCATGGAGGAGCATCATAGACTAACTAGGCTCAAAAGATTCATCTCATACATTATAGACAAACTATATAATTAATTGTTTTTGTGCTATATTTAATGTTTCATGTATATGTTCAAAGATTCAATGTGATAGGGAATATTAAAAAAAAATAAAAAATAGAAAAGGCCTAAAAAAGCTAGTTGTGGTTTTCATTGCTAGTGTGGTAGCCTTGGAGCTCTGAATTTACATGTGATTAAACTTTTTATCTAAGAGCATGCTTACGTTGGGCATGCTCTTAATTATCTTTAGAGTAATTTTGACGAACGATAATTTTAGGTTTTGGTGCAGCTTCTTTGTGGAATTGTGATGTCACGACAGGCCCCGGGCTGCTTCGCATTCGCGCGGCACGTACAGGGAACCCGGCTCCTCTCACCGCGGTCCATGGATGCCCAGACGCACGCAGCTGTAACGTACGAGCTGCGAGGGTTATGTCACTTCACTTTACGTGCCGGTCGTCGTCGCCCTGGTGGAGGTGATGAGGTGAGGTCATCCCGTGCGTAGCGCCCCCGCGGGCCGCGGCGGTGGTCGGCTGGGGTGCTGTAGGAATCGCCCGAATTGGATTCGACGGTTTATGTTACTACAGTCGTAGAGCCAGCAGACAGCGACCAATCTTGACTTTCCCGGTACTCGAATGGAAATAGTAGTAGAGTACTCCTAAGCTGCAGCCATTTTCTAGATAATTTCGCTGCAGCCATTTATAAGTGTTTTTTTTTGTTTATAGTACCCCTTACTTTTACACATGAAGTATGCACTATGAATATATTATTTTTTTTTTTAAAAAAAACAATGATCAAGTATGTTTTCTAAATTAATTTCCATATGTATACTTAGGTTATATTTAGTTTCATCCAAAATACAGAATTATTGTCCTCATGAGGACCTCTTGAGGCTTTTTGAGACCAAAATCCAAAATGAAGAATAACTACCTTTTTGATAAAAAATTTGCATGATATTTAATTTTATTATGCAATATAATGAACCAAAATCTGAAAAAAAAAATTGAAATAAAAGAGGAACTAAACACCCTGTTTCTTTTCACCGTGTATTTTTCCTATAACCGTCTAGGAGGAGGGTTACAAACAAAGCAAGCCGGGCGAGAGACGAAATGCAGTGGTCAACCACAGTTGAGCAGTTGAGCGTGAGATCATCATCACATGGGCCGGCGGCGGAAATGTTAATCAGAGGGGGCAACTTTCAAGTTTGCAACAAAAATACGTACTACTCCCTCTGTTTTAAATTACAAGTTGTTTTGATTGTTTTGATCCATCTATTTTGTTATATATTTACTAGACATATTATTATTATAATATCAAAATGCATAATGAAATGAGTGTGCAAAAAGATCAAAACGACTTATAATTTAAAACATAGGAAGTAGAATATTAGCATCCATTGCTCCACAACACACGCAGTGGCCAGTGCCTTTCGCCTTCATAAATTAAATTTCTAGCAAATTTATTTAATCATTCGTTTACAAGCTGGGTCACGGTCATGAGAAAGAGAGGTGTTGCTTGCACCGCAATCTAGCTTGGATCAGCAGAAAACAACAATAATGGGCGACGAAAATGACTGGTAATAATTGATTAAGTTACTTGCCCACTTCCTTCCTCGCATCTTGATGTCGTCTTCGTATGTACGTACGAGTGCTGCCTTGATTATTCAGGAGACGCGGTTTTTAATCCGTAACGTCAGAGCTATTCTGATCTTGCGACCTCGATGTTGATGTTACCATATTTGATATATGTATATATGAAAAAAATAATTTACTATCCTCGTATAGAAGTAAATATAAAAGCAAAAAAAATGATTACACAAAGTGCCACTGCAAAAAGCACAAACACTAACTAAGTACTACTATAGTATATTGGACATTTTTGTAAGGTCTTGTTTAGTTTCTAAATTTTTTTTGAAATTCTCATTGAATCTTTAGACGGAAGTATTAAATATAAATAAAAAATAAATAATTACATAGTTTGTCTGTAATTTAGGAGACGAATCTTTAAGCCTAGTTGATCCATGATTGGAGTATTGAACAATAATTTCTAAATACAAACAAAAGTATTACATCGGTCAAACCTAAAAAATTTCGTGAACTAAACAATGCCTAAGACAAAGTGCGACAATGAAGTCCCATATATCATTAGGTAATATTCCACCACAAGAGAGATAATAAGAACTAGTCACAAAAAAAAAGAGATAATAAGAAGTAAGAAGTCCCCCCCCCCTCCCCAATTGCTTTTCTTTACGACTGAGATATGATTATATTCGATTTCTTTTTTCACATAGGAGTACCTGCCGTTGCTAGAGAATCAGGCAGTCCGCAGTCCCTTTTTTCAGGAGATGCGAGAACAAGTGCACATCTCCTTTTTTTCAAGAGACCCAAGCGTACCATCCAGATTACGAGTAGTTAACCTACTACTCCACTTAAGATGAAAACGGTATGGATAGTCTTCGACCATATCTCAGACTAAATTTGTTTAAAGAAGTTAAGATCTATTCGTATCTGAGTTCAAATATTCAACATATGATACTATATTCAAATCTGAATACTCAAATCACACATTATGATGTTGATATCCAAGTGTATCATATCTATCATGTTTGACATTATCCGTATTCAAATCCAAATCCGAATAGAAATAAAAAAACAAATGTAATATTAGTGATGTCTGTCTGTATCCGATTCATTTTTATCTATAACTCTAGACACAAATATGAGCATTACTAGCATTTTAAATTAAACCATAAATATACACTTTGTACACTACTGATAGTCTGATACACATTTAGCCTGTTTGTTTGTTTAAATAGTTATGACTGAAAATACTATTTACTAATTTATTGCGAGATAAAAACATTGTTGAATGACTAGCAGATTCGACGATGAACATAGCTGCGCTGATTAAGAGCTGGCCCCACAATTAATTTATTAATAATCTCTGTGAAAAGAAATAGAAAACTAGAAATGGTTGCGTTTGTGGACGATGGCGCAGTTATTAATGTTCCTTGCGTCAGGGGAAAAAATGAAACCAAGCCAAAGATCCTTTTCTATTTCTTTTTAGAAAAAAAAACGGGCATCGTGCCGATTGCACTGCGTATATAAAAGGAATCACATTTTTTGTTTATTTCTCGCTCCTGATTCGCATGCTCCGTGTACTTTATTACGAGCTCTTTGGAGAAGTGGCACTTACAATATTCCATAAATAAAAGAAGAAATGGATAAAAGGAATCTTCCTGGCGGAAGCTGTGAACATGACCCTCGCCTCGCCCTGCCTGTCCAAACCCGGCATCCGCCCGCCTGTTTCCAACACACACAACAGTCAACAGGCATGCATCCGTTCCTGCTGAACGAACGAACCGACACAGTAGCTTCGCTGGCCAAGCGAGGCCTTGTTGTTGGTAAAATTTTGGTTTTTTTTTTTTTTGCTACTGTAGCACTTTCGTTTTTATTTGACAAATATTGTCCAATCACGAAATAACTAGGCTCAAAAGATTCTTCTCACAAATTTCAAGTAAACTGTGTAATTAGTTTTTATTTTTATCTTTATTTAATGCTCCATGCATGTGACCAAAGATTCGATGTGACGAGGAATCTTGAAAATTTTTGCGAACTAAACAAGGCCCAAAACAAAGCCCGTAGTCGTTTGACGAAAAATGTTTGGCCTTATCCTTTGTCGTCGTGAGGAGAGAAAATCACATCTCAAACCAAAGGCAAGGACCAAACCAAAGGGAGAAGAAGCAGGAGCAGCAAGGCCCTGGTTTGTTTGTTTGTGTTCTCTGCCGATGCTGATTCGCATGCCCTTGCGTCTCGCACGCTGCATTGGCAAATGTCGGCACGAGTTTGGAAAGTGGACAGAGGAATCTTCCTTGCAATCGGTCGGACATCGGACAGCCAGACACAGCCCCCACATGTCCTTGTTGAGCAAAGGAAAAAAAAGGGAGGGGGACTCCAACAGAGTGGGAACTTGGAAATGGACAGAAATGTGTGCCCCAGGCTGTGCCACATGCTGGCAATGGTGCGCCCTTCGTTATTTGCACCCCTTCCCGGACCAACCGATTGTACTGCTCCCCTCCATTTCTTTTGGATTTATAAACAACTTATTAAACTCTGTAGATCTTTCACTGACATGTACTCTTTCAGCTCTGAGTCGGAAGTTATTTTGATTTTTTCTAAATACATACTAGTTGTCATCATGTCTTATACAAGAGGAAAAAAAAAGCTATGTACCACAAAAAGCTAAAAGGATTTAATTACAATTTGAAACATGTGGAAATTTTACGCATGTATGCATGCTTGGCACTTGAATTTATTCACACTGACCTTTTCATAGAACATTGGTTTATAGTATTTTATGTCAAACTATACTCATTAGATATCTCCAAATCTTATTACATTTTAGAGTTCTGCATAAATTTCATAAGGAAGACAAATCGGGACCTTCACAAACATTCATGCAGTTCATCACAAGCACAAGAGTTTGTGGGACGATACCTAGCTATCTAGAAGGCTTCACCTTTATGAGTAACAAATGTTTCACAAATTAATTACATCATGACACCCACAAGTGTTCAAGGATTTGGAGTGTTATCTTGTGTTCACAAACTCCTAATTTCTCATCCTCTCAGCTCAACACATAAGATCTCACTTCGTTCTAGCAAAAGGATATTAGGCAGAGCTAGAGAGGCTTCTTCTTCTATTATTCTTCAATTATAGTCTTGGGAGGCAGCAACAACCCTACAAATTTAAAGGAGGGGTGGGTATAAATACCATATAATCACAAACTAGTTGACAAAGACAAAAGTCTAGAACTTTCAGAATTTAATAAACTAGATGTTGGAACTTAATAGGCTACATATTATTTTGTCAAAGTCTAGAACTTCTAGATAGAGAGTCAAACAAGAACTTCTAGAGACACAAAAACATTTTACATACCCTAAATCATGTTGATCCAAGTGCTTGTGTGTTTCTCATGTTAGCATAGGTTTTAGTTTGAGCACTTAAAACATGTCGAACCATTCATGTTACATCCTTGTTAATAGTACAACATACTTATGCTTGAGATAAAAAGGGTATGCTTGTTTCAAGAACTTGGGCATTCAATATATTCGTACGCCATTTCTTCTTAATACATCTTCATAAGGGTTTGCAATAATCTATGTCTCATTCTTTTTAACCAATGCAACATAATTTTGAGCTCATATCTTGAACCATTACAACACATGTGAGTTCAATTTATGGCTTTTACTTCCACTTATGATACAACAATTATTTGGTCCTCCACAAAACATGACTCCTCATATCTCGATTAGTTATCGGCTTGTTGCAAGTACTCTCTTCTTTCACTTAGAAATGGACTATGGTATCTTTGTTTCCAAGCCATCACTTGCCCTCCACATTGCTTATTAGTACCTCCAAACAATTCCCTTGTTACCTTCACCTTAATTATCAAGTACGATGCCTTGGATCAACATTGAGCACTCAATTGAAGTCTATGTGATCCTTACTTGAATGTCTTCTTAATAAGTTAATATAAATCTTGAGATCAGACAAGTTTCAATGTTTTTCTTTCTTGAAATATGATGACTTGATCAACTTTCTCCTTGAATATGAGCACCACCACTGTGATCAAGTAACCAGTGCTTTCCCTTTGATGAATATGAAATTTGATATCATTATTCTAAATTTGATATGGCAAGCCATTCATGTAAAACCAATCCACATCCAAAATCACTCATATCTCATATTTGTTATTCAATAATGTTTGCCTTCTTCATCAATCATTAGATTCTAATTTGGACAATACACAACATGTAAAAGCTTCATGTGTAAGATCAATTGACACGCATCACACCATGTCTCTTTCTGTCCAGTCTTCGCATATGCTTGTTATTTTTTCACTTATTCAATTTCCATTCATTCTCCAATCTTGGTCAATACCAATCAATTGCCAACCTCTTTCCTATTCATGCAAAGCAAGCCGCTACTGAGACGGAACCATATTCATTTCCCTTTGTCTCTTTTTGTCTTATTAAATATGCTCAGTTCTTCATCATTGAGATATGGCATAAGTTTTGCTATGATCTTTAGTGATAGAATCTGTCCAAAGACTCACCAAACACCAAGTACAGCAGTGACAATGTTGTGAGAAACCAACAACACAAAACAACTACAAGCACCGCCCAAGGGGATGGCGGTGTGGCGGCTTGTCGATGATGATGTGGACGAGCCCGCCCAAGCACTGTTGTGAGATCCCCATCCCTGTAGCACACCGACGAGCGCTCTGAGATCTTGGCCTCGTTGTCGCTATTGTATGGGTGGGGGGATAAAGAAACCAACATCATTGTGTAATCAGTGGTATGATGTTTTAGAATACCTCTAAGGGCTTCCATAAAAATGTGGAGTTAGCATCCAACTATCCTTTTTTTTCTAGAATACAGTTTGTGACATTGGCTTATTTGTGAAACAATGTTGAAGTAATAAAGTTTAAAAAATAGGGCAGAGCAGTCACAAATATTTCCTTGGGCGGCCCTTTTCCAAGGCAAATCATCCTAGCCTTTAGCATCTAGTTTTGTGTAGGTGAGTGATTTTTTTTTTGTGTGGGGTCTTTTCCCCCCTCCTTGGTCACGTTGGTTGCAAGCTCCTTTATACTACTCCGTATCTTTTTATTTAGGATAAAGTTTTGTAACTTTTTTGCCTCCTTGATAAACTATGTGCTCATTTTGCGTAGACAAATTAATTTATTGTGCAGGCTCTTTGTCTTTGGCCACTTTGGTCGTAACTCGTAAGCTCTTTCTCGTATCTTATATACATGATGATAAACTCTTTCTTCTCTTTATATACAAACATGTACATCAGTTTCGTGTAGGCGAGCTTCGTAGCCCACGGTTTGATAGAGAGCAAGATACAGTATTATAATAACTAGCAAATATGTGCGTTGCAACGGGAGAAAAACATCAAATGGTCATAAAAAATGATGACATAATGTTACGTATCTATTTATATTTATATTTTTTTATAAAATTTAAAGTCTATAATTTATTTTATTGATAACCATAACATCTATGGTATGAGATAGTTAATATTTACAATATTATGTAGCTTGGAGACATATTTATTTAATAATAATAGTATTATATTAAAACAGGAGAAGTTTGTTGGTAGCTTTATTTTGTTATTTAGATTAGGATTCCTATAAAATATGATATATCAGTTAAATGTATGTAGATTATAAACACATAGGTTTATGAAGTGTTCATATGATATAACAACACATCGTGCAAAGGTAGTGGAAACATCTTTTTTATATTTTTACATACTTAAATTGATGCTAAACTATTTAGCAAGCATAAATTTAGGTAAATTAGTAAATCAGCGAGATATGTAGGAATGGTGTTAAAACTTTTACCACAAATCAAGCATCACATTAAACAGACTACCATAAAATTTTTATAATAATTGGAGCAAGATAACTACAATTTCAATTTTATACTAAAAAG
>Ga0182004_10004097_pt1 | contig 11714 bp, 4 predicted proteins | sample Sormic07211540_1_FD_120479 | JGI IMG/M metagenome (GOLD analysis project Ga0182004, IMG submission 120479) | Endophyte microbial communities from Sorghum bicolor roots, Mead, Nebraska, USA - 072115-40_1 MetaG | ecosystem: Host-associated > Plants > Roots > Unclassified | place: USA: Nebraska...
AGCGCCGCAGGGTCACCGTCATAAAAAAGAGCCAAAAACAAAATTAGCGAGAATTTCCGATGCTCAGTTGAAAAATAAATTTTCTACCCCCCCCGCCCCCCCCCCCCCCAAAAAAAAAAAAATTTCACTTCAAATCTGACTCAGGTATCTGACTGAAATATCTTTTTGGACTCTATTAATGCAGTGACACTGACCTTGGTTAGTGTGGATCACGATTGCAGTAGAAAAGGCTTTACTTTCTGTTCTACTTTTGTTAGTGTCCCACACAGCAGTTTTTTTTTGGACTAACAAAATTTCACTTCGAATCTGACTCGGGTGTCTGACTGAAATATCTGTTTGGTTTCTATTGGTGCAGTGACACTGACCTTGGTTAGTGTGGATTTGGAACAATGATTGTGCTTTTTATTTATTTGTCATATTCATACTCTAGTACCATCCCCAATTTTATGGAACCCATGCTTGAATCATAAATGTTCCATCTAAAATTATCAAAGCAGCAGTAAACTTAGACATGGCATTGACTTTAGTTCTTAGTTTCATCATCCTTATTCAATCTAAGATAAGTTTCGATGGATGAACAATGTAGGCTGGCGCTCTTGTGCAAGTTTACACTGATGGCACTGTCCTGGTAACACATGGTGGGGTTGAGATGGGACAGGGTTTGCACACAAAGATAGCCCAAGTTGCTGCTTCATCATTCAATATCCCTCTTAGCTCTGTATTTATATCAGAGACAAGTACCGATAAGGTGAGGTTCGACACATGGATGTACCCCTTTGCTCTGCATGATCTTACACCAGATGTACTTGCTTTTATTACTTCTATTTAGGCCCTGTTTAGATTGAGAATAAAAATTTTTTGGGTGTCACATCGGATATGTCGGAAGGATGTCGGGAGGGGTTTTTAAAAACTAATAAAAAACAAATTATATAGCTCGTCAGGAAACTGTAAGACAAATCTATTAAGTATAATTAATCTGTCATTAGCACATGTTGGTTACTGTAGCACTTAAGGCTAATCATAGAATAACTAGGTTTAAAAGATTCGTCTCGCCATTTTCAACCAAACTGTGCAATTAGTTTATTTTTTTATTTATATTTAATGTTCCATGCATGTGTCCAAATATTCGATGGGATGGATGAAAAAATTTTGAGTGGAGAACTAAACAGGGCCTTATAAGCTGTGCCACTACAATGAGGTGATGTGGTCACACATGATCATTCCATTTGTTTAGGTCCCAAATGCATCACCAACAGCAGCCTCTGCTAGTTCAGATCTGTATGGAGCTGCAGTTTTGGATGCTTGTCAGCAAATCAAGGTTCGAATGGAACCCATTGCTAGCAAAGGAACCCACAACTCGTTTGCAGAGGTAATGTCATGTCTTATCCTCTTTCTTTAGTGGTTGGATCACATTATTGATTCTGGTGTGAACACGAACCTTCATTGAACTGTGAAAATCGTAAGTTTGTTTGCACGTTTGATAATTTGTAGTTATTATGTGTTGGCTTTATTTCAAGTAACCATCATTTGTTTAGATGCTCCCAACTTAGTGTTTTTGACTGTTGGGACTAAACAAATTGACTATTTCATGTTTTTAAATAATTTTCTTGTCACACCTAAATACCTGCAACTATAGTAATTATTGAATTAAAATTATCTTTTTGAAAATTTTGACTACATATTATGGTTCAACTAATTATAATGTGGATATTATACATTTTTTCCAGTTGGCTCAAGCATGCTACATGGAACGTGTGGATCTATCTGCTCATGGGTTTTATGCTACACCTAATATTGGGTTTGACTGGACAATTGGCAAGGGAACTCCGTTCAATTATTTCACATATGGAGCTGCATTTGCAGAAGTTGAGATCGACACCCTAACTGGGGATTTTTACACAAGGACAGCTGATATTGTTATGGATCTTGGCTTTTCAATTAATCCAGCAATTGACATCGGCCAGGTATGTCCTCTGCAGAGGAAATGCTTTGCTGCAACGTGAAAGAGAGGTTCCTTCTACATATTCCTCATTTCATTGCCTTCTGTAGTTTAACATACTGTATTTCAGATTGAAGGAGCTTTTGTCCAAGGATTGGGTTGGGCAGCCATGGAAGAGCTAAAATGGGGGGATGATAACCATAAGTGGATTCGACCTGGACACCTCTTCACCTGTGGTCCTGGTTCTTACAAAATACCCTCTGTAAATGATATACCTCTAAATTTCAAGGTTTCTCTATTAAAGGTAAATATATTAAGTTCATATTCACATTTTTGTGGTGGTGGTTTTCCTTTTTGGGAAAAGAATCAGAACTTACCGCTAAACATCATTTTGAACATAAAATTTTGATTTTAATGTTTTAGTACACCTTCCTTTCATGCTTTCTGCTCTGCTTAAATAGAATGCGAAGTGAATATACTTTCTTTATTTGGTGAGTAACACTTCCTCCTTTGTGAAGAAAAGCAATCAATACCTGGCAAGATAGTTTTCCAGTTTGACCATTCTAGTGGTAACGTAGGCTACAAGGAAGATTGTGTTTATGCACAAAAAGGAGAACCTAAATGTCATGGACGTGAACATATTTATTCTTATTATTAAGCTGAGCAGAAATGGCTGACATTTTTTTTGAAAGTAAAAGAAATGGATGACGTGAAATCTCTACAATGGCATAAATACAAGGAGAACCTTCTAAATATTGACCTGGTGGCCTTTTGACCGCCCTTGAATTATACTAATGTTTTTTTGTCTTGGTGAACAAATTTTTTCTCTTATGTGTTCAGTTATTTTGTTCCAAAATTACTCATCTTCAATGCTTTCATTGCAGGGGGTTCCAAATCCAAAGGCTATTCATTCTTCCAAAGCCGTGGGAGAGCCACCATTTTTCCTCGGCTCCGCTGTCTTATTTGCGATAAAGGATGCGATCTTTGCGGCAAGGGCTGAGGAGGGGCACTTGGAGTGGTTCCCACTCGACAACCCGGCGACACCAGAAAGAATAAGAATGGCGTGTGTGGATTCCATTACAAGGAAATTTGCCGGCATAGATTACCGACCCAAGCTTAGTGTATAGCGGCTGCTGGGCTGATTATACGGAAGAATAAATTGTGAATAGAAGCCCACGCTTGTAAAGTTTCATGCTCTTGTGCTAGAAATAATGGAGGGACGGTTTAGGGTTACTGAACATCGTTCAGTGCCTGAAAATATAGGTGGAAAACAATATACTACTCCTGTATGTATATTGTAACTGTTCGGATTTCCCACAGATGGCAACTGTACAAATCCATTGGGTTTTGCCAAACTCATGCCTGCGAAAATAAAATCTGCCAGTTAAAAAACCCATGACTCATCATGGATTTAGTTTTGTGCCCAAATCTATGCCCATTCGGGTCACGTGTACCCATGGGTCGCCCATGATATTAATAAAATTAACTTATTTTATAGATATTTATTAGACATAAATATCTCATATAGTTCAACCTTTTTGTCTTTCTAATCTAAGAAGAGGAAAAATTATAGATTTAAGATTCCACCACTCTCTCCTTTGGTTGGCGATATGAAACTAAAAACATCATGTTGTGAGTAATAACTAAAAATAAATACATGTAGGCTCGTTTTTTTTTTGTTAAGATCTAGGTAGACAACACCACCTCAAGCAAATGTATCATGTTTTGTTCTTTTCTTTATCTTTTCTAATACTAACTCAAAATTGTTTTCATACCTTATTATCTAAAATTTATTCATACAAAGTGCGTGTGATATATATTTTAAGTGGATAGATATAAACTACTTTGCTGTCATGGACCGGGTTTACAAAACCTATGGGTTTTCGGGTTTAGATACTACATTCCCAGACCTATGTCCATAAACTCACTAGATCTAGCTTTTTACCTATTAATAAATCCGTGAGTAGAGAAATTGACCTAAATCTATCTATGCCCTAATAGGATAAAAATCCATCGGATTTCAGTAGCTGTTGCCATCTTTATCGTCGGCCAAAGGGCTACATTGCAGCAGCAGGGCCAGAGCCCATGGCGGACCCAAGCCCATGCAAGCCAAGCCCACGCGGTTGCGACGCGCTCCTGGTCCCACCGCTACCGGCTAGCTGCTGCAGGTGCAGCAGGCAGCGCCGGGCTCCAACTGCCCGCTCCCCTCCCCGCCCGCTTTGGCCTCTCCCATCCCAGCCTTCCTGCTCCTGCCAAATAAATATCTCCCTCCTCACCTCTGCCCCGCCTGTCTACTTGTCTAGAGCCCTGTCTAACCGCCGGTCCGCACCCGCCCACCGTCCCCGTCATCCTCTGCCGCCGCCGCCGCCGCCGCGATGAGCTACTACGGCCAGCAGCAGCCGCCCGTCGGCGTGCCGCCGCCGCAAGGTACTACGTCTGTTCAGTTCCCGTGCTCCCTCCGCGTTTCCGCGACCGACTGCGCCTCGTCCTCCCTCTGACTGACGTGGATCCGCGTGCGCGCTGCGCCTGTGCAGGTTATCCCGGGAAGGACGCGTACCCGCCGCCGGGCTACCCGCCCGCCGGATACCCTCCGCCGGCGCAGGGCTACCCACCGCAGGGCTACCCGCCGCAGCAGGGCTACCCACCGCAGCAGGGTTACCCGCAGCAGGGTTACCCGCCGCCCTACGCGCAGCCGCCGCCGCCGCAGCAGCATCAGAGCAGCGGGCCCTCCTTCATGGAGGGATGGTACGTGCTCTCCTCTTCTCTCCTCCCCTCCTCGCCCCGCCCACCTCTCATCTCTGATTCCACGCGGTCCCAGATCTTGGAGTCGCCGATTCGTTTTCGTTTTCACCGTCGCGAAAATAGCTCGCCGGAGACGACGACTCCCTGGGCGCCGGGGCGCTAGTGGCCTAGTGCGTTCGTGGGGGTGTGTCGTGTGGCGCAGACGCGGGCGCGGTTGGCCTGGCAGTGCCAGGTGCCAGCGCCAATTGGCAAGCAGTTGGGTGGGTCGTGGGGCTCGTGGCGTGGCGGGTCCCCTCGTCCGGTCTGGCCGGCCTCCGCGTCCGTGAAGATGACCGCCCCAAGCGTGCTCCTCCAAAAGCGCCAACCGTGGCCCCCGCCCACCACGCCCCACGACGTTTGTGTTTGCTCGGCCGCCTGCCAAACCCACGCCAATCCAATATATATATATATATATATATATGAAAGTCAAATCCAAACTAAATTAGACCATGACTTCAATCATCCACACCAAACTATACCACTTATGCGCTACCCATTAAAATACATTTCCAACCCACCATTTTACCGGCACTTCATGCTATTGTTTATATTTAGCCACAAACAAAAGTAAAAAAATAAATAGATAGAATAAAAAATTATTGTAAACTCTATTATTTACAGCCAAATCAGTTCAGCCCACTTTAATAGGGGCCAAACCAAACTAGCCCAACAGCCTTTTCAGCCTGTTTCAATCCAAACCAATACAGCCCAAAAGTAAAACCAAACAAAAAAACCGGGTTTTAACCCAAACCATGTTTACTCGTCGCATCGTCTATTTTTTATTCATTTATTACACCTGCAATTTCAAAACATTTGCTGCAATTTTATTATTATTATTATTCTGGGAAAGCTACCGGCACGTCGTTGTTTAGTTAGGGATGGTGATTGCGTCCAGGTTCCGTGCTGTCCACTGCTTTCTCATGCATTGCCTTTCTCGCTCGAGGCTAAACCGCTCTCGGAAAAAGCCAATGGAATCAAGGGATTAGGCTTCGCTGGCTTCGATTTCTTTTTCTTGTCTGACCTGTTCTGCCAACCGAGACATCTTTGGGTGATACACCGTGGGAGAGGGACTTATGATCAGTGCTGCGCTGTTACTACCTGCACTTGCCAACACCGCTGGATTATGCTAATGAACGCTTGCAAACACCGCTTCTAGATTTCTTTTTTGTAGCAGCAAATTAAAATTATTAATGTTTTTTAATGAGCATGAATACCATTTCCTGACGTTTTTTTCTTTTTCTTTTTTTGGGTCTGTTTGCGCAGCTTAGCCGCCCTTTGCTGTTGCTGCCTATTGGAAGCCTGCTTCTGAGATCCAAGCTGCGCACAGCTTGTTCTGGAAAACCGCTTGGCACACTTGATATAACTGGGATTGGCTTGTTAGTGAAGAACCGAAGATACCATGAGTCCATAACATCTCTCCCATCTCCTATCGTTCTGTTTGTCCGTTGAGATGTTTGGTGTACCTAGCATCATCTTATAGTTTATGTTTCCAATGGAATTCATGGAATCATTGGTCTAGCTAAAATTGTGAGATGTCAAGTTTCTTTACTCTGTGGTCGTTGCATTTTGCTCCTTGGCGTTGTCAAGTGTGGGATGTGTCTATAATCTTTTTAGGCCTATATAAGCTTGTTTTGTTGATGCCTAAGCTTGCTACACCTGAAGTGTGGCGAAAAATTGGATGCTAAGAAAGTGTAGTGTGGTATAGTTATGGTAGTGAATCAAAAAACTGCCTAAGAAACTAGTAATGTTAGGCAAGCATCTAGCCTAATAGGGAATGACACTTGCTGATGGTTGTTAAAATCTCGATTCTTTGTGATATGATTTTACAACTTTATGATCAGAATTAAATAACTTGATTATGGGATTTTGTGGCCAATAAAACCCATGTGACTGCGATCCTATGTGAAGAAGACCTCCAATCTAGAATATGCGGTCTTGACAACCTCGCTGTTGCTTCTAAGCCCCAACGTTCCAATCCAAACATGAACTGAAATGTTTAATGGGAATGAAGTTGCCGCAGAATTTCCCAGAAATTTCAGTATTCCCTGGAGACCTCTCTACAGATACTCCAGCGTCCTGATTTCTGCGGAAACTAATGCAGTGCCCCCCTCCTCGCTACTACTCTGTTTTGGATGAATTTTCAAGCACACATGATCAGCGCCTAGTTGTCATAATGATGTTGATGCATGCATTTGCTGTCACGCTGGACCGAACCCATCACACGGTGACTATGGACGTGGAAATGACAAGGCAAGTGCCTAGCAACTTGCCATAGTAGCGACAGCAACGAAAACAGCCTCAGAGAGTATTGCAAGTTTGCAACTTGGTCATTCAAAAAAATAAACATGGGCATTAAACATGTTACATACGACTTGACTTTCAGTGTAACGAGGCCGAGCATCTCCAAAAAATTAGCCAAAAAATACTAGCTAAATTTATTGATTTAGCTACTCTCTAAAATAGATTTGACAAAAAATATTAGAATACTCCAACATATCTCTATGAAATTAAGAGACTGGATAGCCCCAGTGAGCAGGGTTGTCCAGAAGTAGAGCGAATGAGGTGGGATAAAGTGCTGTTAAATTTAGAGAATCGGTTGGAGACACTTTTCTTTTAATAATAACTAAATTTACCTTTGAAAATGATTTGACTAATCTCTTGAAGATGCTCTTAGTTATTTTATATAGATAGATATATAACAAACACATTTTAAAGGAGGTGGTTCATCAGTTTACACTTTTTTTAATGGAACATCACTTTACATCTAGTGGTTGGCATCTCGAGAGCAACAGAGGTACGAACTAGGCCCTAGGAGAATAAACCCAGCCTGGCCGAAAAACCCTGACAAGCATGGCCCTATTTGGTTGGGTAGATTAAACTTTATATCACATCGAATGTTTGGACACACGTATAGAGTATTAAATATATATATTATTAGAAAACTAAAAACACAGCTAGAGAATAATTTACGAGATAAAACTTTTAAATTTAATTGATATATAATTAGACACTAATTACCGAATAAAATAAAAATGCTACAGCTGTGCTTCGCCCTCTGTAGTTCTATGGGTAGGTAGGACCTGGGCTTCGCGCCAGCTTTGCAGCTTCGCCTGAAATTAGGTATTTTTTACGTTTTCATTCACAAGTGCAGCTTGGCTTGGCTAGTGAACACAGTAGGTCATATTCTGGACCAAGTATTTGATACTTGCGGCTTCTCCATTTCCCGGCCGGCTAACAACGAAGCGGTGGCCCATGCCAATAGCACGACTAGCCTTACATTTTCTCTTTATTATTCATTCAATTAAACATAAAATCTTATATCTCTTCTCAGCAAACATGATGGCTCAATCAAACATTTCTGTCGATACCTGGCAAAATCATATACATAGTCATAACTTAATCTCGTTAAATCCAAATGTAAACTTGTATCTTGCATCCAATTAACTAACTTATATCTTGTCCCACACACGTTGTTACAAAATATCAGTAGTCAATAGTCCAGGATCAGAACCTGATAATTCTTTCAATGACACAAATCAAATTCCAGCCCATAAATTGAAACCGAAACACACTCAATGTCCCAACTCCTCGTAAAGCTCCCTTCTATTCATATAGGAAAATGGTCTCTCTCCGTCAAGAAAAAGATGCAATTCTCCCTTTTAAGTTTGGTCAAAATTTTACAAAAAAATTATAAAATATATATTTGTAATAAACCAATTTGAAGACATAAATATGAATAATATTCACTTAAAATTTAATCAAACTTGAACTACTTTAATAGACACGGATACCATAGTTGCATTCCTTTATAACGGAGGTAGTACAGAAGCAAAGTAGCTCGAAACGAGGAAGCCTACCACCTCCACACTAAGGTTCTATTGTCCAAACAATTTATGTTGTTTATGCTTGTGCTAGGATCTATTTAGGACTGCTTCACCAACTTTAGTTCACAAACTTCACTATGGAGCAACTCCATAAAAAAAATATAGAGTTTCTAAAGGTGCTATTTTATTCTACCTTTTTTTGAGCAAAGTTTTTAGAGTTGTTCTTGTTTGATTTAGAAACATGGAGGAAAGCTAAAAAAAACGTGAAAAGAAATCGTGCGAAATAACCCCTTAGTGTGGATATGTCATTTTGTGGTGATTGGTGAACTCACGATGTATTCATGTACATGTTTAGAATACTCCACCTACGTGCTACTCTGTACTCTGCTCTTGCTTTGTGCTCTAGTTTTTCAGTGCTGCTGGGTGTTGCCTGCTATAGTCGGCCCAACCCATGCAAAACAAAATGGTTTGATCCATCCTTTCGTTACCCTTCGGTTTCATCGTGGCTTTGGCCCGTCTAAGACATGTTATTGGGCTTGTTTACACTCATCCTGTCACGACTCATCTCTGTATCTGACACTTAGTGAAATCCTTTATTTTCACCTTGCAATCATATTCCTTGTTCAAAAACTTTTGAAAATTAAATAGGGCATAAAATACAAACCATAAATGGACTTCACCACATGTATAACAATGGTTAGTAACACTCATCTCATCCAACATTAGAGAGGATATAAGATAATGAAGTGGTACTTAATGAGTGTCAGCACACTTTCAACCACAAATCCATCTCTTCTGCAAGTCTTCCCTATACAATCATACACGTTGGAAACCATTTTAACGAGCCCCTTCGTCCCTAAATATTTGTCGTTTTCGCTTTTCCGAAACAACTTTGACTAAATGTATATTATAAAATATTATTATTTATGATACATAATTAATATCATTGGATAGAAATTTGAATCTAGTTTTTTAATAAATTTATTTGGTAATAGAAATGTTGTACGCAGGTTCTATAAATCGAGTTAAAGTTATCGCCATGTAAATCACGGCGACAAACATTCATGGACAAAGGAGTACATACTTAGCAAAAAAATATATATGAAAAGATAAATCTCCTCATATTTTGGTGAGGTTATTACAAAAGCAATCTTAAATAGAGTAGTTTCACAGCCAAAAGAAAACCACCCACCGGGAGAACATAATAATCGGAAATCTACTTTGGTAAATACTTTGCTGCAAATTCAGCAATGTTCTTGTCAGAGCTCCCTCCTTCCTGCATCGCTTCCTTGGCCTTCTTCATCCATCTCGCCGCATTCTGCCTGAACTCATCCTTCCTCTCCCCTTCCATCACCTCCCGGATGCACCTCTCCACCTCCTCCCTCCTCACCAAGCCCTTCTCGTCAAGCTGCATCCGCAGACCGATCCTCCACGCGCTCTCCACGTACTTCGCCGCCGTTGGCTGGTCCGCCGACCGCGGCAAGCCCACCATGGGCACGCCGGCGACGATCGCCTCCGTCGTCGAGTTCCACCCGCAGTGCGTGATGAAGCAGCCTGTGGCCTTATGCGACAAGACATCTAGCTGAGGGCACCAGGACACGATGAGGCCCTTCTCCCTGCACCTCTCGCCGAGGTCTTGGGACAGCTTCTGCGCCTCGCCGGACCTCACGACCCAGATGAAGGGCCTGCCGGAATCGCACAGCCCGCTGCCGAGCTCGTAGAGCTCGTCGGCGTCCATGGTGTAGACGGTCCCGTAGGAAGCAAGGACGACAGAGCAAGGGGGCTGCCTGTCCAGCCACTCCATTGTTGTCTTCGCGCTCGCGCTGCTGCTGCTGAAGAAGCTCACGCCGGAGGTCTTGTTGGACGACGGCAGGCGGCCGTCGTCGAGGTAGAAGGACGGCAGGGCTGGGCCGACCGTCTTGGCGCGCCACGTCGTCTCAATGTACTCTGCTTCCAGTGGCTCGAGGTCTCGGAACGAGTTGACGAAGACGTCGGCGGCGTCAGCGAGGAACTCGAACTGACTGATGGACACCTTGAGGTACTGCGGGTAGAGCTCCGGCGCCACCACGAAGGGCGGCAGGTCCTCCGCTGCTAGCTCCACGGCGACGACCCCTCGCCGCCGGAGCGCGCTCCCGTCCGCGTCCGTCATCGGCAGCGGCGCGCGCCCCGCCCACGCTTCCCCGTAGATGAGGTCGACGGCGCAGGACTGCGACAGGAACGCGGCGGTCGGGACGCCCGCGGCGGCGGCCACCCGCTGCACCCACGGCATGTGCGGGTCGTACACCATCACGGCGGGGCACCTCCCCGCCCGGGCCTCGGCGTCGACGGCCCGCGCCAGCGTCTCCGACCCCACGGCCTCCAGCCGGCGGCAGTACTCCACGGGGTCCGAGCACGACGCCATGCCGCCCTCGTCGAAGCCGTCGGAGATGGCCGCCACGGGAAAGGGCGCGCCGGCGGCGGGAGAGGTGGACAGCACGTACCGGGTGGTCACCAGCGTGGGAAGCAGGCCGTGGTACGCGAGGCGGCGGCCGAACTGGATCATCGGGTTCATGTGGCCCTGCGCGGGGAGGGGCACCAGCAGGACGTGGACGCCACCAGAGCTGCTGGAGGAGCCTGTCGGCTTCATTGCTGCGCTCGAGCTCTCCATTAGTGTGGTTGCGGTACTTTGGTGTTATGGGGGAGGATAGCTAAAGCTATATATATATATAATACATGGCTGTGATCCCTTGTACTACTACTATGATGGAGCTGCTATGATGGAGCTTGGAGGGAGTGACAAGTTTTGAGGAAGGTTCATGACCTTAGCAGCCGACGTACGAGAATATAGGCACGTTCCTCGTTTCGGGAACCTCGTTCCGAAACGCAGAATGAAAATATTATGGGACGTCGTTCTTAAATACGGTGGAACGCGAATCGTATGCACGAGTAATTACAGGAACGTCAGTCTCAAACGACTATGGAACTTCGTCTGGTGTGCATGCGTACTGCGTCGTGCCCGTCCGTGAGCGGCCGGTGGCAGCGACCGATAAAAAAATCTAGTTGGCAATTGACTCATTGGCCTGGACCTGCAATGGATCTTAAGGTTAGAGTAGGACGGCCCAAAATGAAACAAAAAATACAACAGTAAACTGTACCGTGCTAGGGTCGAACTCATCTGGTTCAAAACAACA
>Ga0182004_10004098_pt1 | contig 11711 bp, 13 predicted proteins | sample Sormic07211540_1_FD_120479 | JGI IMG/M metagenome (GOLD analysis project Ga0182004, IMG submission 120479) | Endophyte microbial communities from Sorghum bicolor roots, Mead, Nebraska, USA - 072115-40_1 MetaG | ecosystem: Host-associated > Plants > Roots > Unclassified | place: USA: Nebraska...
CATTGATCTGTTGTAAAGATATATATACAAGTGAGGGGGTGTCTCCAAGAGACACGACAATTCATGAAAGGACAGGCCCTTTCATGACATGATTAACTGCTAATGCTAACTGCTCTATCTAATAGATGAGATCATCTCTAGAATGGTGTCCGTTGAAAGCGACGGTTGGCATATGCCTCTTCGGTGGGCAAGTGTCCGTTCGGTGAAAGACACCGGTTCACAACAACTACCTTCACTACTATCTCGGCTACCTTTCCCTAGAGCTCCGCCAACTGGACAGTGGCCTCGACCTCTACCCACGCATCTACACAAGGGTCAGAGGCTAAGAGTAGCCCACAATAAATTTCGAAAAGCTCCGCCGATTGGACAGTGGGAAACCCTCGGCCTCTGCCCACGCATCTCCACAAGGCTCAGAGGCTAAGAGTAGCCCACAATAAATTTTTGTTTTCCCAACTGGAGCAAATCTCCGTTTTCTCATATACTTGTAATTGTAGCAGCCTTAGAACCTGGCGATCGTATAGAATTGGCATCTTGTTGACAATATGCAAAATAAGAATTATGCCTTACTAATCAGGATAAAATTATTTGTTGACAATATGCAAAATAAGAATTATGCCTTACTAATCAGGATAAAATTATTTCCTTCTCAACGAATTGCGCACGCCAAAGATCACGTGAAAAAATCAATGTTGAACACGCGGCATTGTGTAAAGGTATGCATAGAGAACAAAGGGCAAATGTGCAACGAGTCCGTGTAAAGGTTAAGCGGCCTCAAACTGAATACTGAAACTGATACCCAAAGATATCTTCAAACAGTAATTTCAGCTCAACATAAACACGATGCCTATGAACATGATTTGCAAGATTTTGCTCCAAGTGGAAAGGCGAAAAACTGGAAACGCATGGCAACAAATTCAAGCAAACATCGGGCGCTCAGCAGGCTTTATTAATGGAGAATAGCTCTCCTGGCCATCACCTTGCTCGAAAGGGTAGTGCCAGACACTGGAGCAGAGAACAGAGTAGCACGCAAGCAGGACGAGCAAAATCAGCAGGCCATTGTGCATTAGTCTACCTCAGCGAAATGTACACAAGGTCCAGCAGCTCGACAGGTCCATCTTTATTTCACATGATCAAACAGCCGAAAACCAGCACAGATGAGTATTGTCCATTAAGACAATTCAAGCAAGAACATTTTCGTACACCTCTCCAGCATATTTCCAGTTCATCACCTTCCAGATGTTGTTCAGGTAATCCGGCCTAACATTCTTGTACTGCAACCAAGAAAGCAATGATCACTTAGCAAGACAAAAAAAGTCTATTCAAGACTGACTCACGAGAAAACTGACACTGATATTGGGAGACAAATGAATTTGAACCAAAGTCTACTCAGAATGCAGAACACAAGATCAATTTCAATTCGTTGTTAGAGCTGGGGGGGCCATGGCTCCCCATAGACCAGAAAGGATAAAATAAAGATTATCTTGTATTTCAGCGAAAACTGCAATCACCTTCAAAATATCTTTGTCAAATTGACCTTCTACATGCATGACAAGTTATCCGAGAATTCTATTCAACTGTTACTTCTATATACTTAGATGTATGCTGCTTTTGTGGTCATGCCACCGCTTCCAATGCAAATGGTGATTTTACCATCTATAACTTTATGATTTTACCCCTGTGTTTTCAAATTAAAGATCGAGTTTTCTCCTATTCTATTAAAAGGACTTAACGGTGTCAATTTAGACGTAAAAAGAGTTTGTCCATACAAATTTACATATAACTTTCTGAGTACCATGTGATTTTACCATTATTTTAACATCAAATTGGAAAATCAACTAGTGTGCAATCACTCACACTTCATTTCACCACCGAGCAATTAGGTGAAATGGTTGACATGCGTCCAGGAAAAAAAACAGACTGCCATCTCGCTCAATCGTCGAAATGAGTAAAAAAGCAAAACAATCTGCTCCTGTCTCTTGTAATTAATTAATCGATTAATTACCACAAGTACAAGTTCAACACAGCCCGTGACCTCCGCCTAACCAGAACTTACTCTTAAGCGTCTACCACTTGCGAGATCCACCAGCTCCACATGATCTGGTTCATCCGGTTAATGACAGACAGGAAGAACTGTCAGTTGGCCAGGACACTACAATCGGACTTCCTCAGTCAGCTAATGCTTGAGCCTTGAGCTTGGTCCAGGCCCCCAGGGGCAACAGTCTAACCACACCAACACCTGCCGGTGGAGGAGGGCGCTCGCACCTACAGCAGCTCCAGCCAAGAATCAGTGAGCGAGAGCAAAAGAGCTCCCTCTCCCACTTGTTTGTTGTCCCCATTGGAAAGCCTGTGCGCTGTCAGGCGATGTGGACACACACACCACAGCGTGGTCAGGATTTGACACTGCCGCAGCGCGCCACACACACCACGGCATGGTCGGGATTTGACACTGCCGCAGCACCCCACACCCAATAAGACTCAGCCTGCCCTGTGCCGCGCGAGCCGCTGCCACTCCACGCACCTCTCCAAGCAGCCGCCGCCGCCTGGGAACAGAAAACATGTGGCCTTGGACTGAACGAGTGAGGAGCGAGGGTGAAAAGATAAGGGGAATTTTGGTACTTGGCATTCTTTGTTTTATTTTTTCTATTTTTCATCACTTAATCCATCGATAAGTAACGTCCAAAACGGGCAAACAGCAGCTTGAAATTAAAGCACGAGGGTAATAGGGGTAAAATCATAATTAGACTCTATAGTAAGGGCAGAAAAACCAAATTCCCTTTGATATATAAACCACAATAATGATATAATAAATTCATAAGTTGCTAATATTAGGGGTTGTTTAACCAATATGATGGCAAGATGCAAGGAGTCAGTAACAATATTTGATGCGGTCTTTCCATATGACTCAGGCAACAGTGTTAAGTCATTATCAGTTTAGGAGCATCAACAAGATTACCTGCAGGTAGTATGCATGCTCCCAGACATCAATCCCCAACAGCGGAACCAAGCTTGCATCTTTAGTCACCAGAGGATCCTGCAAGATCAAAATCAACTATGCGCATGAAGCCACCTTTTGTACGATCTAAAAAGATGAAATACGAAACTTAGTGTTGAAACCAGCATGTGACAGAACACATGCATGACTGAAGGTAGGATGATGAAGCTCAGAGAGTCCACAATTTCACAGCAGTTCAATGCAGCACAAATGTGAGATACTACACTCTTGACAAGTTCTCCAAAAATTGACGAAAAGGAAAAGGAAAAACTTTTCGCCGTTTGCTGCAACCATATCTTTATCTTAGACCCTGTTTGTTTCCGTGATTCTTAATCGCGCGTCGTGATTGAGCGAACACGGCTCTGCGGCTGCATTTTGAGAATCGTAGGCTCCAGTTCATTTTTTTCGGACTCCACGCTGCGGGCGATTGCGAATCGCGCGTCCATCGCAGGTTGCCACGCGAACAGGGAAACAAACAGGCCCTTACAGCAAAGCTCGCACCAATGTTGAGTACTCTTCTACACCCCATTAGTGGTTAAGGTTTAGGAAAAACATTATGGTCAACAAGCATTAACCAGATGGACATGGCCACATTACTCTAACAAAGGGTGGCAAAGCAAAGATGCAACTTTCGGACATTAAACAAATGGTTTTCATCGTCTAATCAACCCTAGTCACATGGCACCGACCAGACAAACTAATTGCAGTGCATAACTGATCACCATGGCACCAATAAGCCCTACTAACCATGATCAGTCAGACGACTTGATAACGCTGATCACATGTAATTTGCTGATGTGGCACACTCGAAAACATCAAAATGAAACTATCCATTGGGATTGGCCTAACAACTAGAAGGCAGGAAGCACAAGGCACCACTTTGTCTCTGAACCCAGCTGCATCCCCACAAAGAAACCACAGAATGAGAAAGAAAGAGGGAGGGTGGGGATGGGATCAGTTCTCTAAGAAAAAGGGGTTAGTTCAACAAAGAAAAGGAAATCAGTGGCCCTGCTAATGGCCTTATAGTTATAAAAATTATTTTGGTCAGCAAATAAATTACAGATTGGTTAACAGATTAAAGTAAATCACTTGGTCTCCAACCGCACCCTTTTTGATACAATATCATAAGCAATTCAACTATCATTTGCCATTAGATGTTTATTTTGATGACTATATTTTCTAATTCTTTCTTATCTCATATTAGTGATACCTTTCTTAAGCATGCATACAAATGGAAGGCCTGCATATAATCACAATCAACAACAATTGCAGCATGCAAGATGGCATGTGTCTGTTAAGCTTGCCTATGGAACAAAACACAACTCTGAATGAGAACTGGGCATAGCCGTGTGCTGTATCATAGGAAGAATAAACTGATTGGAAAACATCTTTCACCTGATTAGCTGTAGTTTCAACTGAAAGCTTTTTTGCCTCTTTATCCAAAGCTAACCACTGCAGGGAAGCATGAGATTCATGGTCAACAGAACACATCTTCGACTATTCTGGATAAACATAAACAAAGCATAGTGTACTCACCACCCATCCAGATCCCTGTAAAGCAGCGCCTTCTGCATTCATCTTCTTTACAAGTGCTTCAAACGAACCAAAATCCTCATCAATGGCCCAGCCAAGTTTCCCATGAGGTGGCTCCCCACCACCTTCCTGCAAAGCATCCAATATGCAGCAATTTTTCATAAAACAACACAAAAAAGGAAAAGAATCACAGTTGAAACAACCAATTTTCTTAACATGATACTTACGCTAATAGGCTTGAGGTTCTTCCAGAAGATTGAATGGTTCACATGACCTGAAAGATGATAATTATCTTAGTAAAATTCTAGAGCAGGGGAACAATTAGTTGGCAATCTCAATACAAGGAAATCTTCCCAAAAGGTTACATGTGAACAAAATCAGAAGGTTAGCATGCCATGCTCATGAACAAGTAAAATAGGCCAATGAGCATCTTGCCAACAAGTGGTAAGGGGCTTCTTCACCACTCATCAATCTAGCCCAACAAGATGTGCTTAAACCAACTTTACTAATGAGAAGGGTTTAACAGGCTGCAGCTTACAAAACAAAATGAACAGGTTCAGTGTTCCACAAACAAGTACTCCATCCATTCCAAATTGTAAGTCGTTCTAGCTTTTCTAGATCTAGACATAATGTATATCTAGATGCATAGCAAAAGCTATGTACCTAGAAAAGCCTGAACGACTTACAATTTGGAACGCAGGGAGTACAATATAGCCATAACCTCAAGCAAGTTAGGGGTATGCTCGAGCAGGAAAGGAACTAAATGTAGCTCATAGTGCACAAGTGTGAGGACATCCCATGAAACCACTTTATAGGTCTGAACATCAGCAACTGCAGCTCTAACAGTAATAGCCAACCAAATAACACTGATTCCTGCACAACAACAAGAACTAAACCAGTTCTTATGAACATGAGAACAATACAGTAAAGAAGAGTCATACAGCAAGATGCAGCAAAATAAACAATACCAAAACCACATGATAATAACAGAGACGAGACATCAAACAAACAAAAAATAGAGACAAGACAACCCTTATGGTACCACGAACCCATCTAGAAAATACGACTGTTACACAAGCACTAATAATAGAGAGGGGAAAACTCAAAATGTATCCTAATTGGATACCATCGAGCCTTGGATGGTCCATCTGAATCTGCATTCGTGATCTATGAGAAAATCTCCAGCACACCCACCTGAAAACCTCAGGGCATAGGGCCAACCCGAAATCAGGGAGGTCAACATACTCCCCTCCCGCACTCAGATCACTCGAGATCGGCAACAAAAGCGCACTAAAACCCCATCGAACCCATCAAATTCGCCCCGCCATGATGTGATAATAATCCCCTCCAATAAAACAAGTACGGTACCCTAGAAGGGGATAGATGTGGGGCGAGTACAGGTCCGTGACTCACCGCCGCCGTTGAACTTGATGGCGCCCTGGAGCTGGACGACAGCGGAGGCGTCGCTCTTGGCGACGGCGGCGTCGAGCTGCTCCAGCGCCTTGTTGTAGTTGGCGACGTAGGTGGCGTGGTGCTTCTGGTGGTGCAGGCGCATGATCTCCCCCGAGATGGCCGGCTCCAGCGCGCCGAAGTCGTAGGAGAGGTCGGGGAGCGTGACCGTCGTCACCCCCCTCGCGGACGCCGCCAACGGCCGGGCCGCGCCGCCGAGCGCGAAGGATAGGGCCTTCTTCGATGCCAGGGTACGGAGAGCCATGGCTTCGCTCGCTCGGTGTCTCTCCTAGGTGCGTATGCGTGTGACCGAGATGGAGGAGGGGAAAGGGATGACTGTTGAGCGGCGGCTCGCTATGTGCTTCACGGAGGGCAAGTTTGGTGGACAGATCTTGCGTCGCGATTCGTGCAGGTGGACGCGTGCGTGGCGCTGATTTTGTTTTTGTTGGCGAGGGTACAGTGGGTTTAGAAATTTTAGGAAATTGTTTCCACAAAATTTGAGTGATTGTGAGTCGCCGCTGCTGGGCCAGTGAAGCTTTTAGCGCTTTTTTATAATTTTAGACACAAATTTATAAGATAGAGTGAGCTGAAACCTTTATATTTTAGATATATTTTATAAATTTCGTCATTGATCGATGTTTTAATATAAGACTACATTAAGCTAATATATTTTTTCTATTGTGAGGGCTTATATTAGAGCTAAGTAGATATAGCACTTTTGTTTATCCTCCTATTTTTTTTTTGACTTCGTCCCTCGTGACTAGTGCAGATGCTTCGCTAGATGACGTGTCAGGTTCATGTTCGGTCGGAAAACCACGGTGGCCCCAACCTTTTTTCATCAAATCAATGGAAGTAGAGCTATCTCCTATAACTAAAAAGAACAAAACTAAGACTATTATTTGGTGTGACTTTTGATGGGTCGCCTTATTGTGCCCCCGTGCGATCCCACACTCCACCCCCATCGCTTCAGCAGGTGGGACCGTGATCCCTCAACCCTCGCCCTCGCCTTCCTTCCCAAAATCCCAATCCCCGAACCCCGATCCCTCGGCCCGTCTCTACGGTGGTAAAGGAAGAAATTGCCAGTACCCCGTGGCCTGTGCCCCCCGCACTCCGCCCCCATCGCGCCGCAAGGCCGCGCTGCCGCCGCCGCTGCCATGGCCCGTCCCGTGTCGTCTTCGTCCTGCCCCTCCTCGTGTTCTGGTGGCGATCATGACCCGCGTGGGCACGCCAGACCTGCTCTCTGGCGGCGCCTGCCGCGCCTGCTCTCCGTTGGCCAAAGGTCGGACAGATCAAAGGCCATACTACTCCCCAAGTTTGCTGATGAGGACAATCTCTTGTTCCTCATTGAGAACTGAAATTTCTTCTCCCTATCCCTTTGATCTTGTCTGGCTATTTCCCGTGAGAAAATGACCTTTGACCTTATAATTAGGGCCTTATTGATGCTAAAGGTTAATTAGATTATGGTAGAAGTAGGAGGCGTTATATATTCACGTCAGATCCTCTCAAATTTGCTTATTTAAAGATAGTTTCCATCTTTGGTGAATGTGTTTTCTTTTCGTTTAATTTCTGTAGATAGGTTCCACATTCCTGTAAGCTGTGGATGCTTTGCTCATCTTTTCTTATAAGTTTTCGTGATGTTCATTAGTAATGTGTAATCACACTGATAGTTTAGGAACAACCGCATTAGTTAATGAACTTCCATTCTGAATTGGCCAATGAAAAAGCAATCACAAATTAGGAAAAAAAAAGATATGTCTCAACTGATGATAGTGTATGAGAATTTGATAGGATGTGCCTGTGGCAATTTATGGTGCAATGTCGAAGCTGCTATTGTGCCCTCTTTTCTGTAGTTTTCAAGGATTAACTTAAGATATTGCAGATAAGTTTTCATGCAGGGGTTTTGCTGACACCAAAACAGTATATTTTTATTGATTATTTAGTTATTGTTTGTGGTTATGTCATCTTCATTATATTTTTCTATAACTTGAATAGAGTGAAGGTCTGGTACTGTGACGGTGCATCTTTCACTGGTGGGGTTCTCATGCAGTAAAGTGAAATTCTGTCTCAACTCGTGCCATTTTCTTTCCTTATTAGTTTCAGACCACAAACTAAAATATGTGCGCCAAGGGATGCTACTCTAAAACTTTGGTTTGTTTTATTTATTGAACCACAACAATTTATTGTCTAATTTCCTTCTTTTTCTTTAGGCTTGTCGGTGTTTTGACCCCGGGGGACAACACCAACGAGTGAATTTGTGTGCATGCTCTTCTTTCCGGATGGTTATACAAGAGTGACACAAGCGTTTATCCTGGTTCGGGCAAAGGAAGGCCCTACATTCAGCGGGGGATAGAGTATGTATTATTTTGCACCTAAGTGCTTGTATAGGGGCAAATACAAGCGGATTCAGCTGAGAATTCTAAGTCCTAGCCGGTTGTGGGTGTGTATGGATGATGTTCTATGTGAGTTGTCCCTTTGTATTGTCCCCAGTGTCCCCTTTTAAAGTTCCAAGGGGAGGCTTAGGTTACAAGGTATGGGTGTCTTGAATAGGCCTCGATAGAGGTATGGCGCTGACCTACTCGAGGCCTCTGTACCGGCGTGGCCTCGTGCCGTCTTGTTACGATGTACTTTGGTGATGATGGTGCGTGCACCTCCTGAGCTTATCCCCTGTGCATCGTCTGGTATTGGCTCGTGTACATGCATGCCTATACATCGCAGCAGTCGTCATGTCTGGGGTGGTTGGAGCGCTGACTTCCGACGCCTAACCCTTCTCTGGGAAGGAGCGGGCATGTTCGAGGGTCCAGGTGTATCATTGGCTCTCGGCGTACAGGAGTGCTGACCTTATCGCCTCGAGGGGTCCTTTGATGGGATATTACGCCTATGGCGCTGTACCTGCGTGTACCTTTTTCTGGTTTTGGGGATAAAGCTGGGAAAGTGGAGATTTGTCGGGTGCACGTTCCCCTATCACATTTCTCGTGATTGTCGGGTTAGGTGGGAGCATGTCAGTCGCATTAAATGCCCTGACTCCCGTACTTGCGATAGGCGGCGGGGGAACGCTTTTGCGCTCGAGGCCTGTCGATTCGCTCGACGCTTGTTTCCGTAATCGACGGTCACCAGCTATCGAGCCCTTGTCCATTCCCTCAACTGTATTTCCGTATTCGAGGCCAGGGTCGACATCGCGTGGTGGGTCGAGCCATGGCGTCCACGAGCTTATGTTTACACTGAATTGTTGAGCCTGACCCTCAAGTTGTCTTTGGATCTTTTCATCAGGAATGTTTGCTGGGATACCCCCCTATTGACACCCTCGACAGTAGCCCCCAAGCCATTGTTTGAACACTTGTGCTTGAGCAGGGGTTTTACTGATGGTCGTATTTCCGTGGGAGTCGCGCGAGCGACCCCCGCAGGGGTAGCCCCCGAGGCCATGGACTCCTTCGAGGGCTGTATTGCTTTTCGGGTTTGTGCGTCTTCGGCCTCCCTTTAGCTGAGGGACGTTAATTCTAGGATGGAGCCCCTGGGCCTTGTTCGCTCATGGTTCCCGTCGTCTTCAACTCGCGTTCGCTGGTTTTCCCTTTCGGGTCGAGGAGCGTGATGTACCCCCGATGGAGCGATCATCATCGTTCTTGGTGAGCTTTCATTGGGTGATCCAAGCGAGAACCCATGCCCCGTTCGATGGGGATGGCTGTAGTCTAGAGGCGCTCTCGTTAAAGCTAGGCTAGCGTGGTCAGGGATACCGGTCTCATTCGATAGAGTCCAGCAGCTCGATGCCTCCCTCCGTGGGGATTCCTCATGACCTACTTGCCTCTGCCTTGGATACTCCCAGCGGGTTCTCGAGGCATGCCTCGTTTTCAACCTCCAGCTAGGTGTCCCTGACTCAGGTACTCGAGGGCGACCGTTGAACCCAGTCGGTGGGCCAGTCTGTGCTCCCTTGAGGTTCTGCCGGCGGTGCGCGCCAGACTTATCTTGTGATGGAAGGAAACGCCGCGGTGGTTTGTTTTCTTGCCCATTGGGCGCGTCTTTTTAGGATAGCTATTGTGGTATTACCCGTTGGGTGGAATTCGTAACGTCCCGTTGCTGGCGAAACGGGACCGTTAGGCGGCGCATTGATGGTGGGGGTTACCGTGAATGTCAGATCTATCCGTTGCGGTGCGCCTATATATATCGAGGTTCCAACTCACTGTTTCCCCTTCCGCATTCCGCCATCACCCTCCTTTCCTTTCTCTTCGCATCTTCCTACGTACCAAGACAAACCGAGCTTAGAGAGGGGGGATAGTCAGGGTAGGGTCACCTTCTGTCGCGCCTTCCTTGCTTGTGACGATGCCGGTGAGACTCATCGCCGCTGACAAGTGGCGTCCATCGACCGTGACGGAGCGCCGGCTACGGGATTTGGAGAAGGAGGGGCTTCTCCGCCCCCTCGCTTCCTCGACGTGGCCAGAATGGATCACGCTGCCGGCGGAGCATCGAGAGCCGAGCCCACCCGAAGGCTACGTCGTCTCCTTCATCACGTTCCATCACCACGGGCTCGGGTCTCCTCCGAGCCGCTTTATGAGGGCCCTCCTTCATCACTACGACATCGAGCTCCAGCATTTCTCCCCCAACACAATCTCCGTCGCGGCGTGTGAAGGCTACATGGGAGTGATGCCGCACTGGGAGTTGTGGCTCCACCTCTTCCGGGGTGAGCTGTTCCACGCTCCTGGCGGGGCCACTGTGGTGAGGAAACTGGTGCGGGCCGACTGCCTCAACCTGGTCCAGAAGACGGGCCGCGCGGATGAGCATAGAGAGTATATCCCTACTGGGCTGACATCGAACCATGCATAGTGGGACTCTCAGTGGTTCTATCTCTACAACGACGATGGACTCTGCCCCACCTACACCGGGCGACTTATCAAGGAACGCCCTGAAGATTGGAAGTACGTCGTCATCAAGACCCATCAGTCTCGGCTTTGCCCCCTTCTCAAGGCCCTAAAGTGTCTACGCGAGGAAGGCCTGACCGCGGCTCTCGTTCTCTCAGCGGTCCACCATCGACGGGTCCTTTCGTTGATGTCTCGACCGCTGAGGATGGACAAGATGCCCCCTGCGCTCCGTCCTGGGACCTTGAAGCGTGCCGAATGTCGAACGAGGCGCTCCTAGATGAGGAGGTCGCTGCTAGGGTCAGGGCGGCCGTCTCGGGTGACTTCCAGCCTGAGCACGTGAATACCTTCCCCATGAAGCTTGATGAAGGCTACTTTGACCTAGTAAGCCTCTCAAGCCACTGCCACTTGGCCCTTGCTTTCGGTTCCGCCGCTTCCTTTCTAATTTTCTTGAGATTTTGGTTTGTTTTGCAAGGGGGCGATCGACGCTAGGTCCTCCAGGCCCCCAGTGAAAGAGGATGATGCCGAGCACGAGACGAGGCGTGCTTCTGTCGAGAAGCACAAGACCGCGCGAGACGTGGAGAAAAAGGAGAAGAGGAAGAACCTCGAGCGGCAGGCGCTCGAGGAGCGTCGGGGCCAGGTGAGGCGTGAGGGGAGGCCCGAGGAGGACTCTCCTGATGAGGACAACGATGATGACTTCGATGATGATGATGATTCTGAGGGGATGGCGGCCCGCCTCGACCGGATTCTGCAGGCCCCTCCGCATGCCGACGTTTCCTTGTCGCGCATGGTGGCTCCCAAGGGATCGCAAGGCGGGGAACATGAGGGTCGCCGGAGGGAGACGTCGCCTCGCTGCCCGCGTGCCGACACGCCCCCTGCCACTACCCGGGGTC
>Ga0182004_10004099_pt1 | contig 11710 bp, 13 predicted proteins | sample Sormic07211540_1_FD_120479 | JGI IMG/M metagenome (GOLD analysis project Ga0182004, IMG submission 120479) | Endophyte microbial communities from Sorghum bicolor roots, Mead, Nebraska, USA - 072115-40_1 MetaG | ecosystem: Host-associated > Plants > Roots > Unclassified | place: USA: Nebraska...
AGAATGAATGTGAAAACAACCCATGGAACTACTAACACATGTGTCTTTTGATCCTATACTAGTACCCAATTAAAAAGATGCACATACTACTGTCTACTAGTACTAGACTAGATGGAAACTTAAAGCTGACGCCGCCTCATGTAATGGTCATCTATCAAGAGTCTTAAAAGTCTTTGCTGGGTCATCAAGGCTTGCAAACAAAGTGTGCTTATTTTTGAAAGCAGGAGCACATGTGGAATCCCTAGCCGTTGAGGGGCGCCCCACAGCTCCCCTGCCGTCTAGATCCCATCCGACGGCCTCCATCGCACGACCGTTGCGTTTAAACGGCTCGGACCGCCCTTCCCCTTTTGGGTCTCCTCCCCCTATTTTATCGCTCCCGTGGCCCGTCTCTCTCCTCCGCTCCTCCTCCACCTCCTCTTGGCTCCTGCCTCTGCCTGCCACTAGCAGCAGCAAGCGGAGAGGCGGCGAGGGCGTCCGTCAGGGGGGAGAGCTCCTGCCGTGCTGCGCTTCGTCTCCCGTCCCGTTGGTTCTTCCCGAGGTCCGTGCGTGCGTGCTTCTCTTTCGCATCCGGCGGCCGTGGGGGGAAGAAAGCTTGGTGTTCTTGGACTGACGCGTTGCGTTCTTGAACGGGGTTGTTGGGTGCGGTAGTCTCAGCTTTAGTTCGCGCTAGGGTTTGAATTGTTTCCTGCTCTTGTTTTGCGTTGGATTTGGGTTCTTGAGCTGCGATTCCCTTTGGATCTCCGGTTGGATGGAGCAATTCAGGGAGAAGATTAGCTGAAACCGATATTGCATTCAGACACGTAGCTAGCTAGCTTTGTTGCCTTCTGGGGCGGATCTGCTCCCGAAGATCTCCTTTGCTCTTCGAATTCCATCGACGAACGCCGAGAATTTGGCCTGCCGTTCTTGGAACCCGAGTTCTTGCCCCGAAGTTCTCAAAGTTGCTTCTTTTCCTCTTCTCTGACTGAACCTGAGCTGGGGGGGATCTCTTGCTTCCCTCCAGACTCCAGCTATTGAACATGCCATCGGTGGCTCAGCAGCAGGATCGTTTTTTTTTTTCCAAAGTTGCCCCGAAATTCGCAGCGTTTTAATCTATTTCTCGATCTTCCTATGGTCCTACCTGCCGCATTTGTCGTCTTCGAATCGTTCTGGCGTACTAAGATGCGGAATGTCACGCGATTTCAAACTAAACGCCTTTACTTCATGCAGATCCGCGTGGCTTTTGGCGTTTATCGTTTTCTCATGTACAATTCGGTTTGACTTTCTTGCTGCCAGTAGCTCGTCAGCAATGGAGAATCTGAGATCTGAAAACGGCCACCAAGGTGTTGCCATGGAGGGCGTCAAGTTTGCGCCGGAGATGGCCAACACCAACCGGAGAGCCCTCAGTGACATCAAGAACATAATAGGAGGCCCGCACCAACACTTGGCTGTCAGCAAGAGGGGTCTCTCAGAGTAAGCCCCGGTCCCTCCGAGCTGTGCACAAATTCTGCTTGACCTGTAGCTTCCAATTGCATGAACTGGATCTCTAATTGGTTTAAATTTCATTGCTTCAGAAAACCAGCTGCTGCTGTAAATACTAAAGATCAAGCTGGCTTTGTTGGACACCGTCCGGTCACCAGGTTTGCAAGCTATAGCACCTCACTTCTACTAGTTACTACTTACCATCATGTATATATATCAGGTTAATGAAGTAGCATGTCTTGCTCTTTTGTCAGGAAATTGGCTGCAACATTGGCAAACCAACCTACGGCTGCCCATCTGGTAATAGTCATTAAAGATATTCAAATTGTTGCTAGTTTGATAACGTCTGCTCTGCTGTTTGTTTCTGTAAACTTTTCTTATGGCATTATACAACTTAGAACTGCTGTCAGTTAGATAATTTCCTGATATATGGTGCTGCTTCTTATGGTAAATACACCAATTCAGACATTTCATCAGTGTGAAAGAGAATTCAGATTTTATTTGCATGTATCATATCCAGTTTTGATATATTTGAATGTGATGCACTATGTTTTTGCTGTGAAATTGACAATTCTTGGATGGATGTTGCTGCAATTCAAATATATGACCTGTGAAGTGTGAAAGGGCACCCATAGAATTCAAACTTGTATATTGAAGTCCTTTACATATAATAATAATAAATTCAGCTTTTGCATATATGTATAGTATATAAAGTTCTGATCTATGCATTGAATTGAATCTTCTAATTTGTGCTGACTGCTCTTGTAAGTTGTGTACATTTGAATATACATATATAGAATTTGAATATTCTACAAACTTTATCTCATTCTAGTAGACCTTTTTGTTCATATAAATGTCATGCAACTTTCTTTCAGTTCACATCTCCACATTACTACAGTGAAATCCGACCTTGTTTCAACAATTAGTAGTATTCATATATCAGCTCAGAATATTTTATTGCCATGCAGGCCCCAATTGGAAGTGAAAGACTGAAAAGAAACGCAGATACAGCATTCCACACACCTGCAGATATGGAAAACACAAAAATGACTGATGACATTCCCTTTCCTATGCTGTCGGAGATGGATGAAATGGTAAATTGACATTACTTAACCCTTAGTAAAATAGTAAGCATAATAGACTGTCTATTTGGTAGTTGTCACTAATACAAGTCATTTCAGATGAGCTCTGAGCTGAAAGAGATCGAGATGGAAGATATTGAGGAGGCAGCACCCGATATTGACAGTTGTGATGCAGGAAACTCCCTGGCTGTGGTTGACTATGTAGATGAAATTTACAGATTTTACAGGAAAACTGAGGTAGAACTCTGATCTTGAACCTGAAGTTATTTGCAATTACCCTGTTGTTGGCATTTGTAATCTCATTGCAACATTCTGTGTACATAGGGTGCAAGCTGTGTCCCTACAAATTACATGTCAAGCCAAACCGATATAAATGAGAAGATGCGTGGCATTCTAATTGACTGGCTGATAGAGGTGGGGATTTTAAGCAAACGTCTAAAGCTTTCAATTTAGTATTATTCATATGCTCTGTAAGACCTTAAAATTCCATGTTTTATTTCTTTTTTAAATTCAGGTACACTACAAATTAGAGCTGTTGGAGGAGACCCTTTTCCTAACTGTGAACATCATAGATAGATTCTTGGCACGTGAAACTGTGGTGCGGAAGAAGCTTCAGTTAGTTGGTGTAACTGCTATGTTGCTCGCATGCAAGTATGAAGAAGTGAGTGTACCGGTGGTCGAGGATCTGATCTTAATCTGTGATCGTGCCTATACAAGGGCTGATATTCTTGACATGGTAAAAAATGTGCTGCATGTTGATTTTTAGTGCAAAAAAAAAACCCCAGATAGCTGACATTGAAATTTCTGCAGGAGAGGAGGATAGTGAACACACTTAATTTCAATATGTCGGTGCCGACTCCATACTGTTTCATGAGAAGGTTTCTAAAGGCAGCACAATCTGAGAAGAAGGTAAGATACTAATACATACTCCTATTTTTGTGATGAATAAATCATGTAAGCTATAGCTTTGCTGTACAAGTACATAAACCCTGACAAAAAATTATACTACTGGACAGCTTGAACTCCTGTCTTTCTTCATGATCGAGCTGAGTCTTGTCGAATACGAGATGCTCCAGTTCTGCCCGTCTATGCTAGCAGCTGCTGCCATCTACACAGCTCAATGCACCATAAATGGGTTCAAGTCCTGGAACAAATGCTGTGAGCTACACACAAAATATTCAGAAGAACAACTAATGTAGTTATACCTCCCTACTCTTTATATATTACAAAAGGCATACCTTTTCAGCTTGTGCTTACAGTTACATGGCCCCTTCTACGTTTCAGGATTTGCTCTAGGATGATGGTTGAACTGCACCAAAGAGCAGCTCATGGAAAACTTACCGGGGTCCATAGAAAGTACAGCACTTTTAGATATGGCTGTGCTGCGAAATCGGAACCCGCAACTTTCTTGCTGGATGCAAGAACCTAAGCTTGAACTAATATAATTGGCTGGTTATACACACTCTAACTACTTCCATGGAAAGAGTGAAAGAGTGTATATAGACTAAACTACAGAGTGGGGTCTGCATATATGCAACAGCTGTTGCAGCAACTATTTGGTGGGCTGGGTTGGTGTGTTGTATAACTTAACCTCAATGAAACAGTGTTTGTGTTGTTTAGGTTTTTTTCCAATTATATCCATTGGAATTTAATTCGTTGTATCTTGGGCATTATTCTTTAGTCATGTCATGTGACACTTCTGCAATCTGGAAATAAACATTGATTGTGTGGATCTGCTGAATTTGTTTTTTCTGCACCTCTGCAATCTGAAGGATGCTTAGACAAAAAGCTCCATCTCAATGCACTGTCATTGTTGGTATTTTTCCATTGTTACAGGTCTTTTATATCTGTATATGTGCGAAAAAAAGCTTTTTATATCTCGCTATTCACTCAAGACGGTTATCGACCCAGACAGTTGATGCGTGAAACCTGAAGCCATGTCTCATGCCCATTTGCTCCCGATCTTAAATTATGTAGCATGTGTTTCAGGTATGTGAATGGTATTATTGTCAGTTTTTGTCATTTTCTTGTTGGTCATGGATGCTGTGTGTAAAGTGTTTTTTGAGTAATAAGATTTCTTGCCTCAGATGCCATCAGTTTGATCCTTTTAGCCTAGGATCAGATTTTTGCTTCCGCTGGCATCTTTATCATATCTTGTACGTTTCTTTTATTGCATTTCTCTATGCTTTGAACATTAAAAGTCTAAGTGCATCTGAAGGAGTAAAAGATGGCAAAGTAAGCAAAGAAGCTTACTTTGGGTTCTGAATAGCACTTCGACTTTTGGGTTCTGAATAGCTAGCTCTTCCAAGGCATACAAAATAATCAAGTTTACTACTGTGTGATTGTCCTAATAAGGTTTCTGGTAGCAAATCATCCACAAGTTCCAATTGTCGTCTCGTCTAGTCCTATCAAACCTGGTTGTTACCAACTTGCCTCATGCCTGAAATGCCTAATTAACCATATCAAGGCTTCCATATTTATTGGTTCTAGCATATTTAACCCACTATGAGTTATTTCTAATATCGACAATTTTTTAGAATTACGTGGTACAACGCAGACACTCACAACGCACATACACTCACCCCTATGAACACACATATGCAAACACTAATCATATGAACACCTCCGAATGACTGAGCTGGCAAATCATGAGATCCACATACCTTCGAAAAGACTAAGCTGACAGATCATGAGATTCACAAAGTCACCATAGGCGCATCGTTGTCGACGAGCACGAGATTCATGAAGACACCACAAGCGTCTCGCTGTTAATGAGAACGTCGTCTACCACTAAAAGCAAAATCCAATAAATCCTAGAATAAATCCATAAAAATACGAACACCCGTGCCAAGTCGATGACTTTAACCCGCGGGCAAGTTCCATCACAAAAAGCCTAACCAACTGATCTATGATCAGTTCACCATCCTAATATCGACTTTTGGGTTTTGAAGTGACCTCTTTAACTTCCTCTCCATTACTTATGTCCCACTGCATGTTGTGCATTGTATGTTTTTTTATAAAATACAAACCGTATACCCAATCATCTTTTGTATTTATTATTTTAGGTTTATTTTTCTCTTTTGCTTCGTTCCAATCATTTTACTGGCTACTTCAATCACCATCACTAGCTCTAGGAGATATGCTCACAGCAAGAAAGCCCTCAAGTTGTAAATGTTCAAGCAACATCGTTGATTAGAAAAGGCTCAAGTGTGATTTAATTGTAAATCTTTAATTTGATCTAAGTAATATCATACCATCTTCGTCAAAAAAAGAAATTAATTGTACAATTTACCTATAAATCGCGAGATGAATTTTTTCAACCTAGTTAGTTCATGATTAAACAATGATCCTGTTTGGATCCATGGGTTAGAGTTAGATTTAGCTATTTGGGGCTTAAATAGCCCTAAAGTATCCAAACATGAGGGTTATATTAGGGTTATTTGCATCTAACCCACCCAAAAAAACTATCCCCCAAAGAGGTGCTTATTTAGGCTATTTGAAGATATTTGAGGTGGGACCCACAGAGAAAAGGCATTGGCCTCCCATCTGTGCCCGCACGGGATCCTATTCCCCACTCGCCTCCCAGCCTGCCGCCTCCGCACGGCATCCGCGCCTCCTAGCCTGTCATAAACCTTTTTTTGGCTTCATTATGACTTGTATGTTTGAGTGAGACATCTCATTTGTATGGATAAAATAAATTTTATCATATGATGGATGCTTGATTTGTAAAGATGATTTATTTTTGTTATCTGAGTGGGAGGTGGCCACACAACAGTCGCCCACACCAAATCCAGTTGCAAAGGAGCCAAATGATTAGAAAATTATATTTATTGGTAATCTAACTCTTACATCCAAACATCTCTTCAACTAAAGTTAGTTGAGGATTAGTCATGAGCTACAAAATAACTCTAACTTCTAACTTGGTTAGAATATCCAAACAAGGCCAATAATTATCAAATAAAAACGAAAATGCTACTATACCTAAAACAAAAAAAATTTTGGAACTAAAAGGCCTAAGGCTTTGTTTAGATCCAAAATCTTTTTGGATTTTGACATTGTAGCATTTTCGTTTTTATTTGACAAACATTGTCCAATCATAGAATAATTAGGCTTAAAATTCGTCTCGTAATTTACAGGTAAACTGTGCCATTAGTTATATTTTTTTATCTATATTTAATGTTCCATACATGTGCCGCAAGATTCGATGTTCTTGTAAAGTTTTGGATTTTTAGGTGCATCCAAACAAAGCCTAAAACAAAAAGATTCGTCATGTCAAGATCCAAAATTTGAATCGGGAGCAACGATCTGGAGTTGGCAGAGAAGGAACGCAAGACCACAGGAGAGGGGAAAAAAAAACAGAGAGAGCGACCAGAGAGCGCGAGAGAGATCCTGCTTGACCCGACAGACAGCGACTGCAAACAAAACCAGAAACGTCTGGGAACATGTGATGCAGGAGAAAGAATTTCTCTCCCCGCCGTCCCTGTCTCCCTGGCAACTACGATTCCGCCACCTAATCCTCTTGTGCATTAATCAGCATCCATGCTCCCCACCCAATCACGATTAATCCTACGCAGGCAAAGCTTGTTTTTTTTTTTTGTTCTTTCTTGTGCGCCAGTTGGTTCGGATTGATTGATGGGACTTTCTGATTGATTGCGGGAGACTTTGCTTTCCAAGTGGTCGGATTTCGTTGATCCCTTCTGCATTGTGGTTCGCTCCAGCTCAGATCCGATTCTCCAGGTTTGTATCTTCTTTTCGATTTGATTCTTTCGTCTAGTTGCTCGGCGGTGACGAGTAGTTCGTTGGCAATTTGACGAACACGCCGCTGCCGCCCGCCGCCGTCGCCATGGACTCTTACAACGGAAGGGATCATTCAATAAACCCCCGCCCGCCAGCCCCCTGCTCTGTTGGTCTTCAACCTTCCTCTCCCTCTCTTCTTCAATCTCGCTCCCCACCCACCCAGTCCCCGCCGGCCACCCTAGGGGCGGGGTGGGGCGGCCGCCCCAGCTACTGGCGAGCTCGCCCTAGACCCCGGACCCCTTCTTCCCTAGCACCGGCGGCAAGAGAAGAAACGAGCACGGGATGGGCCTTTTCTTCACTTTGTTGAGCCCCGCCCAACAGAGGTGAGACCGTGTGAAAGGCCACCATTGCACACAGGCACCCGCCGCCTAGGTGCCCACCGGCCACCGCGGCTCGGCCTCCGCGCCGAGTGCCGACCGTCGCGTAGTCGCCAGCATCCACCCTCTAACCTGGATTAGCGGAAGAGGAGGCGTGTGTGCTCAGCGGAGGAGACGAGGCGCACGCCGCCAGGAGCTGAGGAAGACTAGGCGGTCGCAAATCCATACGGCGTATGGGGAGGAGAGGACTGGTGTATTGGCTAGGCCTCTCCAAGTTCAGTCATCTCTATCTCTTTTTTTATATTTTATTTATTTATTTATTTATGTATATGGTGCTTGCAGGAAAAGACCAGAGTGTAAGGTGGAATAACAGGATTCTTGGTACTACCAGGCTGCTCAACAAGAGGAGAGCTCCTGTTTGACTTGGGGTTGTGAATTATGATCCTCTATGAACCATACCCTGGAACAGATTTCGTTCGAAAGGGAGCATAATCTGAGAAGAGCGGTTAAGGGGCGCTGTGAGAAGGGATGGCGATGGAGTTGGCCAAGCAATTGCTCACGCTTCTCGGAAGCTACAGACCACCTCTCTGGGCTACAATCATTGCCATTATTTTTGTTATCATCTCTGTCTCGCTGTCCCTGTACTTGCTGTTCAACCATCTGTCAGCCTACAAAAACCCAGAGGTTGTGGATTGTTATCAGTGTTGCGTGCTATTTAAATCAATGTGGTAAATTGTTTGAACTGTGTCTCACTTGGTCTTTTCACTCATTCCTGCCGCATCTGTGTTCTTTCAGGAACAGAAGTTTCTTGTCGGCGTCATTCTCATGGTGCCGTGCTATGCAGTCGAGTCGGTAAGGTGCTATGCTGCTGCTTTGTCATCCATCCCCAGATTAATACCTGTATTTACAGTCCAAGTATAGGATGAGATCTAGCTGTTCAAATGTTGCATCGCTATACCGTTTAACATTTTATGAGAACTATTGCAGTACTTATCATTGGTATATCCGTCAATAAGTGTGGATATCGAAATTATGCGAGATGGCTATGAGGCATTTGCTATGTACTGTTTTGGGCGCTATCTAGTTGCTTGCTTAGGTACTCCTCTCTCAGTTATTACTTCACATTCCAATGTGTTATTATCCATATCTTGTCCTTACCTTGCACTCGTACTTATGCCAGGTGGTGAAGATAGGACAATTGAATTTTTGAAGAGGGAAGGTGGTTCAGGTTCTACTGCACCACTTTTAGGCCAAGCATCTGAACAACGATATGTAAACCATCCTTTTCCAATGAACTACTTGCTTAAACCGTGGCCGCTAGGCGAATGGTTCTACTTGATCATCAAATTTGGGCTAGTTCAATATGTATGTGCCTCTTTATCTTTCATCACAATGGCTTTGCAGGGTGTTGTGAAAATTCAAACTCACTCACTTTCCTTGTCCTTGGACAGATGATAATAAAATCAATATGTGCTATTCTTGCGGTGATTCTGGAAGCCTTTGGAGTGTACTGTGAAGGAGAGTTTAAGTTGAACTGTGGGTAAGAGATATATAAGTTGACTTCATTTACTCAACAATCCTTGCACGAACCTGTCTCATCTGTGCTACATTGTTCCCATCCTACTATCTTTTTTTTTTGGAAGTTATTAAAAATGCAAATGCATTTATGCCCATTTTCCCTTGAACTGTGGGCAGGAATGTATTTGTTATATGTTATATATCACTTAGTGTATCATTAGATTTAGCTGTCCTGAACCTATAGTCAACTTGCTGTTTTCTTGAATCATATATTTCAGATTATGTGCTCTATTTCTGGTGTTCCGTGTTGTGGTAGTTGACTCTCACAAGCTGCATGAATGTATTTTATAACACTCAGTCACAACTAACGTTTGCATCTAATTTATGGTGGTTATGACCCTCCTTTTTATCCTGTACCATGCTTTTTTCTTTATAGATGCCTCATCCTGTATTAGCATACTGTACACAGCTCAGAAATTGTTTGTTAAGTTGCACACTTTTTGAAACATAAGCTGTTTGCTGTTCTTTTTCCCTCTCTCGTCTGTTTGCCTATTATATTCTGTTGCACATGTGCTAGCATTGGTCAACTTGCTCATGCATTTGATGGCGTAGGAATTAAATAATCATGTCTTGCCATTACTGAACTATTTACTTGACTACCAGGTACTCTTACACGGCTGTGGTTCTCAATTTCAGTCAGTCATGGGCCTTATACTGTCTCGTTCAGTTCTATGCTGTGATAAAGGATGAGTTAGCTCATATAAAGCCTCTTGCAAAATTTCTGACATTCAAGTCTATTGTGTTCTTAACATGGTGGCAAGGTATAGCAATCGCACTGCTCTTCAATTGGGGTTTGTTGAGAGGTCCTATTGCTCAAGAATTGCAGTTCAAGTCAAGTATCCAAGACTTTATTATCTGCATAGAGGTGGTTAACTCCTATTGTACCTTTTCAATACATGATTTAGCATTTGTTCATACGGGAAGCTTTGCTGTTAGTAGTTTGAAGAGGGCATGTTCTATAGGTCGATATTTATGCATGTTTGCATTCTTCATGTTCATTTGAAGTAAACCTAACAGTCTTGTGCTATGCAGATGGGTGTTGCTGCCGTTGTCCACCTGTATGTCTTCCCTGCGAAGCCATACGAGCTAATTGGTGATCGTTTTGTTGGAGATGTTTCAGTTCTTGGAGACTATGCTTCTGTCGACTGCCCGTTAGATCCAGATGAAGTCAAGGATAGTGAGCGCCCAACCAAGTTTAGGCTTCCCCAGCCAGATGATCGTGTCAGGTCTTCCACTGCCATAAAGGAAAGCGTTCGTGATGTCGTACTTGGAGGTGGTGAATACGTAAGGGGGACAAATGCTCATTTACCTTCATTTTTTTACTTGAATTACTATTTTCCCCCTATGTTAGCTAAAGTGAAATCTCATCTGACCATTCTCGCAGATTGTGAATGACTTGAAGTTTACTGTGAACCATGCTGTGGAACCCATCAATGAAAAGCTGCACATGATATCCGAGAACATCAAAAAGCGCGAGAAGGGAAAGAAGAAAACAAATGACGATAGCTGCATCAGTTCACCCACATCCTTGACCAGGGTCATCAGTGGGATTGATGATCCGCTCCTGAATGGGAGCCTGAGTGACAACAGTGGTCCAAAGAAAGCACGAAGGCAACGCAGGAAATCAGGTTATGCAAGTGCTGAGAGCGGTGGAGAGAGCAGCGACCATGGCCTTGGTGGGTTTGAGATCCGAGGGAACAGATGGATTACTAGGGAGTGACAACTAAGAGCAATCTGTGGAGATACTATATAAATGTCACAGGAGTTGTCCTGTGGTGATATGCGAAAACCGAGCCAGTGTAAGATGAGGTCTCTGGAATGATGTTGTAGCACGGCCAAATCGAGATGAGCAATCAGTTTGTTGTCTGTTACTCTGTTGATTCTTTCAGCTGACAATTTCAGCTGCTGAGGCCTTGCTCCTGTATTTAAGATGCCAGGCCTACTTAGAGCAAGTGTTGGAAGGAAGCAATATGCCTGTTCTGAGTTCCCACTTCATCCTTGTAAAGTACTTAAGTACAGACTAGAACTAGTCATACAAAAGAATAGATTGATTATGTTTCCAAAGTTAGAGGTCTGAGATGCTGTGCCACTCTATTTGCTTTGTTCCATGCTTTGACGTTATATATCATCATTTTCACTGTTCATTCTGAGGTGGCGTGATTTTCAGGAGGGTCAGGGTCTCAGGGCTGAGAGAGCAGACCGTTGTCACACTATGCTCGTGTGAAGTTTAGCTTCATACTTATGGTATGGTCACACAAGTACCAGAAAAGCAGAACCCTTTTTTCTTTCCTTTTGCTACTACGGATGGACTTTTGAGTTCCTTGAGATGATCAGATTGCATGAGCAAGCACTCTGCCATCTACCTTTCCAATTCCTTGTGTATCCTGATCACTGAAGATGATCATTTGGTTTTCCTTTTTTCAGTTATATAAAAAGTGAACATGGTTGTCTGACGCAACATGCGAAGTGCAAGATGAA
>Ga0182004_10004100_pt1 | contig 11709 bp, 7 predicted proteins | sample Sormic07211540_1_FD_120479 | JGI IMG/M metagenome (GOLD analysis project Ga0182004, IMG submission 120479) | Endophyte microbial communities from Sorghum bicolor roots, Mead, Nebraska, USA - 072115-40_1 MetaG | ecosystem: Host-associated > Plants > Roots > Unclassified | place: USA: Nebraska...
ATATATATATATAAAGATAATCATTCATGGATGCTTTACTTGCTTGGTGCAGGTTCCTTGAGAAGGCGGCGATCGTGGAGTTGGAGGTGGAGGTGCAGGGTTCCGGCAACGGCAAGGGGAAGGGGAAGAAGTGGGCGGCGTGCACGCTGACGGACGTGGAGGAGGTGAAGCAGGTGGTGCGGATGCTGCCGACGTGGGCCACCACCATCCCCTTCTGGACCGTCTACGCCCAGATGACCACCTTCTCCGTCTCCCAGGCGCAGGCCATGGACCGCCGCCTTGGCTCCTCATTCGAGATCCCCGCCGGCTCCCTCACCGTCTTCTTCGTCGGCTCCATCCTCCTCACCGTCCCCGTCTACGACCGCCTTGTCGTGCCCCTCGCCCGCCGCCTCACCGCCAACCCGCAGGGCCTCTCCCCGCTGCAGCGCATCTCCGTCGGCCTCCTCCTCTCCGTGCTCGCCATGGTCGCCGCGGCGCTGACCGAGCGCGCGCGCCGCTCGGCCTCCCTCGCCGGCGGCGCCACGCCCTCCGTCTTCCTTCTGGTGCCGCAGTTCTTCCTCGTCGGCGCCGGGGAGGCCTTCACCTACGTCGGCCAGCTCGACTTCTTCCTGCGCGAGTGCCCCAGGGGAATGAAGACCATGAGCACGGGCCTCTTCCTCAGCACGCTCTCGCTCGGCTTCTTCTTCAGCACCGCCATCGTCAGCGCCGTGCACGCCGTCACCACCTCAGGCGGGCGGAGGCCCTGGCTCACCGACGACCTCGACCAGGGCAGCCTCCACAAATTCTACTGGCTGCTGGCCGCCATCAGCGCCGTCGACCTGCTGGCCTTCGTGGCCGTGGCCAGGGGATACGTCTACAAGGAGAAGCGCCTGGCGGAGGCCGGCATCCAACTCGTCGCCCACGATGCATCAGCATCAGCATGACGTCCGCCTCCATGCCTGAGCCTGACTGATGAACGCCGGCCGGAACGGAACGCATTGCATTGCATTGTAGGAATATACTATATCAGTCTCAGACGGACAGACGACGGACAACTAGATAGATAGATAGATAGATAGATAGATAGATCATCATCAGATTATATACTGTCGTTTGTTTCTAGTACTAATATCCCCAAGACTAATTACTGGGGGAGAATTAATATCCATGCATGCATCTTGCTAGCAGCAGCAGCAGCAACTTATTATACTATATATGCTTGATTTCCTATACATATCTGAGCAGCTCAACGTTGCTGTGCTGCATGCCTTGGGCTGCTGTCGGAGACTTCACCAAATATATCATAGCATCCATCCCATTTCGCCTGCTCTCTTGCCTCCCAGTAACCTCCGACATAGCGGAATGTCCCGTCGCTGCCATCCCTCCGGAACCATCTTGGTTTCCAACCACTGTCCTGCATCTTCCGTGACTGCAATGCAAAGCCATATATCGTCCAATTAGAGCATACACAGACATTTGCTTTCCCAGAGGTTGCAGAGTGATCGGCCGATAAGCATTTGTGTATTTTAGACACAATCACAAACTGATAAACAACTTGTCCCCAAAAAACTTATGCTTCATGAACATGCCTGCCCCAAAAATGTGAAGAAAGATATATATATACCATTCGTTGCCTCGTCTCCAGTCGCAGCTTCTCAGCATTGGCCTTACCATACTCCCCGTTCTCTACATGTCGCTGATCTGGTCTGAGTCTTGAATCCGTTGGTGGAAGTCTCTCCTAAGCAATTAATTGACAGTTTCGTGCTTCAGAAGTGGCACAAAGAATAAATGTTAAATGATCCAATTAAGCATGCCAGGTCGTCTAGCTACCTTGAGTTCTGGAGTCAACTCGTTCAGAGTGATCGCGAACGATGAAAGGTTATAGCGAGTGGGATAAGTTGAAGGTTCATTTTTCTCCCACAACAGAGTCGCATCTGCATTCTGGCCTGATGCACTGCAGTTTACTCTGGGTGCATCGTTAGCGATGGTGCAGTACATGCTCTCGTCCCACTTTCCCATTAGGGTCGCAACATTGGAACCATCAACATCCTTAACGAATCCTTGAACCTTGCATACAACTATATCTTAATAAGATCCATGAAAACGATTCCCAAGGAGACTGTATGGGAGTGTTACGGTAACTGTTAGTCATACAGCATTTTACCTGCCGAGGGCTGCGCTCAAGGAAAGATTGTTGTTTGAATATCAGCTTGCATGAATATCCCCTGTTACCGGTTATATTCATCGTGCCATGGTGATTACAATAAACTCTGCCGATGATAAGGTTATTAATTGTTGTTGTAACCTGGTATAGAGATAAAATTAATAATTATTTGTTTTTCCTAAACAGTTCAGCGAAAAAACTGAAACTGACACATCAAAGGTCTGCACCCATAAAACTGGTAACAGGGGTGAGTGTATTGGCAGTCTGCTAGTCACGCCAGCAACAATAAAAGTAAAGGATATTTACCTTACTCCACTGGAAAGTTTCTCCATCATCAAATTCTAGAGTTAACACACCAACAGGATCCAGCTGGATTGTTTGCCCCCAGAACTTGCTCTTTACATTGCTGTCTCCCCAAAATTTCCAGCCTTTTCCTTCACAATGACAAGCCATGACCATTGGATGATGGCTAACCTGATGCCAGAAATAGAGCATCGTAATTAACTCCAGCTATATATAGTTTGTACTGAAGGTCTAGCATCATAAAACAGTATCGATGTGACCGCAACAATCAGTTGACAGGAAACAATGAACCAATAATGCACTGTGTCACTTTTCATTGAAATTAAATCACTGCTCTTACTTGTAGTTTTTTTTTCAACTGAAATACTGATTTAGAAACTAGTCACACTGCATAATTGAGTAAATATTACCAGTTCATTAATTTGTGTCAGGAGATCAAGCATAGCTCTTATGATTTAACAGAAACAAAAAAGCGACTTTTTAACAAAGAATAGACCTTTTCAGAGAAGAAACGGATTCCATTTTCAGAGTAATCAGCTTCATAGGTTTCCCCTAACAATGGATTGAAAGGTTTGCAGGGACGCCCATCCGAGGAAGCATACCCAGAAACCGCAAATGCAGCAACCTTAAGAATTCTCATCAAACTGTCCCCCTGAATTCAGAAGGCAAACCATACAGTAAAGGTTCTAACTCAACTAATCAATTGTCAGGTGGGAATTTGTAGCAATAATAATACCTTTAGGCCACATTCATATGCACGATCCAACAAATAAGAATACTCCAAATCTTCAAAGCATTTTTGAAGAGATGATAATGGTTCGTTAAAGTAAACAGGCAGACATACTCGTGTAAGATCTCTTCCGACATTATCCTTGATCATTGACCAAAGACTAACACCCTTTTCCTTCTCAACTGGATCAGGCAACTTCGTGCGTCGCTTGAAAAACGGCGACATGCACTCACTGTTAGCCATACCAGCCTTTGATTTCACAAATTTATCACCATAAAGAAAGTTATCCTTGCCAGAATTTGAACCTTTCATCTTCAAGCAAGAAATTGTTACTGAATCACTGAAACTCTGCCTTGTATCATAAAAATGATAGTCATCGTCATCCAAAAGTTCATCCAACTCCTGTTGCCCAACATCATCAGAAGATTCTGTATTGCTGCTCTCTGATGTTAAATTAACATTAAGCAAACATGTTAAAATATAATTTAAGGAGATGGGAGGGGGAGCGACTCAAAACAGATCACTCAGTACAAAGAGCAGCGAGCATGTATGTTTTGAAGACAGAATTAAGTGCATATGTCAGAATAAGAAAACAAGCATAAAAATAATTTCAAAAATCAAGTACCACTGCATTTTCCCTGTCCAGAGCTGGAATATTCAGGCTTCACCAAGTGCGAGCGGAGCTCAATCATATTAGCATTATCATCTGCATTAAGTACCTGAAAAACACAGTATATCATCATGGAACCATGAAAAGGAATTGCAACAGTCAAGAAGGTGAATGTGCACAGTAAACATGATTTCTGTAGAAGGCAGTTGCCAATTGGTTGATAGGTCAGTAATACATGTTGTACAATGAGAACATGGCCAATAGAACAGAACTTTAGATACATTACACACTCACAAAAACCAAAGGGTTTTGTGTAATTATATCTAGAGTTTTGTGTTTTAACAGAGGACACATCCTTTTGTGATCAAGCAGAGGAGTTGATTCAGCATACCCTTGTGTCCTGTGTTTTCACTAGATAGGTCTGGACTCTGATCCTGAACAGATTAGGATTACTGACAATTACTCTTCGGCCTAGAGTGACTTGCTTTTCCAAATGGTGGTGCCAAGCAATCAAGGAGTTTGATAAGAAGATGAGAAAAGGACTGAATTCATTAATCATCTTGGTCGCTTGGGAAATATGGAAACATCACAATGCTTGTGTGTTCCAAATGTCAAATTGCTTCTACAAGCTGTAGCTAATGAGGACATTCTGTGGTGCACGGCTGGAGCCTCTGCTCTCAAGGAGATGCTTCTTCAGCTAAGCACTAAAATATGAGTGTTGTTTTAGTCTACTGTGGTGTGAGTGTCGGGTTCGCAAGCCTCTCTCCCTTGTACTAGGAGTAAATTCTTGTCTCTCCTACATATTATTTCTCTTAATGAAATGACACTCAACCCTCTTGTTCAAGAAAAAAAACATATTGCATAGACATAGATGGCTTGCTATGCCTCGTCATTTCTAGAAGGAAACTTTGCATAGAAGTCGAAACAGTTCTTTCTTTCTTCTCTCCTTTTTTGCTTGACATGCATTTAGTCTTTTTAGTTTATTGGCACATTTAACTTCTGAACAAGCAGAATCCATCAGACTTACATATTAAAGGGGTAAACTGGGTATCAAATGCCTCTGAAGAGCAGAATTAATCCATTAGTTGATCAAAACCGAAAAGAGTAGGGTAGCATGACTTTACTAATGGGCATATCCTGCAAGAACATTACCTCAAGCTGCCTTGGAAGACTTCTGATAAAGCTTACATATTCTTCACAACGTTGTTTCATCTGTGTGTGATACTGTGAGAATTCAGAATGGACGATCTGTTCACAATCTTTAATTATGTCCTCACGAAGCCCTTCTTCATGCATGCGATTTCTAAGTCTCTCGGTAGAAAATGATGCATCATTCTGGTTACACAATAAACCCCAATCTGGAGAAGATTCAGCTCGAGCAGAAACAAGGGCTTCAATCCAAGCCACTCGTTCATTAGCACAGTCTGTTCTCAGCTGCAGTGTCTTGGTTGGAGTAATTATGTAGAACCGCCTGTCATCTGACTTGCTTTCACGGAATGAGGAGATCTAGAGATATTTCAACTTGAAAAAATCAGCATTCAGAAGACAAAATCAAAGTTATGATGTTATGAAAAGTAGTTTTAGCAGTTCATATAACCACTGCAGATCATTGTTAACACATTGACAGGCAAATCTTGGATGCTGCAGATTATTTGGCTTTTTTAATAACAGAGAGCTGCGATTTATTCCTTTCAGATTGTAGGAAAGTTATAGAAACTCAAATTATCCAAAAGATGGAGAAGAAACACAAGGCGAGCAACAAAAATAACAATTAGAATGGTATGGGCTATTGGATACGAAGTGAAATAAGTAGGATGTAGACAGTAATAACTAATTAAATAAACAATAAGCACAGAGAGAAAAGCAAAGGTGAGTGTGAGAAGCTGCAAAAGCTAGTGATTATTAAAAGGAAAAAAACACTTTAGCATATGGTTTTTCATTTCAGCGCGTTGTTAATTTAGGAACGCAATTATGTAATGGTACTACTGGTCTGGATACTGGTACTTGCAGACAAGACCCTTCAGTTTGTGACGGTCGTATGAAAAGGGAAGTCTTGTTCATGGAAGGGAAAGCATAGCATGGTAGTTGTTGGCTGCGCACGCTGCCTGCATCATCTTTGAAGCAGAGTATGCTAGTTGGGTTGTTGACAGGCAATCGAATTGTTTGGGTATAGCAAAGTTTAATCTTTTGGAGTTCCATTTTCGATGCGATTACCATTAATTAAGTAGCAGACGAGAGAGGAGGAATAATTAAATTAGAGAGCGGGCCTGACCCTGACCTTGAGGTGCACGAGGCCGACGACGGGGCGGTCCTGGCCGTAATGGGCGGCGGCGGAGGAGGAGCAGCGTGGGATCTTGGAGTAAGTGAGGATGGCGCCGCGGATGGCGAACCAGCGCGGGCGCCAGCCCTTGCCGATGTTGGTCCACTTGTAGAGCAGCCCGGCCAGGGACGGCGGCGGAGGCGGAGGGGATCCGCCGTCGTCGTCGGCGGCGGGGAGGCAGCACAGCGGATGCAAATCCCTCGCCCGCCGCATTACTAATAGCGGTAGCAGTAGTTTCTTTGGATTCGATTTGGAGCCATGCATGGATCGCGCGCAACTCCTCCGGCCACCTTCATCAGTTTATATACTATACTATCCCCTACTAGAACTAGAACTCCGGCCATCTCCAAGTCCACATCATCTATCTATCTATCTATCTATCTATCTATCTATCTATCTATCTATCTATCTATCTATCTATCTATCTTTCTATCTATCTACTGGAGTAGTACTGTACTATACTACTGTAGTACTAGAAGAGAAGCTTGGCCTCCTGCTGGCGCCCCACTCCACTGACCACTGGTTGGTTCTTGCTGACGTCACACGTACGTCTCCTTCCTGCTCGTCTTGATTTGCCGCCACTCCACGCGCGGGCCACGGGGACGGCACGGGGCTGCTCACTCACAGTCACAACACAATCGATCGATGATGAGACACTACAACTGCAACGTATCCATCCTGATCGAACTGGGAATGCACCCGCGGCGCCGTCGTCGGTCAAAATATTCTGCCCGCGCGCGATGGATCGATGATCATATCGTCGGCCGGGGGAAGACGATGATCATTGCATTGCAGCAGGCAGCCAGGCAGATACTACTATTGCATGGTGTTTGTTGGTGTCATGGATTGCCCTGCCTGTGTCTCAATCAACCAATGATAATGTGTGCTACTCCTTAGAAAGTAGAGTATCGTTTTTGACTTAGATTTTTTATTTGACCGTTCAATTCATTTAATTTTTTTTATAAATATTCTTTATTTTATTATGATTTATTTTGTCAATAAATAACAATTTATTTTATTATTGACATAAAAAAATAAATAAGATGAATGATTAATAAATAAGAAATAAGAGTTACAAATGACACTTTCGGAAGTACGTCTCGGCCGAGGCCTGTTTGGGCGCATACGTGCGTCTGGCGCGTGATGAGTAGGTGTTGCTCTCTACTATGTGTGGCTGGATCCACATCATCACGTTCGTGCACACCAGCTAATCAATATGCTGTCTCTCTCTAGTCTCTCCTACAGTATATATGCTAGGTATGTTGTATTAATTAATTAATTGATAGCTGTTGGATCACAATCTCGGCACAGCCAACATTTGTATTAAGGCCCTTTAGTTTCAAATTTTCATCCATCCCATCAAATCTTTAGACACATACATGAGACATTAAATGTAGATAAAAAAATAAACTAATTACATAATTTGGTTGAAAAATCACTTGATGAATCTTTTAAGCCTAGTTAGTCTATAATTAGCCTTAAGTGCTACAGTAACCCACATGTGCTAATGACAGATTAATTATGCTTAATAGATTTGTCTTGCAATTTCCAGACGAGGTATGTAATTTGTTTTTTTATTAGTTTCTAAAAACCTCTCCCGACATCCTTCCGATACATCCGATGTGACACCCAAAAATTTTTCGTCTCCAATCTAAACAGGACCTTAGTAAAGACCTAACTCCCTCTCTCTTAGGACCTGTTTAGATTGAGAATGAAAATTTTTTGGATGTCACATCGAATATGTCGGAAGAATGTCGGGAAGAGTTTTTAGAAACTAATAAAAAAATAAATTACATAGCTCGTCAGGAAACTACAAGACAAATCTGTTAAGTATAATTAATCTATCATTAGCACATGTGGGTTACTGTAGCACTTAAGGCTAATCATGGAGTGACTAGGCTTAAAAGATTCGTCTCGTGATTTTTAACCAAACTGTGTAATTAGTTTATTTTTTTATCTACATTTAATGATTCGATTAGGGATGGATGAAAAATTTTTAGGTGAGTAACTAAACAGGGCCTTAACTCTTCGTTCTCACTGTCTAAGAAATCAATCATACTCAACTTCGATCAAGGCCTTGTTTACTTCCCAAAAAATTTTACAAAATTTTTCAGATTCCCCGTCACATCGAATCTTTAGACGTGTGCATGAAGTATTAAATATAGACGAAAATAAAAACTTATTACATAGTTTGGTCGAAATTGACGAGACGAATCTTTTGAGCCTAGTTAGTGCATGATTGGACAATATTTATCAAATACAAACGAAAGTGCTACAGTACCTGTTTTGCAAAATTTTTTGGAACTAAACAAGGCCCAAATATACATTTCAAAATATTAATATTTATGATACCTAATTAATATTATTAGAGAGATTGTTAAATCTATTTTTATAATAATATTTATTGATCGTATACCTTGTGTGGAATACTAGAATTTAAGTTGATGTACTAGGACGGTCCAACCTTAGGCTATTTGTCAATCTCCTATGGCGCTCGTTAGAGGCGCGTCCTTTGTTTAATTTAACTCTTATATCTTAATACAATGATGCTAAATCTTTTACGTATTCGAGAAAAAATAAATTTATTTAAAAATATAAATGTTGTTAATATTTTCTACAAACCTAGTCAAATTTAAGCATGGAAAAAAATAGCACACTATTTTTGCCGCTATAGCCTGAAATAGCTTGAAAAAAATTTTGCCGCTATTTGCGTTCATGCACAATTTTACCACTAAAGTACGCTAATTACGGTTTATAAAACGCTAAACACCTTGGCCTTAGCTCGCTATTTAAAACATGAAATTTAAGAAAGTTTAATTGACACACACCTCATAACGACACTTATATAGGGACAGAGGGAGTATAAAATTGAGATCACCAAACGGTAGGGATGTAGATTTTAATAATTACATTAGGTCATTACATTGACTCAAAACTTGTTTAAGTGAAATATAATGACATTTCACATAATTTGAGTTGGAAGAAATAAACTAGAATGGGATTTTAATTACAATAAAGCGTTAGCTGACCAAAACAACATTATTGTTACCCACTTGCATCCTTATCAGGCAATTTAAACCTATTAATTAAGTGAGCTTTTGTCATGATTCACTAACCCAAAACTAGCAATCACTATCGGTTTAAAATTGGCCTTCACTATTGATTTTGATCCGGTGAGCCACCGGCAATGTTGACAATGGAATTTCACTGCCAAAGTTGGGCAAAGGGGTGGAGAGGCGTGGGATCTAGATAGGGCGGAGATGGGATTAGGAGTGAGAGGGACCGGATGCGAAGGAAGGGCAAAGATATATGGTGGCACCATTGGATTAACATGTAAAGATCAAGATGCCTAAAAGAGGGGGTGAATTGAGCTTCTCTCAAAATTTAAGCAACCTATAAGCTCCAATTCAACCCCTTGTACCTAAGTGTGTTCTAGAGAGCTACCAGATAAAAGTTTTGCAACCTAGTTCCAATCATATTCTAGCATGTCAATTCTAGGAATGTAAAATGCTCAAAGTAAATGCTAGAAAGTAAAGGATGAGAGCAAGAAGGAACGCGACGATGTTTTGCCGAGGTATCGGAGAGTCGCCACTCTCCACTAGTCCTTGTTGGAGCACCCGCGCAAGGGCCTTGCTCCCCCTTGGTCCGCGCAAGGACCAAGTGCTCTCTATGGGCTGATTCTTCGACACTCTGTCACGGTGAATCACCAAAAACCACTCACAAGCCTGACACGAGCCACCCACAATAACTCCGGGTGGTCTTCGTGCCTCCAATCACCACCGAACCATCTAGGTAATAGCGATCACCAAAAGTAACAAGCAAAAAACTCTCACTTGACCCAAACAAGGCTCTAGAGAGTGGTGGATGCACACTTGAACTCTTGGAACTCACTAGAGAAGGATTCACTCAAAAAATCACTCAATTCTCTATCCTCTCTAGGCTCTTGCTTCTCTCTTGCACCACAAGGTGTTTCTCAGCTGATCAAATGAGTAAGAGACCTCCCATAGATGAGGTGAAGGAGTATAAATACCCCCCCATCAAGTCCAAGGGCCGGCCACCCGAATTTCTCAGAAAACAGGAGCACCAGACGCGCTCAATGTTGCATCGGACGCGCTCCGCAAAACGCCCGGTGCTCCATTAACGGCTGACTGTACTTCACCTGCCACACACCAGACGCACCCACAGTGGGTCCAGTGACTCACTGAGACAGCGTCCGGTCAGAGGGCAAACTTCAACCCTCTCTGGGTAAGGGACCGGACGCACCCCAGTGGGTCCGGTGCGTGCGTCCGGTGCTCGGTCAAAGTTCATACCTCTCTGGGTATGGGACCGGACGCACCCTAGTGGGTCCGGTGCGTGCGTCCGGTGCCTAACCCTAGGCTCCCAGACGTGCTGACTCAAGTCAGCACCACCGGACGCGCTCACAGAGGGTCCGGTGCTAGCGTCTGGTGCTGTTTCAGCACCTAAACTTCGTCGAAACTCGAACTTTTCAAAACGAAGTTTGGTTTTCTCGATCTAAGGACTTTCTCAGAGCGTCCTAGTGCTAAGTTTACCAAGTGTGCACCACATCTAAACCTAAAGCCTTGTCTAGGTCAAGCTACCCGCTCAATGCCCCCCTTAATAGTACGGTCAAAGAAAAAACAAAGTCCTAAACTACTCTAAGTGCCCTTCTTCACCATATGGCACCTAGACCTAGTCTAGTCTCGATGATGTCCAATCATCCTTTGAAAACCGAAACGATTTCCACCATTAAGTCGGCATGAAAGATCTAGTCCATCGATCACCATTACCATGACCTAACATAAATGACTTTGCCTCTGTAAAACACATGTTAGTCATAGTAATCAACATTGTCATTAATCACCGAAACTCATTAGGGGCCTAGATGCTTTCAGTGCCGAGGCCATCAACATATCGATGGGGCGCTGTCGCCTTCTCACATATCGGGATCTACCGCCGCCATCAAAACTTTTGGTGGAGTTAGCAATGGCTGCCATGGTCTCCAGTGAGAAGCGATTACTACATTCTCACCTTTCAGACACTCACTCGCCTCGCCCATGTGGTTGTTTCCCATGCCATGGATGGATTCCTCAACCCAAATCTTGATGCAACGTATATGTGTGATGTGGCACCGAAGAAATGTACAGTGTGCAAGGAAGAGAAGGGCCTAGGTACCATCGCTGTCGCCTGAGAAGAAGGGCACAGAGGGCTAGGAAGATGGGCATCATCCACTATCGAGACACGCGGGGAGACACACGAGAGAGGATGAGAGAGATGGGTTAGGTGAAACGTGGGGATTATTGGATGTGATTTTCATTTTGTAATGGGATTCGCCTGAGAAGAAGGGCACAGAGGGCTAGGAAGATGGGCATCATCCACTATCGAGACACGCGGGGAGACACACGAGAGAGGATGAGAGAGATGGGTCAGGTGAAACGTGGGGATTGTTGGATGTGATTTCCATTTTGTTATGGGATTCATCTTGTTGACACCGTTTTTGGGCACGTGTCTAGGATGGCAGGATAAGGTGGCAGTACGATGTTTACAAAGCGGGTTGCCGATGAGGATGGTTGCCGATGAGGGGGAAGTTGAATGTGACTAAGTCC
>Ga0182004_10004101_pt1 | contig 11706 bp, 10 predicted proteins | sample Sormic07211540_1_FD_120479 | JGI IMG/M metagenome (GOLD analysis project Ga0182004, IMG submission 120479) | Endophyte microbial communities from Sorghum bicolor roots, Mead, Nebraska, USA - 072115-40_1 MetaG | ecosystem: Host-associated > Plants > Roots > Unclassified | place: USA: Nebraska...
CATGCACAAAGGCAAGGGAAGCACTAAGCATAACAAAAAGATTAGCGACAACTGGCCATACATATCCCTTTTAAATACCCTTCCACAATACTTAGGATGGAGTAGAGCACAGAAACATCTCAACAAGTATACAATATTATTCCAAAATGTATAAACATTTTGAAATGATATGGTCCATTGGTCATATACATGCAAATTCTGTTAGCACGTAATTTATATCTCAATCTCCTTGTAAGTCCAATGTAAACTGTAACACTGCCACACTGGCACAATATAGCAGGAGTGAAGTAGGTGGTCCTTGGACCAAAGTGCAGCATAGCTTAAATAGATTATATGACAAGAAAAAAAAAGATTTAGCACAGAAATGACAAATAAACCATAGGACTTAAGACATTTTTTTCTGGTACATTACTTACAAATTGCTAAGTTCAAACATGAGAACTAGCTGAATGAATAGGTAGAGAGTGAGTTATAAATGAATGGGTCTGGTTTATATGCATCAGACTCCATAAACTGTTTGGAACAGAAATTCAGAGATGGAGAAACTAGGAGTACTGACCTCATGCTTGAAGTGTTGAACTTCACTAATGAAAAGTGAATGGTGCTCTCACAATCTTTACAAACAAAATCTGCTGATGAAGGCAAAATATTAGTTCATTACATTAAATATTCAGATTTTTCAATGGCAGCTTCAAGTTTTCATTCAGGAAAAACCGAAATGTATATAGTAATATCAGAAAGTAAGATATAGTTGCAAGTAGGATATAAACATATGAGCTGACAATGGCACTTGTGTGAACCAAGGAAATCATTCACAGCCATTTCCCCACATCTGATATTGTCCTAAGTTGATGATACATAATTGATTCATTCAATAAATCAATCAGAAAATGCTTTGTGCACTTCAGTGGCGTAGACTCTTTTCATCTAACATAAACCAGTAGTGTGTCTTCACGCACCTTTGATAACAACAAAATGACCTTTCTAATTAACAAAAACAGCAATATGTGTAAGGATGAAGAATCCTTTCCTCCATTTTGTTCCCATCAACATCAACAGATAAAAAGTTTTTTGCCATAATGATTGGCCTGGTGCAGCGGATTTGGACAACCCTGAAACCCAGCCCTTTTTGCAATACAATGAACCAATTGCAGCTGTATAGCCAGTTTCATGGAGCAAATTAGCTGTCAACCAAAAGTACAGTGCTATCAGTCAACCAATATCACCATAATGCATTAACATCCCCCACCCAGTTGGCTTGGCTAGTAATGCTCAACTACCTCTTCCACCATAGACCGAATCTGAAAGTATCACTTACAGCAATGGTGGCATGCGATGGTACAAGAAAACTAGCACACTAATGTAAGCAAGATTATTTGCAAGCTTGGGAACGACAAACAGAAGATTGTGCAGTGGCAAGTTGACTCGCTCGCACGATATGAACTCAACCTGAGCATTGCAGCTTGTATTATATTATGCAAATCGCAGATGAGCATCTTATTCAAGTCGTGCTACGATTCCAGGATATGTTGCCTACTTCAGTAAGAGCTGCTTAGTATGCCCACCCCGCCTAACAGGCCAATGCTTCTTGAACTGAGATGAATTTTGCTTGAGCATGGCCACATGGGTAAAGCTATTGCAGATTGTATAAAATAAAATTGAACAAATATAACAAACACTGCCAAGTTGGCTATCATATCAACAATTTTGAGTCAAAGGCGCCTAGGTGGGAAATTGTCTTAAGATTATCGCAATCTGTGTCCGTCTTTACAAGTCCATCCAACTGATTGTATATGAGATTAACGAGCATATGTGCAGAGCAAGAGCAGGGTCGGACCAAGCAAAGGACATGGGTGTACACAGCCGATAATTTTTTGCAAAAGAACGAAATTAGAAGGCATAATAATACAGGTATACACTTGCAATTAGATCAGATCCGATTATTAAGAAAAGCCAGAATAGCTTAGGTGAGGCTTGTGGTGCTCGGCTTCGCAAAGAAGGCAGGGAATAGAAGAGGCGGGCATACCTTGTCGGTGCTCGTTGCCGGAGAAGGGCCCGACGAAGCCCTGGGAACCTGGCGAAGGGCGGCGGCGGTCGTCGCCGAGAGAGAGAGCACGCGGGGAAAAGGCGGCGAGGTGGGGGACTGGGGAGAACGCGCACCCACAGCCACACCCACACGGCACGGGCTACTGGCACATGGGCCGTTCCTTTTTCTTCGAACAATATATTTTTGTATTCTTTCTTGACTGTAGAGCACTCGCAATGCAGAAAACATAGTGTTTTCCATAAACATTAATTATAGTATCATCTAAGCATTTTACTGATATGATAAGAGAGTTATTGAAGAGAGAGAGCAAAAATCATAGAAACTGGATCTAAATTAGAAACCATGTCTACACAAAATCTAAGATATGAAGTGATATGATTGGTTAAGAATGGAGAGAGAATGAATATGATTGGGTAAAAAAAAATATTCTATAGAAACTATCCATTGGGACTATAGTTTCTATATATAGTGTCTATAAAAATTAATACATATAGAAACTACATGTAGTTTCTAACATTGGGAGTGCCCGTATACATCTAGTCAAAACGTACATAAAAAAAAACTATTTTATACTTCCTCCACTCTGTACTAATAATTCAAGTCATTTTAGATGAGAATACAATTTTCAAAGCACGACTTTAACTTCTTATTTTATAAAAATACTTATTAGAAAATGATATAGGTACGTTTTTATGAAACTACTCCCTCTGCATGAAAACATGCAACTATGGGTTGCATGCGAGAAAAGATAGTTCACGTTTGACCAAGTTTCTAGTGAATAATATTCATATTTATGGCTCCAAATTAATTTATTATAAAAATATATTTCATAATTAATCTAATGATGTTTATTTAATATTATAAATATTGATTTTTTTTATTTATAACTGGTCAAACTTAAGATACTAAACCCATGACACTATGCTGTATATTTTTCTGAACGGAGGGAGTACTTTTCAAGACAAACCTATTCATATGGTTTAATTTAAAAGTTATTTATGATTTATATTTCTAATATTTGATCTAAATCTTATCCAAAACAACTTGAATTATCAGTACAGAGAGAGTATAGGATAGGACTATCCATAGTTTACAATTTGTAATTGAAACATAAATATGTAATGATATATGATGTGGTTTGTGTAGGGATTGCAGTGGGTGGTATTTAAGTCTGAACTCCGTGGATTTTGGGTCCAGCGGGTTCGGTACCTGAAAGGCCGAACTTTATTGGGTTTGGTTTCGGGTTTTAGTTTCCACTCGCGAATATCCAATGGAGGTCTAAAATATATTATTTTGAATAAAACTCATGTTTTTATTAATAAATTATTAATGTAAGCCATTAAGTTTGTTTTAAGTTGAGTCATGAAATTGTGTTTTGTTTATTGCCTCTTTGTTTATACGCGTGAATATGTAATATATATCATGCATGTGTTGCTAGAAATTTATTGTTGTTTTAAATTGTTATATAGTGGTGGGTTTGGGGATCTGGTCGGGTTTCGGGATGCACCGGGTTCGGTTTTGGATTTGGACTATCGCCAAAATGGTGTTTGGGGCGGTTTCAGATTTTGATTTTGAGTTTTGGGTTTAGGTCCAAGGAGACTCCACCTGACCCGAATTTCTACATTTGTGGAATACAACGTATTTCTACATGACCCTAGTGATTTACAATATGAGAGATATGACTATTTAGTTGATGATTAGAAAGATGCGACTATTGGCAAAATTTAAGAGCAACTCTAGTAGGTTCCATACTTAAACCCCCATTGGGGGAGCCAAGCACGCCGAGGGAGGGCCTCGTCGGGGATGGAGAAGGAGGCCAACTGGCATTGGAGAGGTACGAGCGAGTGCGGTTCCACGAGCACATGGGAGGGGAAAAGGACCACAATTGTCATTTGAGGGCTTGGTCTAGGGCCCCTAGGAATGAGAGGTGGGTGGGGGATTTGAGAGCCTTTCAAATTTGAGGGCTCTAGTAGGGGCTCTATTGGAGCTCGTTTTTTGACTCCACCCCTCAAATTTGGTTATAAGGTCTCCCCTGACTCTCTTCCGCGACGAGGCTTGCCCCTTGGTTGATGGCACCCATCCCCAGCTCTCCCCCTCCCCTAAATCACTATCTCGGTCCCTCTCCCGTGGCAAGCCCCTCCTGTTCTTGACTCCTCTCCCCAACACCTTCTACCCTAGGGTAGGCAGGCGGCGCTACCTCCGCTTTGTCTAGATGCTAATGCCGATGAGATTTAGTATGGGAAGGACAAAGAATGATGAGCGAGTCCCCTTGTGACAGTTTCTATCAAAAAGATTTGAAAAAAGGAGCAGCTCTCAAATTAAAAGTAGTGGTCCTGATTTGAAGACTCCTGCTGGAGTTGCTCTAATAGATTAGCAAGATAATAAAAACTGCATAGATTTAAGAAGAGAAGAACAATCTAAAACAATTAGAGTTTAACTCTTTTTTCATGTTGCAATAGAACATACCAAAGACTATCTCCAACAATCCTCACCTAAATTACAAGACTCATTCATCCTTTGGATAGCGCTATAGTTCAAAGATTCAATACCTATTTTAAGTCTCCTCCAACAACAAGACTAAAAAACAACACTCTCTACAAATGGATCTCGAGGAGAGAGGATATCCAAATTTGGGTTATACCTCTCTTGATACCGAAAATAGGTCTTTCGTATAGGTACTCTATTGGAGGCTATAGGTATTATATTGACGACCCATTGGTACTCGTTGGAGGCTCTAGATATTGTGTTGAAGATCTATTTTGGGTTTAGGTTATACCGCTTTTGAACGGATTCCTTAAGCTCTAGCTGCGCGCTATAGTACTAGATGAGCCACAAATCATGGGTTCTCCTGACTCTAGGCTCGTATTGTGAGTAGAGATAAAAAAAATAGCTCCTATAAACGTTGCTGCCACAGTGCCTGTATAGAAGTCGCACCTAAAAAAACAAACTGTGCCAAACTATCTTTTGGAGTTGGATGGAGCGGTGAGCAGCCGAGATTCTTGAAAGCTACATCCGGCCCCAATCTTTTGACCAAGTTGTGACATAAAAGTTCTTTAGCGGTAACATGTCAGTTGCCCACTTGTTTAGAGTTGCGTCAAAGTCAACACTAGGCACAAAACTCAATAATTGAGCCTTGTATGTATACATATACTCTGTGGCGGCTACGAGGAACGCCACGAATGGATAAGCAAGCTAAGCACCACTGAGAGTATTTACTTGCGAGTTTTGGAAGTTGTGATGGAGACGGAGGTTCCGAGCAGCACCGGAAGCAGATGGTCACGGGTGGCTTCATCCCTCCCTGTCAGGAACGTGCAAGACCTCGCGGCATGTCCTGAAGAGATGACAGCCCAGAATCTCGAAAGGTACATCCGGCCGGACATTGGAGTTCTTGTTGAGAAATCCAGCGAGGTTCCCGTGATCGACCTTGGCAAGCTCTTCAATCCCCGTTTTGTGGAAGAGGAGGCTGCTCGCCTCAGGTTTGCTTGTGAGGATTGGGGATTTTTTCAGGTACGTAGTCAATTTACTTGTGACAAGATGATTCTTAATTATCTGTATAATTTTACGAGAAACGGAGCCCATATAGGTCCTCTTTGGAATGCAAGATTTTTTTATGCCCGTGTTTTTCTTACGAAAATAAACTGATTCTTGTGCTCCAAAGAAGCCCCTTATTAACTAGTGTTACCTATGTCAAACTTGTTTCTGATATCATGGTTTATTCACCTCTAGCAGGAGATCCAACAATTTCTGCTCCTTATTAATATCTTGAATTCATCAAGCATGATATGAGATATTAACCTACTAATGTCAACTTCTCCGCCTCTCACAGCTTGTAAATCATGGAATAGCAGACGAGATAATCACAAATATAAGAAGTGACATTCAGAGTTTCTTCCAACTTCCCTTGGAGGTGAAGTGTGCCTATGCACAGGTTCCAGGAAGCCTTCAAGGCTATGGCCAATCGTTTGTTGTGTCGGAAGGTCAAAAACTTGACTGGTGTGACAGGTTTTCCATCATAGCCCAACCGCCTCAGGCCCGTGATATGAAATATTGGCCTACTCAACCTCGTACTTTCAGGTCAGCATGTCTAAACTGCAAGACTGAGTTTAGACCTTTCTCTTTACATATAGTGTTGTACATGATTTAACTATTTAGGACTTTGTTGTGATACCCTTAAATGACTGTGAGGTTCATTTAATTAGATCGGATGATTAGAATCATCTTACTTTCTAGGAGGTAATAGATGAAATAAGTAAAGTTTTAGATATAAAAGATGTTTTCTAGATCTAATTGGTGCATGCATGATCTATTAGATATGATGAATCTTGTAACTTTGCATATAATATAATTTAATTAGAATAAACTAATTAATTTTTGGTGCACTTGTTACTTAGGAACGTATATAATATGGCACGTATATGAAACTTTATGATAGCTACTTGTCTTATTAGATGATCCTCTCAATTATGTATGTAATATGACCAGTTTTTAATTTTAGCATAAAATGTCATCAAGCTTTATACACGACAAACCCGTCACAAATTTATTTCTAGTACCCTGATGTTATTGGTGGATAAATTTAACCTTAGAATGTGGTAAGAGTGATAGTTGTCATTTTTTTTAGCCATGGGAACCAAAAAGAGAAAAGAAAGATGTGACGACATCGCACAAAAGAAAGGGTGCAGCTATGCGCAAGAACAAGGAAGGGGCTGCATGCCCACCCATGCCTCGCATTATAAGATAGATTTGAGTTTTTTTTCTTTTTTAATTAATTAATTAATTGATCTAAAAATCTAAAAAATTATTGGCTTAGTTTATTTGAGATATTAAATCAGCCAACAGTAATTTCAGCTATGACTTTTCAGACCAGCGAACAGGCTTTCCTAGAAAGTTAGCATTGCCCAACTATTTAAGCATGATGTGGTTCTCTCTTTTTATTGTAGCCAACTGGCGATCCTACTATGACCCATTAAGCTCCTAATCTTCTGAGTTAAATATAACTAGCGAACCTAACATAACTTTAGGATCTCCTAACATGGGGTCTTTGAGCATTATTGAACTCTATGACTAGGGCTTGAACTCTATGACTAGGGCTTGATCCACAAGTATTTCCCCCCACGTTAGCTTTATTGAAGGGGTCGCCCGCCCTAAGTCTAGCCCTAAACAAACATAATAGAAGTTGTGCATCAATATCATTGTGTTGTCTAATATGTTTAAATATAATGTTGAATAAAGATAATAAAGAATTACTAGAGCAAAAAATCATGGTGAGTTTTCATGACAAAATAGCATATCCTTTTATGGTAAAATACATAGGATCAAACATGTTGAAACATAGGATGAGTCAAACTACCTACCCTCAGTTTTAATAAGAGCGACATTCACAACTGAACAATCCCCATGCACTTGAATGTGTGTCATTGAATTCAGTAGTAATAATATGCATTTATTATTTTTTGTGATGCTAGGAAATCTATTAATGACTACTCTTCTGAGTTGATGAAAATTATTGGTTCTGTTGTTCACTTCATTGCTAAAGCATTAAATATTGATCTCAAACTGATGGACGACAAATAGGTGTCTCAAGTTTTGAGGATGAATTACTACCCTCCATGCATGACCATGGCTGAAAAGGTATTGGGCTTGTCACCACATTCAGATGCATCTTTTCTAACTATCCTTTTAGAAATTAATTCAGTTGAAGGCCTTCAAATTAAAAGGCACAATGCATGGATCACAGTGAAACCAAATCCTAAAGCATTGCTGGTGAATGTGGGTGACTTTCTTGAGGTATGAAATCTTTTTAGAAAATTATGTCTGTCAAATATATTCTTACTAGATGATGTATTCTCTTCTTAAATTACTTATGGAATTGTAGAAAAATATTAACCACTATTTCATAAATATATTACAACTTAAATAAAATATAATCTTCTATTCACACTTTTTTAGACATTAATGCATGTTTACTTTAAATATACAGGGTAATGCATCTTGCAAAAACAATGTTTATTTGTGCTGCATTTAAGTTGTGCCTACCGGTTTGTTCATAATTTATTTTTCTAGTAATGTTTTGTCTACAACCTTGTGTTGAACGTCAGAAAATGCTTCCATCACTAAAAGATCACCCTAATGTGAAGGCGTGGGAATGGATTGAAACCCATGTCCATATCAATGGGATACATGGCATATCCATATATGAGGATTTAAGAGACAAATCTAGTCAAGTGAAATTAAAGCTACAGAATGTCCAATCCAATATAGTCACCTCAAGTTTGAAGTCCATTCAATTATCCAGTTAACCAACAGCTTTGGGTGTGTTCGGTTGTATCCATATGGCTGCATCATATACCTTGGTTGAGTGGAAACACGCTGAGTGGATGTAGTGACCTAAAGAAGAGTGTTTAGTTGGCTGCATGAGCATAAGTGTGCAGTGAGGTAGAAGGATAACAAGATAAGGATGTCAATCACTTTGTTGTCAGTGGCCATCTAGGGTGAGACATTGATGGATGTAGCACCATTCAACTCCATTTGTTACTATTCGCAAAAAAAAAACTCCATTTATTACTCATCTTGCCTATTCCCGATTCTACTCCCATGTCCACCACGCAAATGGGAGATTTCTAAACCTCTATCTCTAGACTCCAATTTCCTCCAACCTCATGTAACATTTGGAAAGAGGTTTGGGCTATAGGCCCTAATTATATTTTACAATATAGTGCATTATATTTATTTAGATATATGATTACTTCTTGAATAATAAATGATGAACCAACTTGCTATCACATTCGTCTTATTTTGTTTATTGGATGTCTGTAGATTATGTCAAATGGAAAGTACAAGAGTGTTGAACACAGGGTGACAATAAATGCCAATCAAGAACGGTTAACCATATCAGCATTTCATTTTCCATCACTTGATGGAGTAGTTGCACCTATGACAACCATTACAGAAGAGAGGATCCTGTACAAGACAATGGGAGTAGAAGAGTATTTAAAAATCTTTATGTCAAACAAACTGGAAGGCAAGAGCGCATTGGATCATGCAAAGTTATCATAAAAGAATGAAGAGTTCTACTAGGTGGGTCAAAGCGGTTGCTTGTAAGGAATTAAATCTATACAAAGATACGCAACTCTTCTATGTGTTACAGAAAATATAAATATTGGTTTATCTCTATATATTTTCTTCATTCTATAAAAGGACATCTTCCTGTCTAGCGTTAATGGCTCATGTTAATCAAGACTTTTATATTGTTGTTGCATACAACAGAAACATCAATCTCATACACCTTTTATCATTATGGTACATTTAGAAGTGATAGTGGTAACACATCACCACTGTATGTTGGTAACATAAACTGATAATCCATCTAAGAAGAACCAAATAATGGTATTAAATGTTACTCCCTCTATTTCAAATTATAAGACGTTCTAGCTTTTCTAGATCATTCCTTTTACTATGTATCTAGATATGGTGTATATTTAAGTGCATAGTAAAAGTTATGTATCCAGAAAAGTCGAAAAGTCTTATAATTTGAAATGGAGGAGGTACCAATATCGGTTCATATAACTTCAATGACGCCTTAGAAAAAATTGATACTATTTAGGTATCATGTGAATAAAATGATCGAGTTTGATGAAGTTGATCGTGATAGCATTTGATAACACTTCCTATACATTACACCAGGCTAATAAATAAAATAAACAATATCAATCCTTTTAAAAGTCATTGACCGCACTACTACAGAAAAAAATTTTCCGAGACGTCTGAAAAAGGGGCTCGGAGGCGGGCAAACAATTCAACCGCCTCGATTAATGCTTGGAACTAACCGAGGTGGTCATTTTTATTAACTGTGGCAGTAACAAATAACCGCCTCACAAAATCGATTTACCGAGGCGGTCGTATTAAGACAACCATCTCCAAAAATGGTTTATTTTCTGATGTGATCACCTTATAACAATCGTCTCCATAAATCTATTTTTGGAGGCGGTTACGATACGAGGCATGCCTCTATAAATAATAGTCCATCAGGCAGCCCGTCTTGGCCCATACATGCTGATTGTATATATAATGGACTTTAGGATTTCATCGCCACTCTCCAGCCGTGCCCCCCAACTCCCAATCGCACCCCTCCCCTCGCCCTCCCCGTCCCACACCGTGCCCCTCCCTCACCTCACCCCGGCCCTCCCTATCCCTCACCCGCCTTTCCCTCTCCCTCTCCCTTAGAAACTCCTCCCGCCTCTCCCTCTACGGTGCAGCGCGGTTCTTCCCGCCTCTCTCTCTCAGGGCGGCACGGCGGTACGAGGTCGAGGTGGTGTGGCTGGGCGGTGCGACGACACGGGGCTGGGTGGTCAAGGCTAGGAGGCGTGTGGAGCGGGCACGCGTGGCCAAGTGGCATGAGGATGGGCAATTGCGAGGCTGGGCGGCACATGGAGGTAGTCAACTCTCCCCATCTTCCTTTCTCTTCCTCTCTTCATCTCCTCACTCTTCCCTCCCTCTCCTTCTCCGGCGAGCAACACCCGGATCTGGCATGGAGGTGAGGAGGAGGCCAGCGTGGAGGTGACCAACGAGTGGATCCAGAGCAAGGGGCAAGGGCCAATGGATATGACAAGGAGGCGAGGGGGCGGCATGGAAGTGATAGTGGCATCCTGCGTCACCGAATCTAGCTAGTGGGCTCAAGAACGGGCTCGCTGGTGGGCTGGTAACAGGCTCACCAGTGGGGTCCAGATTTTTTTTTTATCAATTAACCGAGACGGGCGTTGTAAGTAGCCCGCCTCGGTTAATTGATTAACCGAGGTGGTCAAAGCAACCGCCTCCGTTATTCATGGATTAACCGTGACATTTCAATGGAGGCGATTGCCTTTGACCGCCTCAGATAATGAAAAGCGTCATCTCGGTTAAGCTTATTGTAGTTGTGTTAGTTGATTACTTTTTCTCCATGACTCCTAGACTCAAGATGTATCATGGCCCTGTTTGTTTTACCCTGCGTATTGCATATTGTTACAGTCTATAATATCAGGAAAAGTAAATTGTTTGATTATTGCAATCTGAAACTTTTTTCAGCCTGTAAGCTGAAATAAATTAAGGGCCTGCAAGCTGAAATAAATTGTTTGGCGAGGGGAGGTTGGAAAGGCCATCAGAAGGCTGCTAGAAGAAGATGAGGGAGTTGAGATCAGGGCAAGAGCAAAGGTTTTGAAGGACAAGATGCAGATGTGCCTTGAGAGTACTGGGTCTTCTCAACAGGCTGCTGATAAACTCGTGGATCACATACTTTCCCTTTGAGTTTTTCTTTATAGAATTTTCGAGATCACGACTTCACGTGTTTTTCATTAAGAAGAAGAGCCGAAAGAAACGGCGGGTAACCGATACAAAGAGTTCGCAAGTAATCCAAGGATTACCATTGAAACCCAGAACACAAACAAAAGCAAGAAACATGAGGGGGGGAACCTCCACCTAACAACCCCAACAGCTAAGCCAAAAACAAGAAGAAAACCCAACCCCCAGGTAGCCAGCAGTGTTCGGAGCCGCAACAGATAAGTGGCAACTGACGGCCATGCATCCGTCCCCACCTCTGCAACCTCAACGACCAGCCCAGTCGGAGACGCGTCCTCAGTGGCAAAGCGAACCAACCGACGGCCAAGCATCCGTCTCCACCTCAGCAA
>Ga0182004_10004102_pt1 | contig 11704 bp, 10 predicted proteins | sample Sormic07211540_1_FD_120479 | JGI IMG/M metagenome (GOLD analysis project Ga0182004, IMG submission 120479) | Endophyte microbial communities from Sorghum bicolor roots, Mead, Nebraska, USA - 072115-40_1 MetaG | ecosystem: Host-associated > Plants > Roots > Unclassified | place: USA: Nebraska...
ATATTCAGAGGACACAAGACAAAGTATAAACGACATGTTTAAAAATATCCAGTAACATAAACCTTCCATGTCTTAACAAAATGAACCGAGAAATATTCAGAGCTCACTAATTGCTTGCATTTTCCACACCATTGAGCGGGTAATTACGTGCGTCATGAGCCACTAATTGCGTCATGAGAGATGGAGGGGCTGACTAAATCGGAGATGGTCTCATGTCCAATAAGATCACCGGCTTCGTGGTGGATGCCCCTGCTGCTCCGCGACGACGTTGCAGGCCTCCTGGTGGCTTCTCGATCACGTCCAGCGATGATCCCTCGTGCGTGACCAGGCCGGCGGCGAACCAGGCCGGCGCGGTGGCATTCCGAGGCCGAGGCGATCGTGACGCAGGCCGCCGGCTCGCGATCCAAACGGCGTGCTGACGGCCAAACGGAGGAGGGGGTCACGTGAAAAAAAAAACAACGAAACGGTGGGATGCTGCGGGCGTTTAAGTGCAAATATTTTCCACCTCTCTCAGCAGCCATCAGATCACGATCCCAGAGCCGACGTCGCTAGTTTACATGTTTACACGGGAAGCTTGGTTTGCACACGATCTGTTGCCGACTTTTACATTTAACTATGTTTGCAAAAAAAATTGAATAAGACGAGTAGTTAAATTTAAAGTTAAAAAATTTAAATGATTTATAATTTGGGACGAAGAGAGTAGAACCCTCTTCTTCACATTGAGTCGTTTGGAGCAGCTCCTCCCACTCCGGTGCCAGATCTGCCGGCGGAGTCAGAACCGAAGCCACTAAACAACCCTAAAAAGAACTTCAGAGTTCAGACTTGTTTGGGAACTCTTGTTTGGGTAGCGACATGGATAGCTCATTGGCTAGGCAGCGATCCCACGACTGAAATCGATTTCCAACAATAGCATGCACCAGCTCGTTGTTTTCCTCTGGTGAGTGTGTGTTTGAAAATTCACTTATTTGTTTCCTATAATATAAGGCCTTGTTTAGTTCTAAAAAATTTTCAAGATGCTAGATGTTGTACAAGCCACGAGCAATCCACTAAAGTAGCCAATTGCGGTCTCCCGTGGAGAAGGCTCAAGAACCCCTCACAAATCACTTGGTGAGGCTCAAAACAATCTCTAATCATGAGCTCGACACCACCGCTGCTCCAAGTCGTCTAGGGTGTCGGGAAACACAAGGCTGGGCCTAGAGGAGTGCGGGCAGTACGACAAAACAGAGCCCCTAGTTTCTAACGGCCCTAATTTCTAGCAATTAGCCTAGTATGCCCACTAATTTTTAGGATCCATTCCTCTTTAAGCTTTCCATCATGGCTTTGAAGTCTATAAGTCTGTTTGTCGCGTTGATTGTAACTCTAGGATTCGGCAACTACGTCCTCTCGTCTTCCACTCTATCCGACTACCGAAGTCCGAACAATCACATTGACTCGTCACTATGCCAGTGCAAAAAAATCAAATCAGCTATGTGGCCACGCCAAGTCTGGACATCGGTCGTTGGGGTTGTCATCCATTGGCAGGTGCGAAATGCAAATTAAAGGGACGATGTCCCTATCTATCAACACATGCCACAGTGACTACTGTTTTAAATTGCAGGATATAGCATTTAGCGGAGAGGTCTACTTAGCCGATATAGTCCGCTATTTATTACAATGGTTTTGTAACGGCAACTGTTCTTCGCCACTATATATAGCTCTGCTAAAGCCCAGTATTTAAAACATTATTCGTGAGTTAATCTCAAGCATCAGTTATTTAGGTAATCAGGTACATATTATTTTTCAATTTTCATCTATGTTGATAACTAATATTTGATTGGATGTGCTTAGTTATGTACTATGCAGGCATTCATACGATGAAGATGAATTGATGTATAAACTGGAAGCCAATAAATCAAGTGAACAAGGTAGTTTTGATTCTTCAGTATTATGGAGGTATATGCCTCATTTCAAAGTTATAGGACCTCAATTTTTTCTGGCTTGGCTCTATATTGGGTGTATCATTCCCACCCTATCACTATATATGATGGGAGAGAAGTATGTTGTACCCTATTAGTCATGGACGTCAGCTCCAGTCTGGTCATTTGATTTCTGGTGTCTTAGCTGTAGGCGGTAAGTGCTTCACTAGGGCCCACAATTGGGATCCTCTCATGTGCTGAGTGGTGCCTTCTTTCTTGGGCTTCCAGTCAACTAGAGTGCCCCCTTGGCTTAGAATGTCTTAGGCCAATTGGTTTGGCTTACCATGTCCCTAAGTGTTGATTATAGGCTTGGTGAGGATACCACTGCTACGTAAAGTTAGTGTCCTGAGTGTTGATTATAGGCTTGGTGAGGATAACACTGCTACGTAAAGTTAGTGTCCTGAGTGTTGATTATAGGCTTGGTGAGGATACCACTGCTACGTAAAGTTAGTGTCATGCACATGACACAGATGGGGGTAACATATGAGACAGAGGTTTATGCTAGGTCCAGTGAGGCACCATATGTCCAGAAGTCGTGCAGTGGCCTATATTATTGTGTCTTAACTGCTCAAAGTTTGAGCAAGGGCTATAAGCTGCAAGGTTTGTGTTGAGATGTGTGTTGCATTGTGTTTCTTGGTGTGACTTTCAGCCTCCGTTGTGGATGGGTTCACCACCTGCCTTATATGCTCGAGGGATGGCCTTACAAGTATATGTATATAGTTGGTAGGTTGTTTCTCTATCATGTGAAAGTCATATCCAATTGATTTTGATGGCATCATCCCTTGGCGTCACCATGTGAAACTGTACAATGTCTTTCTTATGTCATCCTATACTTTGTTTGACTCTTGGTACCTGGTCAAATCTGAGGGGACATCATGAACATCTTCGACCATGTTGGGTAATTGTACAGTGCTAGCTGCTTGTCAGGTAGATGGAATAGTACCTGTTATGGGTGGCGCCACTCCTTTTTGGCAATGTTCCTAACATAGGGATCACTATGTCCCATGTCTTGACATCATCTCTTATCCAGACACTTGACTATCTAGGGATTGTAGGGAGCAAGTCCCTTGCTCGATGTTCTCAATCGGGAACCCCCTATACTAGCTATGAGTAGGAGTTCCAACTTAGGGTCTTGGTCGGTCGGGGGCACTTGCAGCCATGACGGCCTACCATGGTTCAGTCGACCGAAAAATGTGCTTGGTGAGGATACTTGGTATCAGTGTAGTCATACTTGAGGTCTATACACTCACTAAGGCCTTGTTTAGTTTCAAAAATATATATATATAATAGGAATAGTAGTATTTTCGTTTGTACTTGACAAATATTGTCCAATCATGAACTAACTAGACTCAAAAGATTTGTCTCGTCAATTTCGACCAAACTGTGCAATTAGTTTTTATTTTCGTCTATATATTAATACTCCATGCATGCGTCTAAAGATTTGATGTGCTGAAAAATTTTGTAAAATTTTTTGGAAACTAAACAAGGCCTAAGTACTATCAACTATTAGCCGGAAGATACAAACGATGCTCAACTAATAAGCCATCTAAAAGCCTAGCTAGTTCAAAAATATTAGCTAACTTCGTCATTTACTAATAGCTAATAGTTAGTTGTCTAGATCCAAACAGGCCTTAAGTTGCTAATATATATATAAACTATTTTGAAACATTTGCATGGTCTAACTTTGTAGATCTCATCGTAAATAACACAATAGTGCAAATGAAACTAAAAGTAGATATTTCATAAGAAAAAGGTTATCATATCTTAAATAAATGAAAACAAAACTACTAGTCAAAAGACAAATTTGATCTACACGTTGGTTAATGGTTAACTACTCTCACAACCTTGGCGGCTAGGCTGCGCTGCCACGCGCTAGCTAGCTGGCCATCTTTTGGCGCTAGCTAGCTGGCCATCTTTTGGCTGTAAAACTATACAGTTTGATGTTTCTGCTCTTGCACCTCGCTCTATTCATTTAAACTTATTATTTAAATCTGTTAGACATTTATGTTTTTTTTAGTCAAGCGAACATTAGTACAATAGCTGGGCCAGGCCGGTGTCACGCGCTCAAGCTAAAGCGCCATCCATCGCCCCATCGAGTTTCCAAAGGAAGTGACCTGACTTCGTCTGAACGCCAGCCCAGCACATCATGGACAGGCCAGGTAATCGACAAAGCAAGCAGCGATGGACAGGCCAGGTGCACACAGCAAAGTCCAGCCCAGTTATCTATATTAGGCCCATGAAAGTAGTACTCGGTGGCCAGGCCCACCTCAACAATGCAATGCAACGTGACAGTGTCCAGCTGAAGCGGTGTACGTCTAAACGCATAACAACAGCTATGTACTATCTAGAAAAAAACAAAATACCTTGTAATTTGGAACAGAGGAATTACATGATAGCAAGCTCTATAGTTCCACGCTGTACAATTGATAGGATATCCTATTGTGCCTCTATAATTGACACTCGCATGGTCCAGATTCTACATTCCAGCAAACTGTGCCTGACCTTGCACCAGGGCACTTGGCTCCAGCCATCGGTCAACCCTAGTAGTTTCACCTGTACCTTGCACACTCAAAACTACATCGCTAACAGTAACTATTTGTGTTTGCGTGTCTAGTTTAAATCTCAGTGTGGTTTAGAGCAGAACATCATTGTCGTCCCCAAGAATTGACAGAGAGAATGGCGCGATTGCGACATTGAATGTTGATGATCCAGCCTTGTCGATGTGCTTCATCTCAAAGTCACCTTCCTACAATCCAAAATGGGTTCAAATTACTTACTCCTATCTTCTAGGTACAGAAAAAGGCAATGCTAAACATAACAAGCAAGCTGCTGTTGAAACTTTTTTGCAGAAACTTCTGTAGAGTTACCATTCTCCCATTTGGAGTGCTCAATGGGCATGCAGAAGAGTACTCAAAACCAGTCTTCGGGAAAATGACAGGTTGTTCTCCCACTACTCCAACTCCCCTAATACAACAAGGATGTCAATTATATTAGCACATCCTTTATGATAATCAAATTAGAGTATAATTACAATAAACACTAACCAAATATTTTCCGTCCTTCCATTTCCATCTGTAACAATCCAGTGTCTTCTGAGAAGCTGAACAGGGCGCTGAGAATTATTTGTGATTCTAATTCTATAAGCAAAAAAGAATTGGCCTTTCAATGGCTGGCTCCGGCTTTCAATATAGACGCTCCTGACTTGAACTCTTATGCCCTAAAATTTTCACTAAACCTGTATCAGAAAATTATATTGCACCCAAAGATATAAACTAATAGTTTATCTAAGTTAATTAAATACACTACCGCTGTCATGACTGAGAAAGCGAAGTCTTTTTGGTCATTTCTCAGTCTGACGCATTGAAGTATTTTTGTCACTAATATGCAAGTTCCAGTCTCAAACTATCACATGGTCCAATTTATTGAAAAGCAACCAGACCAAATTCTGCTTATATTTTCTACAAGCACAACATATGATGAGATGAAACATGTCCAAGGTGTGCCGTTTTGACCAGGTAAGATGGAACATAATTGAGTGATGACCTTGACCTTATTAATCACTTCTTTTCTTTGTGATTCACAACACAACTACTTCCTTGTACTCTTAGACCAGTTTCACATTCTCGGAAAGAAAGAAAAAAACTATTAGACCAGTTTCTTAGAAGATTCTCCCTCAGATACTAAGGCCCTGTTTAGATTGGAGATGAATTTTTTTTGGGTGTCACATCAAATGTGTCGGAAGGATGTCGGGAGGGATTTTTAGAAACTAATAAAAAACAAATTACATAGCTCATCAGGAAACTACAAGACAAACCTATTAAGCATAATTAATCTATCATTAGCACATGTGAGTTACTGTAGCACTTAAGGCTAATCATGGAGTAACTAGGCTTAAAAGATTCGTCTCACGTTTCTCAATCAAACTGTGTAATTAGTTTATTTTTTTATGTATATTTAATATTCCATGCATGTGTCCAAAGATTCGATGGGATGGACGAAAAAATTTTAGGTGGAGAACTAAACAGGGCCTAAGCTGGAAACATTTCAACACTTCATACTTTCACATGGAAAACGACAAAACTTCAATTAATATTTTGCCATGGAAAACGAATGTACTTCATTAGTACTTTCCAAACTGAAAGGGAGGTGCTGAGAAAAAAACTTACCAAAGTAGTTGCATCGCTGGAACATTTGAGGAGGGAGTGTGGAGCCAAAATCATTAATTCATCTCTGTATTTAGCAGCATCCTGGAAGGATGAATGCATGAAAAAAAAACATGGTGAGGGCACCCTTTTTTTAGACAATGGAAAAAAGTTCCAGCATCCTCTTTCAAGTATGTATCAGTCCACAATTATTACAGTAGCAACCTAATAAACAGAAAAAAAACAGTAAAACACTATGTGCTCTCTCGTATGACTGCAAAGCAAAATTGCACTGCATCAGAAGTGGTACAATTGAATGTTCAAAGTTCCAACCATGAGGCTGGATAGTGGAAATGCAATTCCAACCGAATGAGAGTGCAGCAGAGATAAGGTAAAAGCACATGCCTTGTGTCCCTAAGACTTCCTCTGGATTTTTAGTGCCATCAATTGGTGAAAAGGAATGATGCATCCAATAGTCCAGTCAACATATAAGCAAATCAGTCATCATCATAAAAGACTTGTAGCACACATAGTCTTCACAAAGTGTCTGTCTCAGTTAGCTACCATCAATAAGAATGGTTGGAGGTTGGAATGATCCATCAATGTATATTCATCATCCAACCATGCTAAAGCAACTGAAAGTAATTGAATTGCTTGGAACAGCAGAAAGGGCATGAGTACAATACCTCAAACCTCTCCTCGTCAATGGCCTTCTTCATCAACCTGCGGAGGCGCAGCACGGGCTCCTCCTCCTCGAACGACCTCAGCGAGTCCCTCAGCCTCGCTGCTTCCTTGTAATCCTGCACAACCAATCCCATGTTGCAGGTCAACGAAGAGTCCAGATTTGAGCGAACGTTGATATTGCAAACTCTCTATCTCGGCCTTGGTACCTCAAATTGGGCGGCCACGGCGAGCTGCTGCTTTAGCATGGCGTACTTCTGGCTCCTCATCAGCAGCGACGCGACCGCCTTCTCCTTCTTCTCCCTCTGCACCACCTCCTCCCTCTCCTCGTCCCTCCCCGGCGAATTCGAGCTCGAATTAGCGTCCGAGGCCGCTGCTGACGCCACCAGCGCCCGGCGCGCTGCAGTGAATCTACCCTGCGGCCACCTCGCGATTCTTGGCCTCGGCCCCGTCCACGCCGCCGTGGGAACCGGCGCCTGCGACCTTAGACCCGCCCACTGCATCCTACTCTTCCTTCTCCGGAAACTAAATCGAATTGGTTCCCCGCGAAAACAGAAAATAATGAAACCAAAGTCGGCGGCAATCAGATGAACAGATCGTGACGGTTTCTTGGAGGCCGGCGAGTGGCTGCCCAGGCTTCGCTCCCCTCCCCGCCGCTAAAATTAGGCGCCCTTATTGACCTCCATTTCTGTGGCTCTGTCGCTCGCCAAGAAAACCCAGCAACAACCACAGGGCAAGACAACGAAGGGGGGAAAAAATCTTGGATGCCTATTAGCGGCTGGAGAATCAATTATTCGTTCGGATAAGACGTGGAACACGTCGGAATCGGGGAGTCCGGGAGGAAAAGATCCCGTCTTGTGTGTGGCCAGCCACGCCACAGGCCCAGGGCAGCAGGCCCAGCGACCGCAAACAGTTCGTCGGCGGTGGCCGTGAGCCGGTGACCACTTGCTTAGGCGACGGGATCGCCTGGCTCACATGTCAGTGAGCACTTTCAGCGGCTGGGAATGTTTTCCTCGGCGTTAAGCCCCTGTTTAGTTCCCTCCGAGCTCAAAAACTTTTCAAAATTTCTCATCTCATATATAAATAAAAATAACTAATGGTACAGTTTCCTTATAAGGGAACATATCCTGTGCAACTCAGCTTTATGTGCAACCTATGCAACCACCAATTAAGGCCACAGGATCTAGATCTAACGTCTGAGGTTTTCTTTCATCTGCATACACACGGGTTAGATTTAAATCCACAGGTGGAGGGATTTAAGTGAAAAAAATCTCAGACGTTGGATCTAGATCCTGTGGCTTTAATTGATGGTTGCATATATTGCACACGAAGGTGAGTTGCATATGATACGTTTTAATTTGTAAAACGCTTTTTTAGCCTAATTAGTTTATGATTAGATAATAATTGTTAAATACAAACGAAAATGCTACCGTGTCAAAATCCAAAAAAATTTTAGATCTAAACTAGACCTAAAGTCTTGTTTAGTTCTCAAAATATTTTACAAATTTTTTCAGATTCTCCGCCATATGAAATCTTACGGCGTATGCATGGAACATTAAATATAGATAAAAGACAGATTCCTGGTGCTTAATCTGTCCAGATCAACGTTCGTCATGTTCCTTCTTCTCAAGATATTCCTGGTGCTTAATCTGTCCAAGAAAAATATAGACAAAATATTTTAACAACATATACAAAAAAATCACAAAACACAACTAAAAAGCAAAATATTTCTTTATGCAAGACCTTACTCTCTCCACCTCTCATGCCACGAAACTTGTCATTCCCAATCTCATATGCCTCTTGCCCCTCTCTCGCCCTCATCTAAGGATTCAGCGCTAGTGAACGCCCTCTGTGCTAGAGTTTGCATAGACTCACATCCTCCACCAAAGCTCACAAAGGAGGCCCTCCTCACTGGATGTTGCCTTGGCTCTGCCTAGCCCAAACCCCATGTGTCTTACCTCCCTGACATGACGTGACTCGCCAAACCATACAAGCTCATCTAGAATTGGCGAAATTTTGTAGAAGGAGAAAAAAAGGAAAAAGAAAACCTAAGCAAATGACTGATAGTTCCTATGAAGCAAAATAAGCAACAGTGGATTGTATAGCTTTGTCTAAGTTAAGAATAATGTTGCATAAAGTCTAATACAATATAATACTAGTGCGAGCAACCACTCAAATCCTAAAAAGAGGCTAGGATTGGATGGAGAAGTATTTTATTAAGAGCGAAGTCTGAAAGAAGTGCTAGAAGCCTTCAAAAGCCGACTATTTGCTATTTAGTGTAAGGATATTTGTTTGGCTTAACATAGATTTTTTTCTACAAAGGCACATATATTATATACCGTTAAAGCACAAAACAACAATATGAGATAAACTTTTCTGGTATGCAGAGCAAGGAACTATAAAAAACACTGTTAAACTACACTTGTAGACATGGACAATATTTTCATCATGGGTGCATGGCCCAAGAGTAGTGGCCACGATAAAAATACCAAAGGTCATCGTTCTCGCACTCTAATAGCACAACCAATGCACCCCTTGACTCTTATTGGCATGTGTCTTCGAGGATTAATGATCTTGAGCTGTAGATAAGATAGAGGCTTCATTAAACTCAAGAAAATGGGTTCACCATTAGTATAAAATCTAAGGACCTACATCAATGAATGTTGGAGGTCAACCCAAACAGAGAAAAGAGTCTCACTCTGGCCGTCATGGCTGCAAGAAGCTTACCCCGTATAAGAAAATGAAGATGAGGTGGATTGTAGTCCTCAATATATCCATATGACGTCTTATCTCACTAAGAGAAACTATCCGAGGAGAGGGAGACTAGCCTGCCAACCTTCATTGCTGGTGAGCTAGCTCATCGGAGAAGAAGGGTTGGGGGCGGAGAAAGGGCGCCACTAGGTACACTCGCTCACTCGTGTAGCAGAGAGAAAAGATGAAAAGGATCTCGGCACCCAACAAGTCCCCACTAGAGCTAAGACTTGGGTCGTGCCAATTGAGGGCGGATCATGGCACGGTCTTTGACATGATCCGAATATTTTGGGCCGTGACAACATGGCACGAGAGCCGTGCCCTGCCTAGAATGTCGCATGGCGAGCTACATGGCACGACCTGCATTTTGGGGCGTGCTTGGGCCGACACTTGGGCCGACACGACACAAAAATGGCGCGTAGATATTTCTACAACTATATGATGAAATTTTCTAGCATTTACTATATTATCTCTCATCTAATTCTTCAATAGATTATGAAAATCATTAAAACTTTTATTAAAATAGTACACAGAAGATATGTATGTGATATCATAAGCGAAAATAAAACTAGTAAAGATATTTTGAGAGCTGTGCTTAGGTCGACTCGAAATCGTGCTAGCACGCCATGGGCTGTACTGGGGCCGAAGAAAAGATTCACATGCCATAGGCCTTGTTTAGATCTAAATTTTTTTTGGATTTTGACACTGTAGCACTTTCGTTTTTATTTGAGAAACATTGTTCAATCATGGAGTAGTTAGGCTTAAAAGATTCGTATCGTGATTTACAGGTAAACTGTGTAATTAGTTATCTTTTTTATATATATTTAATGTTCCATACAAGTGCTACAAAATTCGATGTGATGAGAAATCTTGTAAAGTTTTGGATTTTTGGGTGTATCTAAACAAGGCCATAGTCCGATGTGTCTCCAGTACCTGAAGAACATGACAGAAAACGACATGAAGTAGGAGAGAGTCGTGCCGGCCCAAGTCCAGCTCTAGTCCCCAACACTAGATTGACAACTCCGTGTTTGATTGCGGCTGCATAGGTGCATGCCAAAAGTGTGGCAGCAGCCTTTGTATATCGTGTAGTCGTCGTTTCTTATTGCCAACACAAAAACATGGTGGATGAAAGCTAGGAAGGAGCGCCACATTTTTTTTTGTTCTCCTCGCTGTGTGGCTTTTCACGTGCTGCGGTATAACAAGCAAACGGGACACCGTAGATCTTATTTAGTTCACGAAAAGAAAAACTTTTGATATTATAGTAAATTTGTAACTATAAAAATTAGTATTTAATTATTAACTAATCATGTTTAAAAGATTTATCTCGTAAAATATATGCAAATTATGTAATTAGTTATTTTTAATCTATATTTAATGTATTATATATGTGTCTAAACATTCAATGTGATGGGACGAAAAGTTTTTTTTGAGAGGAAACTAAATAGGGCCTAAGACTTCCCAATTTTTCCTTCTTTTGATTCCTTAGAATCTTTTTTCTCTTTCTGGTGGTATCAAACTACCACCTAATATTTTTTAATCTTTATGCGTCTCTTCAGGAAAATAAATGTCTTCGAAAAATATTTTAAGTTATGTATGGCTTTTTTCTCTTCACTCAGACCAATCCACCTAGTCGACCTCTTTGTATTTTTTGTGAGTTGTGTATTGCCTCTAATAATACTATTGTCAAGTATGTTAAGCGATGAGGATCTCAACACAGTTCTTGAAGAATATAAAACTGTCTAGGCCTTGTTTAGTTCACCCAAAAACAAAAAACTTTTTAAGATTCTAAATCTTGCGGCACATGAAGCATTAAATATAGACGAAAATAAAAAATAATTATATAGTTTGTCTGTAAATTCTGAGATGAATCTTTTCAACCTAGTTAGTTCATGATTGGACAATAATTGTCAAATAAAAATAAAAATACTATAGTATCCAAAACCAAAAAGTTTTTTGAAATTAAATAAGGCTATAGAGAGTTTGTTTGGAAAAAAAGACTTTTTTTTGAATTGAAAAAAAAAAGACTTGAGAGTTGAGGTCTGTTGCCACTTGGGCCTTGTTTAGTTCCAAATTTTTTTGCAAAATCGACACTGTAGCACTTTCGTTTGTATTTGACAAAAATTGTCCAATCATGGACTAACTAGGCTCAAAAGATTCGTCTCGTCAATTTTGACC
>Ga0182004_10004103_pt1 | contig 11701 bp, 9 predicted proteins | sample Sormic07211540_1_FD_120479 | JGI IMG/M metagenome (GOLD analysis project Ga0182004, IMG submission 120479) | Endophyte microbial communities from Sorghum bicolor roots, Mead, Nebraska, USA - 072115-40_1 MetaG | ecosystem: Host-associated > Plants > Roots > Unclassified | place: USA: Nebraska...
GGCGCCAGGGGGCATAACCCGTCGACGTGTTCTTGGTCTGGGGGCATAACCCGACCAGCAGCCACGGACAGAGGCTACGAACTCCGTAGCCGCGGTCCTCCTACCCTAGGTCTTGAGGACCTTGACACTTCCAGAGATCAGTGATAGAGTAGTGCGAGTGGTGACACTAGTGCGTCATCTAGCTAGTTCTTTTTCATCCCACTTCTGTTGCATTGAAATCTGGATTAGTCCAATTAAATGAGTTTGGGGCGACCCACTTATCCAGAGGAAGCAAAACTTGCATGCCTAGTTTTGAAACTGTTTAAAGCTTCGTCTTCATAAGCTAATTTGTACTTTCGGTTTTGATAGGATTGCACAGAAAACACTTCTTGACGTGCCTAGACAATGAATAGGCTTTAAATCCCCTATTAATATCACTATTGTTGCCATCTATATATTTGATGGCTCATGTTGGGTTTCAACTTTAGTGTACCCCTACTTACTGTGGACTAATAGGGTGTTTGGTGTGAGAATGGGGGTGATTCATCGTCTTCTCATTCCTTGCATTTTTGTTTGGTTAGTGGAATTGAATTAGTTGATCGATCACAAGCTAATAACTAGTGTGAGCACAAGGAATGGGGTCATTTTACCAAATTCATAGGTTGAACTAATGATGCACCCCATAGAAGGTTTTGTTGTTGTTCTAATAGTATTAGTAGTAGTTCCTATCTTGTTTTACAAGGATAAGGATTATTGCCTAGAAGAGGTGCTTCAAAACTGCCATTTATGTAGCATAGGTGCCCTCTGTTGGTCAATTAGAGTCCAGGAAACTGTAGGTTTTGTTAATTTGTCTTGATACTAATACCAGCTTAAAAAAACAAAAAGGTCATATAAACTAAGGAGATGTACAAGTGATTACTCAGGGTAATACACTAATACTGATGATTAGTCATTAAATGCCCAGGGCTCTTTTTTTTTGATAAAACGTATCTGTATTTCTAGATAAGGAAAACATACACACAGGCGTACAAATACAGACACGTACGTATAGGATACAACTGTTCCAGCCGAACTACACAAAGGACCCTAGAAATGAAAAAAATTACAACGATACCTCTTGTCGCCGGCCACCACCACCGAAAAAGAAGAAGACGATCACCACCATGGGCTGGAGAAGTCCCGTTGCACTCTGGCTTTGAAGTGGAGTCAAAATTCACACCCGTCGAGTAAACGGGATGAAGTTGTCGGCGATCACCCATTGACTGGGGCCACGCCCCAACTTCTCCAGCTCCCGAATCTGTGCTCGCCGTCGACGACCGCCGCCACCGAGGAAACAAAGAGCCAGATCCAGCCAGCCACCAACCACAGCGTCCACAAATAGAACCACATCCAAACAAAAGCAGGCCAGCAGCAACATCACCTGGCGAAGACAAAGGTGCGCCGGCCCTGACCTCCCGCGTAGATCTCCCGGACCCCGTCGTCGGCGCTGGAGCTGAACGCCGCCGGGACGAAGGAGGGGTGGACAAAGATTATTCCCCAGCGTCGTTGACGCCTTTGCCTCCCCGTCGCCGCCCAGAAAAGCACGCCAAAGAGGAACTACCTCCCGGCAAACCCTAGCCTCTCCATCAACCGACAACGGGCAGACCCTAGACCTAGGTACAGTACTATCTACTCTATATACAGCTGCACGGCGATTCCCCAGCCCACCTCCCTCTTGTGACGCCTCACCATCCGCCGGAGAGGAAGAGAGCCGGCGGAATCGCTGCCGGAAGCTCACTTTAGTCATCTGATATATCTGGTTTTTTAGTCATCTAACTAAGGTTTGCTTGTTGCTGAAATGTCAGCACATGTTCAGTCTGTTGGATATTAAAAAAGCACACAGAAATGTGATATTTGGAAATGCGAAATGCCATTATTTTTTTATTGCTGTGTTATCAGTTGTCACTTAGTGGGATTGCTGTAAATTGTCCATGTTTGTTTAATTCTAAGTGTCCTTTGATTCCTGTAGTGTCATCTCGGGAAAACAGGTCCACATAAGTTAACTTGAAATGTTGTTAAATTTAGGTTCAACTGATGTGCATGCAAGGAAAAGCCGGAAGAGTGACCCTGACTATAGAAAGCTGAGGAGAGCTCTCTGCGTTGGATATGGTAACCAGCTAGCTGAGAGGATGCTGCATCACAATGGCTACCATACTGTTGGCTATAGGTCCCAACTTGTACAGGTATGTAATCGTGTAATTTATTTGTCAGATTTTGCTTATTGTAATGTTGAGCTGCCCGAAAATTAAGGGAGACGAATAATCCTGAACCAATATTGTACTTGCAACTTTATTTGGGTGAGGGTGTGGTGGGTGGTGTTTGTGTTCTGTAGTCTCCTTTATTCTCAATGCAATATACAGCACTCCTCCATATTCGAGAAATTATTATACTTACAAGATCAGCACCACTCAAGGTGAAAATTTGCATGTTTTTTTATCCCTTGTTTCTATTGGACATAGGAGCCAAAGAAACTGCTGATAGCTACTTAAATTGTTTCTCGGCGTGCCACATCTTGACAACAAGCTGCTTGCTAGTGTGCCCTCTTTCAGAGTAGTTAGAATATATCAAAACGTTAGGCATATCATATCTGAGCACACCCACAGTGCCACACTTAATCATATCTGAGCAAAGTTTGTGGTATAAACAACACAACTTAAGCTTTGAATCACATATTTAATCATCCTGTCAAACTTATTCATGACTTTTTCTCTTCACATTATGTTGTTTGAGAATTTTGTTGAACTTCTTTGCAGGTGCATCCATCTTCTGTACTGGAAGGTGATGAGTATGGGAAGTTTCCAATGTATGTTATTTATCATGAGCTGATATGTACAACTCGTCCGTACATGAGAAATATCTGTGCCGTCGAGCAAGCCTGGGTTGAGCCTATATTAAAGAAGCTGGAGAAATTAGATGTAAACAAATTAAGGTAAAGTGTGAAATATCTGAATTATAAACATTATTTCCTAACTGTGATCCAGCAAACCTGGTAGTAGCTAAAATCAACCTTGGTATCTCATTGCAGTGGTGGCTCAAGTGCACCGAAAGATTCTGAACTTCTAGTAGAGAATAAGCAAGTAAACTCGTTGAAGAAAGACATGGATGTAAAACAATCTGAGGTGGACAGTAAAATCCAGGCAGCTCGAGAGCGCTACCTTGCACGAAAAGGTAAGAAATGACAAATGACACATTTTCCTGATCGCTCAACATCCTTCTGGTCATCCTGAAGCATTTCTGAAGACCATACCAACGAATCCATTCATGTTATGGTGGGCGGTGTATACTTCAACGAAGAACATTCATCATGTTCCATTGTGCACAGACAAGAGAAAATTCCTTATTTGGACTGGAAGAAAACGTGCTTAACTATGTAACCCTGATTTTCTTTTGACAACTCTAACCTTTTGCCGTATTTGACATTACCGTTACCTTTTCCTTGGGCCATGCTAGTTATTGATTTATGTACCAAATACTCTTGGGTGTCCAAGACAAAACGGACAAATCAAATGTAGAATATTTCCTATATGACACTGGAAGTTTACCACGCTTTCCTCCGTGGGCTAGAATTTTTTCCCGCTTCCTATATGATGCTGAGTTTATTATTTAGGTCTCATTTGATGTGAACTTGGAAGTGATATGCCTGGGTGAGAGCTTGCCTGCAAGCTATGCTGTCTCTTTTTTAGTTCATACTCCCTCTATATAAGATTTAGAAGTCGTTTTGGATAACGATACGGTCTTCAAAACACAACTTTGATCTCTTATTTTTATAAAAATATTTAGAAAAAACAATATATGTGTACTTTTATAAAAGTATTTTTTAAGGCAAATATATTCATATAATTTTTACATTTGCAAACTCAATAATTTAAAAATTATTAATGATTTGTATTCCTAATGTTTGATCCAAAACTTGTCTAAAATGACTTTTAAATCCTATATATACGGAGGGAGTATATCTTTTCTATTTATATTGGACCATATATAAGAGAAGAAAGTTGAGTGTAATAGGAACCGACAGGTGAAAGAAGTGCTTCAATGCGCATGAATGATTGTCACATATAACGAAAAGGTACCTATTCTTTCTCACTGTGAGCAATCTGTCCATTAGTGTACCAGCTCTTAGTTATGTTTTATTTTGCGGATGAAAGGACTGTTGTAACCCTCTTGCCTTTCAAAGGTAGCATGCGATTCCTCTAGGCAACACCGCACCATGAAATATGGCATCTTTTGTCTGTTGTCTTTTATGAACAATACAATTTGTTGTTGTGCGCAGTGTCATATTTTACTATGCATTAACATGTAAATTGAAGAAAAAACGGTAGGGCTAATCCAAAGTCATTGCCCTCGAAACCGCCTAGATCCTACGAGCTAATAGAAAATTTGACCTACAATCCTTCATCTATCCTTCTAAAGAAAAGTTTGTTTTGTTTGAAACTCCCATTCAAACCGGAGGAGTATGCCATGCTAATATCACTCGGATGATCCAAATTTTTTTTGCCAGGCATCGACGAGCACATTCAACTAGGCTGAGAGCCCTATGTTCCTCACAAAAAGTTGCGGCCTTGTATGGCCCACGGCTATAGCTAGCATGTGTTTTCACTTCGTCAGTTCACTTCTGGGCTTCCCGCCTTCCTTCCTTCCTTCAGTCCTTCTTCCTCTCGGTTAACGGCAACAAGCAGAGCAACCAGGAGGCGCGGAGAGCTCAACGTCGGCGATCCCCTCCGCCGCCATGGGGACGCTGGCCAGCGCCATGCGGCGCGAGAACCACCGCCGGTCCAAGGCCCCGTCCTCCGCCCTCGCCTCGGGCACGGTCCCTCTCGTCATGACCTTCCTCTCCTGCCTCGCCTGGCTCTACGTCGCCGGCCGGTACGTCCCTCCCCTACCCGCTCAGAACCCAGACACTCCGATCCAGCACCTCGATGGGGAGTCCTGAATTCCTGATCTTGCCCCTGGCTCCGTCTCAGATTGTGGCAGGACGCGCAGACCCGGGCGATCCTGTCCGCCGGCCTCCACGAGAAGAGCTCTGGCAGCGTGCGTGCGAATCTCTCCTCCCCATCCTCACTCCATCTACTCGATCGAATTTTCAATTCTTCTCTTCATTTGACCTGATGGCGGCACCTGATTGCAGGTGTCGAAGGTGCTCTCGGTGGAGGACAAGCTTATTAGGAACCTCGGATGCAAGTGAGTTTTTCAGTTTTTTTGCAAGTGAATTGTCGGTTGTTGCGTTACTTTTCTGCTTTGCTGATGACTCGAAACGCCGTGGTGACAGAGCGATTGGAGGGAAAGTTGTTGAGGCGGAGATGGACCTGGCCAGGGCCAAGACTGAGGGGTACCTGTGGGAGAACAGGACTGCAGCTGTCGACTCCGGCAAGAAGCAGAAGCTTCTTGCTGTCATTGGTGTTTACACTGGGTTTGGCTCTCATCGCAAGAGGAACGTCTTCCGTGGCTCCTGGATGCCAAGAGGTTTGCTGCTCTTGTTTTCCCTTGACAACACCAAGTAGTGTAAGAGACTTGCTTGTGTTACAAAACTTTACCAATTTGAGAGTGGTTGATGAAGAAACAGGCAGAATTATTTGATTTAAAATGCTGGATAAATATGGAGTAGTTTTGTGTAAACAAGGATTTTCTCCAACTCATAACTATAACTCTACAAAACAGTGGGGGCCTCCCCTGCTGTATTTCCTCTAAAAAAGATAACTACAACTCTATTCTTCTATTTCACTGTAAATTGCAGGCGATGCTCTGAAGAAGCTTGAGGAAAAGGGTGTAGTTATTCGTTTTGTTATTGGTCGGAGGTTTTGTTCTGGATCTATAACCTTTGAGTTATTTCATTTTCATTTTCTCTTTTATTAGAAAAATATAATCCATTTCCCTATGTGTACCTTTTTGGACCCGCAGTGCAAATCGAGGTGATAGCTTGGACCGTAATATTGACGATGAAAATCAGCAGACAAAGGACTTCTTGCTTCTTGTAAGATCCTATTAGTATCTCATATTCTCAATTGCCCTTCACAAGTTGTAGCATGTAAGCAAGACTTTAGAGTTTAGACCTTTCTTATTGCTTCAATCAAAGACTAAGTTGGACCCATGTGATCATATACATTTCATCAATGAACTTTGAAATTGTAAGCATTTTGGATTGGGCAGGAAAGTCATGAAGAGGTTACAGAAGAATTACCGAGTAAAGCAAAGTTTTTCTTCAGTGCTGCAGTCGACACCTGGGAAGCAGAATTCTATGTCAAAGTTGAGGATAACATTAATCTTGACTTAGGTATTTTTTTTCCTGTTCTCTGTCTGTGCTAATATACAGTACTTCTATTGATCTCGCCCCTTCGTTTTAAACTGTCCTCTTGCAATTATTCTGTCAGCTGGGTTAATTGAGATGCTCGAAGGCCGTCGAGGTAGCCAAGGATTGTATATGGGTTGTATGAAATCAGGGGTTGTCATAAGTGAGAAGTATGTGCTTTCTTTACTTAATCATCAGATTTTTAATTTATTGATGACCTAGCGCGTATGGTATGTCTATGACTAAAAGTCCAAGCCATCTCATTCTTAAGTAGAAGTCTGTTTTTTTATTGATTCAGTAGAGATGCTTAATTTTTGCAAAGCTGTGCCATGTAGTGGAATGCACTGAGCAAATGTTTTAGCAACCTTTTGTAGTCAGTTCTCTGATGAACATCTAATGTGTTATGTGCTACCACTATACAGGCTCAGAGCAAGAGTAAATTTGACGAGGGTGCGCTTGACTCTTGGGTGCGTAGATTGTTATTGTGAGGGTGCAGATATAGTGAAAATTTGGCTATAATCACTATTTTTCTGTTTTGGCGTGAGTGTGTGGCACTTCATTTTGGATTTCTTTGCCTCTTGTTAGTCAACTATCAAAGCGATTTTGATGTCAATGCCAATTTTAGGTACCGACAATGGTATGAACCTGATTGGTGGAAATTCGGAGATTCAAACACGTGAGTTAATTACCATCTTCTTTCTCCTGAATTAGTTTATTCTTTTTCCTGTTACTAGATACCATATTCTTGCTACAAGAGCATTCAAATACTAATTTACACCATGTTTGGCGGTTGGCAATTAATAAAATGCTTGTTTGCTACTCAAAGGATAGCCCCTGGGTAGATGAAGCATCTCCAATAGAGCTCATTCAATTCACAACCATGAGTCGAGTGGAATAGGCAATTTCACCGTAGATTCTAACCTTGTAACAAGAATTCAATTATAATATCTTCTAGGGACTAAAGTTGCTTTTTTGACCTTACAATGTCCATTCCGGTTTATTTTTAAATTTGAGAATGAAAAGCGTGGTAGATTGGGTATAATGCATGTGATAGATTGATAGATTGCATTCTTAGCCTCTCTGGTGGTATATATATAGGCGGTGTTTAGTAACCTGTGCTATGCTTGTCAGGCTTCCGCAATGCAACCTTTGAAGTGTTTGGTAGCCTGGTTGAAGTCCAGCGACACCCCTTAGTTAGGTTTAACAAAAACGCAAGGGGTACGGTGTCTGTTTTCGCAGAGCCTGGCTTGGTTCGCGCTCACTTCACCTCCCACCCTTTAGTCCTCGTCGCCCTACCTCCTAAGCTGAGCACCATACTCCAAGAGCGGTCACTTTGGTCGTCGCCACCACACCTCTCGCTTTGCCAAGTGTCGCACCAAGCTCCACCGAGGACCTCTCGCTCCACCGAGTGTCACACCGAGCTCCAAGAGCACACCCCGCGCCGCTGCACCTCAACGTCAAGCACTCACAACAAAATTGAGCATGCCACCAACTGTTCGACAAAATATCTCAAGAAGGTAAACTTACCCGCTTAAAGAAGAGGTGATTCTATGCAAAGCAAACTAGGCAACCAAACACACCACTTGCTAGCTAGGCTTAGGCAAAGTAGACAACCAAACAACTGGAGATTGGTTTGGTGAAAGCAAGCCTAGACTACCGAGGCTTAGATGGCTAGCCAGGCCAAAAGAAGGCTAGAAAACCAAAAACACCCATTGAGTACAGAGACTTGGGAGACAAGTTGCCTCCCCAGATACATATGGCAATGTTGAATACAATGATAAACTACCAAATATACTCAAATATCCCTCTGAAGTCATAGAGAGAGCATCATAGACAATAAGACTAGAGAATAAATCGAAGACTAATCCACTTATTGTCGTAGCGACGTCGCATTGCAGATACTGTGATTGGAGTGGAAACTAACGAGTAGCTTCGAACGATAACCCGTTTTGTCAACGAAGTAGCCAAAGTCAAGGTGGATGTGGTCAGAGTTGTGGAGGGAGGCGCAGGTCCGAAGCATCAACATAGGCACATGAGTACACATTATCACCAACTTCTTGACAATGACCGCAGGAGGACAATGAGCTGACCAAATGGTGAACGCAGATCGGTCTACTCAGACATATCAATAAGCGCTCACACATCATCCGCCAATGACACTAGTGATGTTCTGGAGGTGGTGGCAGTAAGTATGCACTAGGATCTAGAGTTAGCTTGAGGAGGACCGACAGCAATGTTGGTGGCACCATCTTGGATTTGCGGAGATCATGAAGATAGTTTGACCACGAGCAATGTCATTATTTCCTATGAGGACACACAACGACAACCTCGACTTTTGGAAGGTCGACCATCCAACATCAAGGAATCGGTAGATAGGAAAACGCAACCCCAATGTTTGACTAAAAAAACCAACAACAACATCTACCTGGCATGGTGAGCCACGATGTGACCCAAAAGGCAGTGTGGCATGGCCCAGCTGGCGGACAACAACCTATGGGGCACAATTCCCGCCGATGTTGTGGCCACGGCGCGGCGCAATTGGCGTGAGATGCCACGTGGTCCTACAATGCCCATGGTAGATTAGCCTGACTACACAGAGTGGAGGATGCTTGCTGCTGGCCTGCTGTCGCCCCAAGCTGCTTGACAATGATACACAGGGCAGATCAATTAGATTAGTCCAACCTAATTACAAGGGTGCTTTCCGCAGTAGAGATCGATCTCCTCAGGGGTGGTGCAATAGTGATGATAGCGGGAAGCATGAGGGTTCAGGAAAGAAACCTAAATTCTCGATACCATGAAAGCATAGTAGATACGAAATAATGTGTGGGATATATTGTATTGAGCCTCTCGGGCAGTATATAGGATGTGTTTGGTTGCCTGGTTTAGGGCCTAGCCAGGCTTCCATAATACAGCTTCAAGCTGTTTGGTTGCCTGGGTAGCATCTAAGCTAGGTTGTATTGCTGGAGGTGCTCAATCCCTGCGTATTAGCTAAGCCTGGCTTATACAAGCATGTGGCCCACATGTCGGTGCTCCTCATCGCGGTCGGAAGGAACTGGAAGGGGGGAGAAGATAACAGCGACCTCAGCTTCGGCCATCGCTGTAAGCTCCGTCGCGTCCAAATCTCTCGGCTCCGGCCATCGCCGTTAGCCCTACCTCGCTCCAGCCACCATGCGCGAGGAAGGGGAGGGTCCACCGGCTATCTCCCGCAGCTCCGGCCACTAGCGCGAGGACGGGGACGGTTTGTTAGGCACCTCCTTGAGCTCTGGCCACCACGCCCGAGGAAGGAGACAGTTCTCCGACTAGCACAGCCCCCGTCATGCGTGGATCTCGGGGAGGAGCTCGCAGGTCTCGACGAGGAGCATGCGAGCAGCTCCGCCCGACCGGATCTCTCGGAGCAAATTTCGTCGGCCGGATCTCGCGAAGGAGCTCGTTCCGCTGCCACGCGAGCCCATGCTGCCACCGCCACTCGCCAAGAAGTTGCTCACCCGGAAGAAGAAGAGGAGGCTCATGGGGAAGAAGAGGAGGCTCTCCGACATGCTCTTGCTGGATGTTGTACAGGCTTACTAGTCAGGCAACCAAACAACGGATTTGCTAGCCAGGCTTAGCTTATACAGGTGAATCAAACAACAACAGGTTGTGTTACAAGAGCCAGCCTTGAACTAGCCTGGCCTAAAATTTAAGCTAAGCTAGGCTAGCCCAAGTAACCAAACACAATCATAGAGTATAGAGACTTGGGGGCAAATCGCCTCCCAGGGCCTAAATACATATGGCAATATCAAATTACAATCCTAAACTGTCAAAGATACTCTAAGAAGAGTGACACCAACAATTGGAACCACTACCCAGCACTTCTAGTTTCAGCACAATTATATTGTTGTACTTGCTGTTATTCAGTAATATTCTTTGTTTTTTTTCCTTGGTATAGGTATATATACTCTACGGGCCTTTTTCTTGGGGTGGACTCATATGCGATAAATTTCTAGGTTTTTTGGTTCAAGACGCAGTCTGTCATGCTTTTTTCATTTTCACTGACTGATTCACTTTATTCTTAAAAACAGTTATTTTCGACATGCTTCTGGTTCTTTGTTTATCCTCTCAAAAAATTTGGCACGCTACATCAACATAAATAGGTAAGTGATTAATAGTATGTGCCAGCTTGTGTCTCCCTGTTTCATCTTAACCAATACCATGTTAAACCGACTTTGAGCAATACCATCCTAGTTAGCTAGATTAATAGTATGTGCTACCGTCCCTGAGCTTTTGAATCTGCAGAACATCTTATGCTGATGCAGGAGTTGGATTACATCAGACTGAATGTGACATTTGGGCTGAATCTTTTGTGGTGGATGAAACAACTAATCTTTTATTTCCAACTTTAGTTTCTTATATCTAAGTCAGTGTCGTACGTTGCCATGATAGTTATCCAAATAATTATTATTGGATACCTGTTGGGTATGAATTATCAATGAGCGATTGATTAGAATGCTATTTGAATTTACTTCCTAAAGAACACACATCAAGGATAAATATCACCGTTATCTTCAAACTGCAAGGACACGTTTAAGCATTCCCATGTCAAAATTTCAGCATTAGATGTTTCTATTCAGAATGTGCTACCAATTTTTTGTCCGGACAGAAGCTCTTCCTTTTTCTGGTGCTTTATTTCTGCCCACCAGGTCTGTTTTCACCTCAGCTTTGTCTTCTCTGCCACACAGTGCGTCACTGCAGAGTTATGCACATGACGACATATCAGTAGGTTCATGGATGATGGGGCTGAATGCAACTTACGTGGACGACGACCGGTTGTGCTGTAGCAGTTCCAGACAAGGTAAAACAATGAATCAGCTTCTGGCAGTTCCAAGGAAACTTCCTTGTTTTTTTTGGGTTGCTAATGCCATGTTTTTGAACCATCATTCCCAGAGAAAGTCTGTTCAAATGCTTGAGTAGAGCAGAAGGCGTAGCTGTTGGCCTGTTGCTGCTAAGGATGAAAACACAACAAAAATATTCTGAACCGATTTTTTGTTTTCTATATTATGATATCGTTTTTCATATTACAATACTATTTCTGAATTTTGTTAAAACATAAAAATTTGTCAATTTCAGTTGGTTTCGCAATCATTTTCAACCATTTTTTATACTCTTAATTGCTAGAATGTAGAATTATTCTGAACCGACCGCGTTCGTTTTCTATATTGTAATTTCCTTTCCGACCGTTTTCATCCTTAGGTGCAGATATACTATATTGGAAAATTAAATTTTACTAGCAAAATATCTGTGCGTTGTAACGGGAGAAAAAAAAGCTATCAAATCTATATCTATATTTCTGTTACCTATATATATATATATATATATATATATATATATATATATATATATATATATATATATATATAAATA
>Ga0182004_10004104_pt1 | contig 11699 bp, 4 predicted proteins | sample Sormic07211540_1_FD_120479 | JGI IMG/M metagenome (GOLD analysis project Ga0182004, IMG submission 120479) | Endophyte microbial communities from Sorghum bicolor roots, Mead, Nebraska, USA - 072115-40_1 MetaG | ecosystem: Host-associated > Plants > Roots > Unclassified | place: USA: Nebraska...
ACACTTGTGATGATACATTTGTAATTTGTCGACTTGTGTGCGCGACTATTCCTGGGGCGCACATGAGATTATTGTACTCAAATTTATCCTTAAATTTGGGTGTGACACATACACATATCATCACAACTCATATCAAAATAATCAGACACAGGACGTAGGTATTACGCCCTCACGATGGCCGAACCTGGATAAAATCCTTGTTTGTGTCTTGTATTACCATCTAGTTCGTAACTTGCGCACCAGTCTGCTGATAATCTACTACCTTAGGCATACCCCTACGTATACTGCCGACCATCTTTCGTCCACAATGGGTGAAAAGATTTTGGGTGTTGTAGCATTTTTTTGTTTGTATTTGGTAATTATTGTCTAACCATAGACGAATTAGGCTTCAAAGGTTCGTCTCGTAAATTATAGTCAAACTGTGCAATTAGTGATTTTTTATCTATATTTAATGTTCCATGTAATGTAACGTAAAATATGATGTGATGAAAATTCTTGAAAAAAATTTGGATGTCAAGTGTAACTAAACAAGACCGAAACTTTGTAAAGACCTGGCTGTGTGTGCATGCGGATGACCAGTTTTGAGTAGCCGCTTGCAGGTGCGCAGCTCAAACGAGGGGAGGCCGGTGCTTGTGGTACTCTACATGGTGTACCTCTAGCTAGTTATTAGTAGTAACTTGCAGTATGGAAAGCGTCAAAACATGTTTTGTTTTCTACGGAATCCATGACAGTGTCTGGGGTTCGGTGTCAGAGTGCAATTAAGAGGCTCCGACCATTTGATTCTGTCTGTTCTTCTTCGATGGATGAGTTGTTCACCGCCTATGTTTACTTTGTGCGACAGCTTAGCTAGCTTGCATTCTGTCCAAACTATAGTTTATAGTTTACTCCTACTACATATGCTGTCAATATTTTAGGAGTGAAAGATAGAGGAGCATAGCCCATCCAAAAAAAGATAGACAAGCATATACATTTGTTGTCCCGTAATACACTACGTATACTCACCCTGGTTACGAATAAGTGAAGTTCACCAAGGTCTCTATTGAAACATAACTTTGAGTAAAAAAAGTAGCCCACCTATTAGCCTATTAACCTTGAAACATTACTTTTTGCTAATTACAAGTATTTATATAAAGCAAAGCAAAAAAGTCATCATTATGATAAAAAGGGTGGGCACTCCACTTCACTTATATTTTAATACTCCACCTCACATAGAGGTTCCCTCAAGCCTTTTGGGTGGTGTCATGTATTTTTAAAAGCAACAATTATGTTATGGTCAAGATCTCTTGTCTTGATATTATATTGAGTTACATACATCAACCAACTCAATTCAAAATCTAAGTTAATGAGGTAAATGGCTAAGCGACCATTAGGACGCCCATCTATATTTCAAAAACCCCTATCCCCTGCATAAATGGCTAAGCGGCCATTAGGAAAATACCCGCCTCTCAAAATTATTTATAAAAGCATCTATCTTAGGATGCCCATCTATATAAATTGAATTCAGAGATGGGCATCTTACAAATTGTTATTAATAAAGGCAATCATTCTGAACATCCATCTCTAAAAACTGATTTTCAGAGGCGAGCATCTTAACATGTCCATCTCTAAAAGTAGTTTCATCCACAAATAATTCATAAGTTTTTTCTTATAGATTTGGATGAAGACAAAATTTATAACAAAATTGCACCTAGTGACGCGATCTATAACTTTGTAGTTGAGAAGTTTTTTCACAAACTTTAGAATCTAAAATTAAATTTTCAAACAAACTAGATGTTGATGTGGTCTATACCAAAGTTTTTGTAGTATCTTTAACTTTGTAGTTGAAAAGTTTTATTATTTGAAACTGTTTAGAGTCCAAAATATGTGTTTTAAGTTCATAGATTTTGAAGTTCAAAATTTTGAATTTTCAGATGAGCTCTTCAATGTTCACATAGTTAATACCAAATTTGTAGTGGCCGACCTAATCTACATGGTTTTTTGTTAATAATTTTTTAATTTGAAGTCTTTTAAGTCTCTAAAATATTTGTTTTTAACTCACTTATTTTGATATTCAAAATTTAAAAAATTCCAAACAATCATGGATGGAGACACATCCTATACTTGTAGTGTTTGACAAGATTTAAAACTTTGTAGTTGGAACTTTTTTCAATTGAATTTATTTTGTAGCCAAAATATTTGATACAAAATTATAAAATGTTGATAAAAAAAGTATATCATCTTATATATATTCATAATGAGCGTGTCATGTTGAGATACTATGGTTGTTGGCGGTCATTAATATCAATTATAAACCGTCAACGTAACCTGCATATATACTTATAATTCCATCACCAAACATAGATATAGGGGTTTAAACTAATAAATTTTATGAGTTTCAGTGAATCCATGCTTTTAGTAGGGTTTATCTAGAAAACTATCAAGGGGGCCTATTCATCAAAGTAAATCATGTTTATCCACAGGAAAACCAACGTGGGAAGACTCTAGAAGACAGTTGAAGGCAACATACCAAAGCAATCCCCAAGAGGATGACATGTGGGGCCACTTGGCCTGTTGGGTCCATCAATTAGCCTCCCTTTCGAATGTCGGTTCCCCACTGCCATTAAGATCTAATTTTTGTCATTTATTCAAGTCATTTTGATCCAAGGGTACAGAAATTATGCTCTGGCCTATATATACCAACCCCTACCACCCTCCCTCGGTAGATCTTGAAACCCTAATTCATATCCTTTAGAACAACAATATGAGGATTAGGGCTAGAACTCTCCAATGTATATTAGTAGCTCGACAGTGAGGGTCGAGTGGGGCACATGCTCATGTTCCAAATCTCGTCTTCGAGGCTTAGCAAAGCCTTGTATCTTCATTTCTGCATCTTGAAAGACTTATTATAATTTATCATATTCATATTTATATGACCATGCTTACTTTGAATATATATCTTCTTTAATTAAGGTTATCATTAATTTTGTGTGCAAGTTCATAGAGCGCTTAACCTGCTAGTTTACCATGGTTAGGCTAAGTAGCCAAGCCTTGTGTAAGCATGGTGCTTATACAATGCTCTGCCTGTGAGTACATCATGTTCCCTAGTTGGATGGTAGTAGCGGGTGGTGACAACCCTATCTATCCTTTCTAGTCTACTCCGAGTTGAATAGGTTCTTAAATTGGAGAACCTTAGTCGGGTCAGTAGAGTTATCTCTTGTCGGTGCTCTATTGTCTAAGCAGTGTCTTCTTAAATTGAAGTGCATAATAGTAAAGTTAGTCTTAGCTATAGTGGATGTATAGATACCTTGACCATGTAATAAGAATGTCTCAAGGATTTACCTCACCCCTTGTTCTTCTGAGTTGACTAGATTATATTATATTTATAGATCTATCTCCTTAGTGTCTTTATACTTAATTCCTATCATTACCTTCCCCCTGCTTAGCTATGCTAGTATATTGATTAGTAAATACTCCTTTATTAACCAATAAATGTTTATTCTATTGTTTTTCTATGGTAAAATATAAATAACAATACCTGAAATACTTCTGATAAAATGCTACACTGATACTCTGCGCACTTGTGGAATCCATAATATTATATTTGCACTCACAAACATCAATAGTGGTCAAAATTTTATTTAGGTGTTTATCTCTTAAAATTGTTTTTGGTTGCCCCTTTGGAAATCCTTTGTGCAGTAGTGTTTGTGGCCCATGGAAACGAAGTAATGACAAGAAAAAAAGAGAACCAAGGATATGAGTAATCAAAGCTTTTGTAATTAATGTAAATATATATATATAGTGCTTTAGACACTAATGCAATTTTATTTTCAGCAACAGAGGCTTTTTTGTGTAGAATTGGATCCATTTGCAGCTACCTCTATAGTGGCCTCCAAACTAATGAGCCACCGGTTGTTTTTTCGGACCGCCTCTATAAATACCTCTACTTTTAGAGGTGGCTCTATTTCCAACCGTCTCTAGAAATAGGTCTGCACAATAAAATTTTAAATGAGACGGCTAGAGATAGGAGCCGCCTCCAGAAATAGGGCTACACAATAAAATTTTAAATTTTTTAAACTATCTCGGATGGAAAAACGATCAAAGAAAGTTGTACATCTCAAAAGGTTATGCAAAATTGTACTTGATAACTTTTTTATTTGAATCATCTATGCATGGAAAATTACGTTTTAATTTTTAAAATTTTAAATTCAAAATTTTATAAACAATCGTGTATGGAGAAACGACCAAAACCAATTATGTAGATCTCGAAAAATTATATAACTTTATAGTTGATAACTTTTCTATTTGAATTCGTTTAGGGTCTCAAATACTCATTTCGAAATCGAATGAACATAAAATGAGGAGGAAGGGATTGATCTTTGAGAACAAGCCATGCTAACCAGGTGAAAAGCTCGGTTTAGAGATGAAATTGGCTTGATTCACAACTAGGCCAAACCCAACCTTGCATGTTCTTTAAATATGTGCTGATTCTCTTTTTCTTGTTGAACTTGCAAGCTCCTTTCATGCCCGCCTTGTGCATCTGTACTTACTTTTCCTTAATATTAATACAAAAAATAGGTAGGGGAATGGAATTCTCCCACTGAGCCTTAAAAATTAATGAGAAGGATGAATATCCCAAATAGACACAAATGTTGTAATGATGGAGTGGTTAGATGATGAACGCGTAAGGCTAGCAGTCCTGGGTTGACCTAATGGGGTCTCTCTGAGTTTTTTTTTTTGTTGCAATTCTTTCTGTCCTGATTTGTGATTTCTTGGCAGCAATTTGTAGAAGCGGCTTAAAAATTGATTTCTAGAGATGAATCCTGTTCTAAACCGTCTATAAAATCCGACTTTAGTAGAGACAGAATACATGAGAGTTAGTTGGGTCAACCATCTCCACAGATGTATCCCAGCCATTTCAGGCCTTGTTTACTTCTATCCAAAAATCTAAAATTTTTCAAGATTCCGCGTCACATCGAATCTTTAGACGCATGCATAGAGTATTAAATATAGACAAAAATAAAAACTAATTGCATAGTTTGATCGGAATTTGTAACACCTAAAATTTGGCTCTTTTAAAACTAGATGAATTTGACTTTATTAAATAATTTTGTGAGCATAAAAATATAGGAAAATAAATAAACTTTGGGAAATTAAAATTTAATAGGAAATTATAAACACGTTGATGCATTTATGCTGCAACACTTATTTTTGTGATGTGTGAATTTATACAAAAGAAAATTTTGTTCAAAATTCAAATTGCAAATGTTCTTGAAAACAAGTTTAAAAATAAAAAGGAAATCCACCCTTCTCTCCCCTCCCCCTCCCTTTTCGACCTGCTTGGCCCAGCTAGCCCGCTAGCATCCCCTCCCCCTCTCTCTCTCCCGCTGACAGGCGGGGCCTACCCGTCAGCTCCTTCTCCTTCCCCAACTGCTCCCTTCGCACGCTCACGCAGCGGCCGGGCCGAAACCGCCGCGCCCCGCTCCCCACTCCCCACGTCTCCTCTCCCCCACGCCTCGGCCGTTTTGAGGAGCGCCCGTGCCCGAGCCGCACTCCCTCTCCTCATTCCCCTCCCATTCTACTCACTCACTCGCTCGAACGCGCACTGCAAGGCCGCCACCGGAGCCGTGACTCGCCGCACATCGCCTCGATGAACCGAGCCATCCCGCTCCTCATTGTTGCCCTTGGTGAGCTCGCCATTCTCCCCACTCTCTCCCGCACCCTTCCCCACGCGATTTGGTGTATTCCAGTGCCTTAGCCGTGAGCTCCAACGGGCCGTTCATAGCGCCGCCGCGAACCACCGCGGAAACTGCTTTCTCCGGCCGCGCAAAGACCTGGAACGCGCTCGCCTTGATCTCCTCTCTCTCCCGGTGTTCTCGGTTTGGAAAACGATGCCCCGTAGTCTCCTAACGTCCAACGTCGGTGAGCTCTGAGGCTGCCGGCCATGGCACGCCCCGCACAGGCTCACCTCCGGCCACGCTGAGGGCATGGACAGACTCGCGACGGTCTCCTCTTTCTCCCAGTTCAAACGGAATCGAAAATCATGCACCGTAGCTCCTTATTCATTTGCGCCGGCGAGCTTCGGCCAGAATCCATGGTGGCGCCGCCGTGTTCTCGTTCCCTTCTGGACTGTGCGCCATCCCCCCTTCCTCTCTCTCTCTCTCTCTTGTCTTTTCTTTTAATCCTGTCGTGTTCAAGCTTGATCCAATAGCCACAATAGGCTGATACCCCGTCGGGGTCCATTTTGTTAAAGAAGCCCCTAGGAATTCTGTTTTCGCGTGCGCAGTCCTCGGCCAAAGAATTTTTCCATGATTTAATTCATTTATTTAAATTCGTTTAAACTCTGCTTTATTTACAGAATTGCCACTGCATTGCTATAGCTATAAAATCATTGTTTGAACTCCGAATCGATCCGTTCAAGTTGCGTTAGTTTTGTAATTTCGTAAGCTTCGCATTGGTACCACTGTTGTCTAGGTTTCCACTGTTAGATTTCCTAGTTAATTACAAGTCCGTAGACTCCTGTTGAAATCCTGTTAAAAGCGTAACTTTCGCGTCGTAAGTCCGTTTTTTGTGAATTTCGCGTTGGCGTGATCGTAGCAGCACGTAGATGATTTTGAAAAACTTTTATTTAAATTTATTTGCTGGTGTACTGTTCTAACTTTAGAAATTATTCTCTTGCATGTCTATCTTGGTATGCGTGATGATTGTGATGTGTTGATCGAGCCTAGACGGTGAGGAGTATTTTGGGAGTCTAGAGTTCTTCGGGGACCAGCAAGACCAGCAGGAGTATGTGAACCAAGGCAAGTATAGCATGGGTCTACCTAGTTGTCCTACTCATTTTAAGCATTTCACCCTGCATGTGTATAATATTGCAAACTATAAGGACATCCTAGCTATTGATGACAATTACCTTGTTCCCGAAGGTTTTTATTGCATATGGATAGAAGTGCTAGTACTCTAACTCTAATTGTATATGATCTGAAATCAGTGAAGGAACCATGGTTAATTGATTAAACATGATTATGATAAATGAAACATAGGGCTATGGTACAAATGACTGTTGGTCATGTTGTCCTAGACCCTCTGTAAGGACTTATCTGTCGGCAAAAGGTGGGACAAACAGTGCAACCGGAAGAGTCACATGGCTCTGACTTTAGCTCAGTAATAGGATCTCTTCTACTGATTAGAGGTTTCCCGAAAGGGCGCAAGAGGGACTTGCCACTTTGGGTGTAGTGCTGCCCCTGTTTCTATGAGTATAGCCGCGATGGAAATGTGCCATAGAAAAGGAGGGTTTTCTACATCTACCTGCCGAGGAAACCTCGCGGCCCTAACTGGTTAGAATAGGCCCATGGAAGGCTTCATAGTGTACCCTGCCCGCTCACCTTGGTAGTGTTTGGGGGTCGACGGACCTCGGGCATATGGGCAACAAGACTCACGGTGAAAGTGCACAACCTCTGCAGAGTGTATAACTGTTATAACAACCGTGCTCACGGTCACGAGCGGCCCGGAAAACTCACAGAATAACTGGTTACTGATGGTTTTATGGTACATGATGATGTATAATTATGCTTTAATGTGACTTAATGACTTACTATGGTTCTAATAACTGATCATATGGGATACTTGGGAGCTTAAGCATAACCTAATAATAATTAATGATAAAATGCTGACCTACTAAAATGCTAATGCTATAAACCTAGACTAGCCTGTTTGAGCCTCATAAATCCTCATGCTATGCTTGTGGAGTACGAGATGTACTGACACTTGTTATATTTCTTTTATTTAGATAAAAATCCTGGATGGGTAACAGATGGTGGTAGCTATGAGGACTAGACTACCCGGAGGACTATTAGGCTTGTGCTTCCCCAGTCGACCTTCCCTATGTGAGGGCTATGAGAGAGTTATCTTAAATTATCTTATTTATATTTCCGCTGTTGTACAAGATTTTGTATTGTAATAACTACGTTTGTCGTAAACACTGCGATGATGGTAGTTAATTTGTGATTTATGTGTGTGATTGATCTCTGAGCACACATAAGTTTATGCATTCAATTTCTTCCTTAAAATTGGGTGTGACAGAATTGACGAGACGAATCTTTTGAGCATAGTTAGTCTATGGTTAGACAATTGTTACCATAAATAAACGAAAGTGCTACAGTGTTGTAATTTTTTTTTCTTCGGTAACTAAAGAAGGCCTCAAAGAAAAAATGTGTAGTAGTGAGTTCAACTACTGCCCTTCCAAACTTCGTCAGTGGAAATGTCATGTCACAGGTACTGCAACTTAGTCAACTTCATCGTACTATTGCTGCAACAAAGAAAAAAACATAGAAGGTAGCGTAGTGCCCATACTTTTTCAATAAAAAATATAAATAGCATCGATCGCGGTATTAATGGAAAGAGAAACATGTTTTGATGAGTAATATTTTTAACATACTCCTATATTTGGAACAAGAGAGCTAGGACAAAAGAAGGAAAAAAATTATTTTATTACCACTAGCTATAAATAAACTTACATCATTAATTACTCCTTCCGATCCGATGTATTGTGACTTCTAAAATTTATATTAAAATATAAGTATTCTATTTGGCAAGGTTTGTTAAAAAAGAAAAATATAATTTTAGAAGAAACTCTATAATTAGAATAATCTATGGGTATATGCGTCATTTAAGTGTTATCTTAAGTTGTCTTAAAATTTTTAAAATATATTGTATTACAAGACAGAGAGAACAATTATTATATGTTTGCACGTATATACAGACTATAGTACTAGGTGGACCTACGTGGCCTATGGGTATATTAGTTATAAGAGTTTTAAACACGGATTAAAATTCTCGTTACTCTTATAAAATTAATTAATCGGGGGAAGAGATGAGGGAAACGTAGTGCCCACGTGAATGTCTCCCAAACAAACATTCACGTCGAGCCTTCATCGGTCTATACATCTCGATCGCCCTGCCCTCTTCGATTTCTAGGGTTGGGTTAGCTAGCAAGGGCTTGTCTGTCGTCCATAGGCCATGGCACCGTTGATTTCCAAGGATCGACACTCCGATCCTCTCGTGCATGCTCCGCAATTATTATGTTTGGACTCTTCTTCTCACTATCTGCTCGAAATGTGCGTAAACAAAGGGCACCAGGAATCGTGTCAGGATTTGGTCAAATTGCATGGACGGCGATCGACGTGAGCAGTACACCATTTGTTGTATGCTGTAAGAAATGTAAAAATTAGTAATAGTAATATCAGCAAGCTAGCAGACACTGTTTGTAAGCCATTTTTTATATCGGCATATATGGTCTCCGACTGATGTGTGTGTAGCCTCCAATATAAATTTTTTATATGAACTTGGTACATTTCTTTTATAGTGTCAAAGTATTTTCGCAAGGTAACTCCCGACGACAGGTGTTAACCTGTTTTCTCCTTTGATACGACATCATAGTCGTGTAAACATAAAACATTGGCACTGGCTAGTATTCTTGTCGGATACCATAAACCAGGTACCTAAACATGTAGCATAAAAACTCTGACCTATTTTTTTAAGAAAAATAATAAATAAGAAAAGATAATCGTCTAGCACACCATCCGAGGCCCAAATCACTGAGCCTCGGCAAGGACAGCTGGTACCACCAAAAACATCTCAACAAAGGCCGGGCTAAGACTAGAGTTGCCCCGGCTCGTCCGAGACAAGATTAGAGCAGGTCCGTCTCACCCGAGACCAAATCAAGCTTTGGACAATGTCTGCCTCGCCCGAGCTTAGGCTCGGGCACCCTCCCCCCAATCAAGCATAGGAGGCTTCTCAAACATGCCAAGAGTCGATGTACGACGGATGGAACGCGGGGCACGTCCTCACACCCATGTCGTGCTATGTAGGGCAGGGCATGACGAGTACTGTGCTACCTGCTCCCGTCACTGCAACACATGTCCCCCTCACTGTACGAACGGACGAGTCAGGGGCAATGGGCGACGTCAGTCCCAACTACTGCAGCCACAAATCCAGGGTAAGGATCATGGGAAAGAGGCCTCGGAGGTCAACACAAGATGAGAAACAGGGGTTGGCATGGTAGAAACAGGGACGGATATCTTGTCCACAATGTCGATATGGCTCGGCACGAACGCTACAGCAACAGGAAGTGCCCATACGGCGACCACGATCCACTACAGCGTCAGGAATGGAGCACCTTGTCGTCTCGTACGACGCCATACTTCAACCACGCCTCGGATCAAGACCCCGACGTCATGACACAAACACATGTATCCTCTACCTCCCCTTAAGACTATAAAAGAGGAAGGAGGGTCTCATTCAAACATAGGCGAACACATACGAACAACACCAGCAACACAAGCTAAGTCTCATACGCCAAAGCACCACGACTTACTACCCCACATCTAGAGCCAAGACCTGAGACACGCTCCCTCTCTCGCAACTTGCTTGTAACCCCTACTACGAGCACCCCGGGTGCACGATAATACAAATCTCTTCTCTACACTGGACATAGGGCATTTACGGCCTGAACCAGTATAAACCCCGTGTATTCCTTTCTGCATCACCATCTAGATTGAGGGCACACAAACACAAATTCACTCGTTAGTGTTTGGACCACAAGTCCAGACACCGACAACTCTTTCGGTACCTAAATAAATCGAATTTTAGAGTTGTCTTATGTTAAATTTTTGTAAGTGTAACTAAGTGTTTGTAGAAAAGAATATCAATATCTATGACACCAAATCAGTACATTATGAAACTCTATTTCGTAGTGCATCTAATAATACTATTTTTTGTGTCATATTTTTTGTATCTTTTTTATAAATTTGATCAAACCTATGAAAGCTTGATTTAAGACGACTAGGTTAATTTGTGGGGACGCAAGTAGTATACAGATAGATTCTATTTCAAGTGCAAGTTTATATGTTCAAACTAAGCATGATGGGTTTTTGTTCTTAAGGCCAAGGAACTTCTAAAATTTTTTACAAACATTAACTAGACCAAGAAGGGCCTCTCTAAAAGTTGGAAAAGGCATGTAGTGATAATGAACAATATCATAGAATAGTTACTGACAAAAAATATTGTAACTGATCTATTAGCAAAACAGAAACTCAAATTCAAAAAATAAATCTACAAGTTGGCACAGACCTAACGTATAGTAGTCTTAATCAACTCAACCCAATCCAACACATGACCTCGGCGTGTTAGAGCCTTCCAAATTGTAATTAATGGCAGGATATGGCACTAGAGACAAGGCTAGTGCAATGTATAGCTACAACAAAGGTAATGTCTAGATAGAAATATTTGTTCTGGTTACTAGGTCCCAATCAAATCGATCGACCAGCAGATTGTCTATGCATCGATGCTTCATCTCGTGCAGTGCACATGATGGGCTCTGTAAACTAGTCGAACGAAAGAATCTAGCTGCAGGGTGTTGCTTCAACTTGCAATCTCTGCAAAATTATTTGACCCATTAATGCAGTTCTGAGACAAGTTGTACTGGTTGATGCTCTTCTCGCAAACTGAACCACTGTAACTTTTGCGTGAACTAGTTACTAGTATATGTTATCGAAAGATAGAGAAAAAAATAATTAACATAAAAGGTTGAATTGTCAACAAGTTTTTATTTACATGTGCAGGTATAGGCTAACAACAAGTTTATTTTCAGTATTTTGAGTTGGGTCAACAGGTTTTTATTTACTTGCAAGTAGAAAGGTTAGGAGAAATAGGTGTTCTCTCTATTG
>Ga0182004_10004105_pt1 | contig 11696 bp, 13 predicted proteins | sample Sormic07211540_1_FD_120479 | JGI IMG/M metagenome (GOLD analysis project Ga0182004, IMG submission 120479) | Endophyte microbial communities from Sorghum bicolor roots, Mead, Nebraska, USA - 072115-40_1 MetaG | ecosystem: Host-associated > Plants > Roots > Unclassified | place: USA: Nebraska...
CCCCCTGCAGAAATAGACAAACACCAAAACTCGTGGAATTCTGTCAGATAAAACCCTAAGTCTGGATGTTGGTTGCATTTGGATCCTTTTCTTTGTTTATTTGTTGATTATATTTGATACTTAAGGACCGTCAACAACTGTGCAACCCAATCACTCATAAGTAGTCATGCTTTGCAAGTTGATCTCATTGTTTAAGTCATTGTTCTTTCCCTTGAGCTAAATATAAATAACGATACCTGGAATACTTCCCGGTGAAGTGCTACAATGATATTTAATCTATACGCTTGTGGATCCTATATTTATTTTATTAGTGGACAGTTTTTAGACCACACTTCTGATGCCATGCTAGGGATGACAACTTAGCTTAAGTGGTGTTAGAAGTGTCAACAAGCATTTCTGGCACCATTGCCAGAGAAGGAATAAACTTTTAGAAAAAAATTGCCTAAATAGATAATTAATAAATGAGTAGGTAGCTTGCTAGTCACCTCTACTTGGCAGGTTTACCCCTATTTTTTTCTATCTTTATATTTTTATATAGGGTAATAGTAGGATTGAATCTGATTCACTCAGTTCTTTATCTAAATCAGATCAATCAAGAAGGAAGCTCATGACCAACATTCAAAGCTATTGCTGAAAAGACCTTGTTGGAGTTCTCTGCTCCCACAGTAGAGAACATCCACACTGGTCCAGTACTAAGAACAGAAAATCTTGAGTTTGAGCTCAAGCCAAGCCTCATCAACATGGTGCAAGCTATCCAATATAGTGGAAAGACGAATGAAGATGCAAGTACACATTTGCAGGACTTTATGGAGATTAGAAGCACCATTGCCATAGAAAGAGTTAATCAAGATATCATATTACTTCACCTCTTTCCATTTTCACTAGTGGGAAGAGCGAAGCAATGGTTCTATGCCAACAAAGAAGACATCAACACATGGGCAAAGTGTTCCAAGGTCTTTCTAGCAAAATTCTTCCCAATAAGCAAGACAAATGCCTTAAGAGGAAAGATTACCAACTTCCAACAGCTAAAGATAGAAACCATTTCAGAAGCATGGGAGCGTTTGCAAGGATACATTCGATATTGTCCTCATCATGGAATGGAAGAATAGTTACTCATGTAAGGCTTTTATCATGGATTAAACCAAAAGACGCGTGAGCACATGGATGCCACTGCGGAAGGATCATTCTTATCACTCACTCTTGGGAAAGCTAAGGAGCTTATGGAGAAGATATCGGATAATCAAAGCTAGTCCCAAGACAAAGGTGAAGAAGCAATTGAAGAAGTAAATGCAATGTCCACCAAGATGGATGACTTGCTCCACTGGCTAGACTAGAGGGCCAAGTTCAAGGAAGACCAGAGGGCGATTGAAGCAATATCTAAATCAAAATCAAATCCTGCCATCAGGAAAGTTCCACATCAACCAACTTGGAGACAACATCAAAATAGCCAAGGTATAAATTCAAGTAAGTTTACAAAGCAACCTTCTTTAAGAGAGTTAATTATGCAACAATCTTAAATTAACCTAGACATTAAAGCTAGGCTTGCAAATAATGATAAAACCTTGGAAGTTATAAATGTTAAAATGGATAGCGAATTAAAAAGAAATTTGGACTAAATCTGTAAAAATCGACGGCTAGGAGGACCTAACTGCAAAGCCAGGGGCATAAATTAAATAAAAGAATAACAGGGCTGGACCGCGTGTTGATTTTAAATAAAGCGAGAGGCCTTTTTTGCAAAATGCGCAGGGGCACGGGGGCTGCGGCCGGTTCGGCCACGCGGCGGCTGGCGATTGGCCGGTCCATGGCGGCGGGTTGTGGACAGTGGGGGGGCACGGCCGGTCCACTGGTCCATGGTGGACCGTCGAGCGGGGCGCTGAGCCGCAGTCCACGGTGGACCGCGCACCGGAGCAGGGCACGCACAGGCGGCGGGGTGCGTGGCCGCGGCGGCGCGGCGAGCAGGGACGGCGGCGCCATGGCCGCCGTCGGCGAGGTCGCGCACACGGCCCTATAGGGGGAGACGGAACACGCCGAGAGCACCAACGAGGTCGGCTCGACGCGGCGAGGTCGGGGCGCGGCTCACCTCCGTGAGAGAGGCAACGGGGCGATGAGAGCGACGGCGGCGAGCTCGAACGGTGACAACGCTCTGGGTTTCGGCGAGTCGGCGGAAGCTAAGGTTTCGCGCGGCTCGGAGTGGCGGCTAGGGTTGCATAGGGGCGCATGCCGACGAGGTTGAGGCCTATTTATAGGGCGCGGCGATCTTCGAGGTGCGTGCGGGTGCGGAAGCCGAGGCGGAGGCGGCTGCCCCGTCCGTTTTGGACGGGAGGTTGGGGACGACAGTGGGTCCCACTGTGGGGCCCGCGCGTCAACAGGCGCAGGTAGGAGAGCGGGGGTGGGTGCGCGCTGGGCGGGCGAGCTGGGCCGCGGCCCAAGCGGCAGAGCGGGAGAGAGGGGGAGGGGTTGGGGCGCTGGGCCGAGGGGAAGCCGGCCCGAGAGAGTGGAAGGGTGAAGCTTTTCTCTTTTATTTATTTCAAAACAGATTTTCCTATTTTCTTTTCTTGCTGCCAAAATTAAACAAGCACAAGCAAATAAAATGAAACAAAATAAATGCAGCGGCATGAATGCATTCAAACATGTTTCTACCCCATAGTTCATTTTATTTAATTTTGTAAATTATTTAATTAATGCCCAAAAATCAAATTAAGCCAAATTAAATCAAAATTAAACTAAATTTTGAAATTCAAATTTTGGAGTGTTATAGATTGATCCGATTCTGATGATGGAGAGTTGAGTGAATCAGATTCAATCCTGCTAATATCCTATATAAAATATAGACATAGAAATACAAATAGGGGTGAACGTGCCAAAGTAGAGGTGACTAGTGACAATCACTCATTTTCTAAGTATCTCTTTAGGCAATTTTCTGAAAAAGTTTAATCCTTCCCCGGCAACGGCGGTAGAAATGCTTGTTGACACTTCTAACACCACTTAAGCTAAGTTGTCATCCCTAGCATGGCACCATAAGTGTTGGTATAGAAATTGCTCCTCTAGTAAAATAAATATAGGATCTGCAAACGAATAGACTAAATAAATTGTAGCACTTCACCGGGAAGTATTCCACGTATCGTTAATTTATATGTAGCACTTCATCTACACTAATGTTATACTATCATATATAGTACAAAAGACTCTTCATCTATGTATAAGTATCAATGCTATAAAAATCCAAGACATAGTTGGACTTCCTACGCTACTTTGGTTATGCTCGTCCAACCAACAGGGGTGGAATATGAAGGACTCAATGGAACTATCACTTCCACGATCTACAACACGACCCCGCCACTAGGATGCATTTGCAGATAAACAACATCTAAGCACCATGCTTACATGTAATCTACCACCTAACCCTCTTGTGAAGAGAGCTAAACGCTTTGCAAACATATACACAAACTCATTATCCATCATAATCATATCAAATGTAGAACTAGAATAAACTAGGAACATAATAAATAGAACATAATGATATTAGAATAAAGTCACAAGAAAAGATACAAGATAATAGCAATCCTTGATGATGGAGATCTAGAATTCCAAGCACAAGCGCCTGACTCTTCCTCTATCTAGTCTAAACCTATGTAGAACTTGAAGAATCGGAGTAGCTATTCTAATTCTCTAGTGGAGAGAGATCTCTAAACCTTGGCTCTGCTGAAGGCTACCTCTACTTCTGAATTCTCAAATGAATTAGGGTTTTTCCTATGGCGAGGGGCCCTGCTTTTATAGCCCTCTTGGACGCACCACAGCTGTCGGATTAAACCGACCTAAATGGATTATTATTATTGCTCCTCAAGGTTGGTGGAGGTAGGATCCACAAGAGTCCCCTTGATTCGTCTAGGGGGAGGGGCGACCGCCTAGGGGGCTTGGGTGCCTACACAAGCACAGTGCTAGGTGGGCCATAGCTTCTAGGAGTCGCCTTCCCACGTCTTCTAGATGGTTCTTTTTATACGTAGGTCTATTTCTCTCTATGTAAATCTGACATATGGGTCTCCTTTGGTATTTTCTGATAATCCCTTATAGAAACGGACATTCACCAAAACTCGTGGAAATTGTCAGTTAAAGTGGTAAGTCTATGGTGATGTTCATTTTATACCCCCTTTTCTCTCTTTAGTTGACATATAAAATTGATAATTAACAACCGTCAATACAGTCCTCAACTTCTTATCCAACTTTGAACCCCCTAAAAGGGCAATTGAGAGAGTCTGCCACATCATTAAAGAAATCAAATATATTCCTATAGTCTAGGAGTTTCTAAAGGTATTTTGGATGATTTACCTAGCCTGCCACTAGACAGAGGAGATTAATTTGCGATAGATTTAAAATCGGGGTCTACCCCAATATCTAGAAGGGCTTATAGAATGCCGCCAAAAGAGTTAGAAAAATTGAGGACTCAATTGCAAGAATTGCTTGAAAAAGGTTTTATCCAATCTAGTTCTTCACCTTGGGGATGTCTAGCCATATTTGTGAAGAAGAAAGATCAAACCCTAAGATTATGTGTTAACTATCATCCACTGAATGAGGTGCGGTTAAAAATAAGTATCCCTCTCCTCGTATTAATTTCTTGATTGATCAATGAGTTGGAGCCAAGGTTTTCTACAAAATTGATTTAAGGTTAGGTTATCATCAGATAAAGATCGAACCTAAAGATATTCCAAAGACTGCTTTCACCACATGATAAGGGTTATATGAATATCTAGTTATGTCTTTTGGCTTGACCAATGCACCCGCTCATTTCATGTATCTGATGAACTTAGTATTTATGCCTAAGCTTGAAAAATTTGTGGTAGTATTTAGTGATGACGTCCTAGTTTATTCCAATAATAAGAAAGAACATGGTGAACATCTCATAATTATGTTGACTCGCCTAAGAGAGCATCAGTTATATGCCAAATTTAGTAGGTGTGACTTCTAGTTAGATAAAGTGCAATTCTTGGGTCATGTACTATCAGCTGAAGGAGTTGTTGTAGATCCAAGCAAAGTAAAACTTCTTGATTGGAAACCACCCACTATTGAAGATTTTTCAAGAAGCAGGTTTATTCTAGATTTTTCAAGAATAACAAAACCAACTGCTGCACTATTGAAAAATCAAAAAACATTTGTCTACTCACCTGAATGTGATGAGGCTTTTTAGACTCTGAAGAAGTTACTAACCACGACACCAGTCTTAGCACAACCTAATATTGAGAAAGCCTTTATGTCTACTATGAGGCATCGAGGATTGGTGTTGGCTATGTGTTGATGCAAGAAGGCCAAGTCATTGCCTATACTTTTAGACATCTCTTGATGATAATTAACTCCAACTTTTAACCAACAATTAACCTAGGAAGAGATCTAAAACAATGTATAAAGTATGGTTATAGGGGATTATTCTATTGAGTTCCACGAGTCATGTTTTTCTCACTTGTTTTGCAAGATATTTAATATTTCACCATATAAAAGTATCTCAAGTGAACAATTTGAGCACACCATTGTGGAGAGCTTGTCGAGACGATCGAGGCGAACATATCATTTGCTATATTTGGAGCACCGGAGAGAACGTCCTCGATGGACATGACTCGGAAGGCTCTAGAAGACCCTAGAACCATCATCATCACAAGACTAGGGACTAAACCAACAAGATTCCATAGCTCTTTGAAATAATATTTTCCAGGGTTTTATCTAGAAGCTGAGAAAGGAAAGAATCCATCCACGACATGACACATTGCGCAAATGGATCGAAAAGTGGCACTAGAAGGACATAGAAGACACTAGAAGCCACAAAAACAAAGCGGAGGACCAAAGGCCACCAGGTGGGGCCGATTGGCCACACATGCTAGGCCAGCCAGCCTGGTCTCCCTACCAAGTGGGCTCTCCTTCGCGTGACGGTCTCTAACCAGCCTCTACAACGCATCTTGACCATTGTTTCATATTGGTTTGATCTGAGAGCTGTAGTCATCCCACCAAACTATGGAAGCAGAACAGATCCTCCTGGAGACATTGATCTCATATCTCATGTCCATTCTTCAGTTTAAAGGTGTCCCTCAAAATGATAACCTAGATCTCCAACAACTAGGGCACAGCTAGAACATAAGAATAGAAATTAGAGGAGTCAAGCAACGCTTGGATTCCAAATCTAGTCACGAGGAGGCTAGGTACAGCCTTGTACTTCTCTCTTGTATTCAACATTGTTAATTTATTTGTCTTATTTATCATCTAGTTCATTGTGTTTATCTTCTAGTTCATCTTTTGTTCTTCTAGTTCATCATCTAGATCGTCTAGCTGTTGTTTTAGTTCATCTAGTTCATTGTGTCTAGTTCATGTTTCTTCTAGTTCATGTGTGAGTCAAATACTTGATATGACTTGTTATAATTCTACATTCATAATTATATGTTTGTTTCCTACGTTGATTATATATCTAGTATAGTTGTAGTTTTGTGTTTATGCTCTTGTTCGTATAGCGCTCATCCTGATCATCAAAGGGTGGGTGGTAGATATTGTGTAAGCGTGGTGCTTATACATTGTTTATCTATGAATGCCCCCCTATACTTTGGCCATGTTGGTAGATCATGAAGGTGACTATTATAGTTTCATTGAGTCCTCTGTAGTCCACTCCCTAATTATAGCACTAGTAGTAAGGATTAAGTTGCAGGGTGATGTCTTGCTCTGTTCCTAACCCACCTTAGAAATGTCTCTTGAGTATAAATGTAAGGTTATCCTGACCATGATGCTAAAAGTAATTGCACTAATCAATGTAGCTCAATGACCTATAGTTAGAATAACTCTAGGAGTTAGTCTCTATTTTCTAGTTCTTTCTAGTCATGCCTAGGTTGGAAAATGCCTGGTGGAACCCCTTTTAGGATCATCTTGATCTGTTATAGTTATCCTTTATTATGATATGATTGATCCCTATTTTGAGTATTGATCTAGTGGAAATCTTATCACAAGTGTAAGTTATAGCTTTTATACCTCCAAGTGCCTTCCTAGTGGTAAAATTATAAATAATGATACCTAAAACTTTCCTAGGTGAAATGCTACAATGGGTATATTTTATCTGTGTGCTTGTGGATAACCATTATTCATTTTCTATAGTGCTATGAGCATAAGTACAACCACATCTTTTGGTGTCGTGTTAACGATGATAACCTGGCTTAAGCAATGCTAAGAGATAACTAGAACATTTCAAATGCCTTTGCTAGGAAAGGGTTTGACCCTCCTATTTGTAATCATGTTAGAAATGTCAACAAACTTATGATGTGGAGCTAGCAGCAGTTGTTCATGCCTTAAAGATTTGATGTCATTATCTGTTAAGTAATACTTGCCATATCCATACAAATCATAAGAGTTCGAAGTATATTTTTACTCAAGCTAAGTTAAATATTGGTCAAATAAGATGGTTGGAATTGATCAAAAATTGCTCAATATGTAGCCTAGTGTGACACTTGTTAGAAAGTGAAAGCTTTACACCTAAAGTCAGCTGGAGAACTAGAACCATTACGCATTCCAAATTGGAAGCGGGAAGATATTGGAATAGACTTCATAATAGGTCTACCCAAGACGTCAAAAGGTTTTGACTCAATTTGGGTCATTGTAGATCACCTTACAAAATCAGCTCATTCATTCCTATAAAGACTGACAATAGAGCTCCCATATATGACCAACTTTATGTTGATAGAATTATGAGTCTACATGGGATACACGACAATTGTCTTAGATATGGATACACAGTTTATCTCCTAATATTGGAAACAACTACACAAATCCTTAGGTACCAAACTTTTTAAAGTACAACTTATCATCTACAAACAGGAGGTCAAACTAAAAGAGTAAATCAAATTCTTGAAGATACGTTGAGATCTTGTGTGCTCATTAATTCAACTAAGTGGGTTGAATGATTATCTTTAGCAGAGTTCCCTTATAATAGTAGTTATCAAGAAACTATCAAAATGACACCTTTTGAAGCATTATATGGTCGTCAATGTAGAACTTATTTTAATTGATTTGAGCCTAGAGAAAGGTGGTTCTTTGGAGTTGATCAGGTAAAAGAAACTAAAGAAAAGTGAGGTAGATACGAAATAACTTGAGAGTAGCTCAATCTCAATAGAAAAAAGTTATGCTGATAAAAGACGTCGACCACTAGTGTTTACTATGGGCGACTATGTCTACTTGAAGGTGTCACCTACGAAGGGAGTTACTCATTTTGGAGTCAAATGCAAATTAGCACCTCATTATATTGGGGCATTTCAAATCCTTGAACGATGTGGAAAGGCGGCTTATCGCCTAAGACTACCTGAACAACATTCAGCGGTGCATAATGTATTCCATGTATCGCAACTGAAGAAATGCCTTCGAGTGCTGGATCAAACTTGAGTCAGACTTGACCTATTCTGAATACCCTGTTTGGGTTCTAGATCAGAAAGATCATGTTACTCGAAGAAGAACAATCAAGTTTTACAAGGTACAATGGGATCAACATTCCGAAGAAGATGCTCAGGCCACTACAAAGTCTAGGGAATATAAAGAGGTAGAACTCGTCTCGGGTGACAAGTCCAAGCTGGCCCGTATTGGGCCTAACCTGGAACCTAAATAGGAAGATACGCTGGTTAGCTTCCTAAGGAAGAACGTAAGCGTGTATGCATGGAAACCTGTAGATATGCCTAGTGTACCTCAAGAGTTGATCGAACACTCCTTGGACGTCTTGAAGACCGCTAAACCTATCAAGCAGAAGCTATGACATTTCTCATGTGACAAAAAGGAGGCAATTAGGGTACAAGTAACCAACTCTTAGCCGCTAGTTTTATTAAAGAGGTGTACCATCCGGAGTGGCTTGCTAATTTAGTTTTGTAAGAAATAAAAATAAAGAATGGAGAATGTACATTGATTTCACCGATCTTAACAAATATTGCCCTAAAGACCCTTCAGCTTGCCTTGCATAGATGAGGTGGTGGACTCCATAGTCGGCTGTGAGCTCATGTCTTTCTTCGATTGCTACTATGATCACCATCAAATCTCTCTAAGCGAGGAAGACCAGATAAATACCTCATTCATTACACCCTTTGGCACCTACTATTACACGACCATGTCATTTTGTCTCAAGAACACTGGAGCAACCTGTCCAAGGGCCATCCAACAATGCCTCAAACACTAGATCAGAGATCAACTCATTGAGGCATATGTTGATAATATAGTGGTGAAAACCAAAGTGGCCTTCTGTCTAGTCGACGATCTCGACCACACCTTCAAGGCTCTCAATGACTTCCAATGGAAACTAAATCTCAAAAAAAATATATTCGGTGTTCCGCTCGGTATTCTGCTCGGCAATATGGACAGCCACGATGGTATAAAACCAAACCTAGAGAAACTATAGGACATCCTAAGGTTGAAGCCTCCCGAAAATGTCAAAGACATCAAGAAACTCACTGATTGCATGGCCTCTCTGAGTCATTTTATATCATGGTTCGGGGAGAGGGGTTTGCCCTTTTTCAAACCCCTTAAGGCTAAAGAAAAGTTCATCTAGTCAAAGGTAGATGATGCTGCTTTTTGTCGAGTTTAGTTGTTTCTTACTTCTCCGCTGGTCTTAATGGTGCCCAAGGATGGTGAAACTTTGTTACTTTACATAGCAGTAACCGTTCGAGTGATTAGTACCGCCATCAATGTCGAACACGAAGAGGTTAGACATATGTAGAAGGTTTAATGACCAATATATTTCATCACCAAGGTGCTTAACGAGTCAAAGACTCGCTACCCTTAGGTCCAAAAGCTCAGGTATGCCATCCTGATCACATCTCGCAAGTTGTGTCATTATTCAAAACCTACCCCATAGAAGTGGTTACAAAGTTTCCACTAGGGGATATCCTACACAATAAAGATGCCAACCTACGTACCATCAACTAGGCACTCAAGCTCAGTCCATATACGGTCAACTTCTAAAGCCACACAACTATCAAGTTCCACGCTCTTGTTGATTTCATTGTCGAGTGGACTGACATGAACACACCCATATTAGAAAGTTGCCCAAGCATTGGAAGATGTACTTCGATGAATCTCTCAACATTAGCAGTGCTAGGGGTTGTGTATTTCATCCTGCCATCTAGGGACAAGCTGAGCTATGTACTCTGGATTCACTTTTAGGCTTCCAATAATGCCACAGAATACGAAGTGACACTACATGGCCTCTGCATTGCCATTGAGCTCGACATCAAACGGCTCATGGTGTATGGTGATTCTACTCTTGTTATCCACCAAGTCAATAATGACTAGGACTATAACCATGAAAAGATGGATGCTTACTGTGTAATAATTAGAAAATTGGAAAATAAATTCTATGGTTTGGAGTTTCATCATGTGGTCTGGGCTGACAACCAAACAGCCGATGAGCTATCAAAGCTACGGTCAACCAGGGCACTAATTCCCCATGGAGTTTTTGTCCACGACCTCGTGAAGCCATCCATCAAGGAGGAGGAAAAACTTGTGGCTAAAAAGCAACCCATAGACCATTTAGTTGCCACGGTTCTGATCATAGGCGGTGACTTGTGAGAACCTTTCATAAGGTATCTTACAACCGTATATGTTCCCCACAACAGAGTTGAGATGGATGCCTCATCCAGCGCAACAAGCATCACATGCTCGTCGAAGCGAAGCTTATGCATAAAAATGCAAGGTAGGAACTGTTATAGAAGTGCGTATCTTAGTAGGATGGAGTGCAGATCTTGGAAGAAATTTATGTTGGCACCTATGGCAACCATGCTACCTCATGTAGCTTGGTCGGTAAGGCTTTCCAAGTAGGCTTCTACTGGCCCTCGGCCATCATCAACACTGAGAAATTGGTCCGCCACTGCGAAGGTTGCTAGTTTTTTGCAAACCAAATTCATGTTCTAGCCCACGAGCTCCAAGCTATTCCAGATTCTTGGCTTTTTTGTGTTGGGACTGGATAGATCAGGACTTTTAAACCGGCTCCAAGAAGGTTTCGTTGGGTTTATGTAATCATCGACAAGTTTTCCAAATGCATCGAGTACAAGCTCTTAGTAAGCCAACTATAAGGAAGGCAGCCAAGCTGCTCGACGACATCATCCACCGCTTCAGATTGCCTAACAGCATCATCACCGACCTAGGATCTATCTTCACTAGAGGCGATTTATGGAACTTCTATGATATCAGAGGCATAGTGGTCAAGTATGTCTCGATGGCGCATCCTAGAGCAAACAGGCATGTCGAAGAGGCTAATGGCTTGGTTCTATACGCATTGAGGAAACGACTCTACTAGGAGAACGACAAGCATCCAGGGAGATGGTTGAAGGAGTTGCCAGCCATGGTCTCGAGACTGAGGACCTAGCCCAATCGCAATACTAGTGTATCCTCGTATTTCATGGTTTTTGGTTCTGAAGCTATCTTGCCAGCAGATATCGCCTTCTGATCCCCTATGGTCGACAACCATGATGAGGACAAGCTAGATGAAGCTAGAGTGCTTGAAGTTAATTGCGCCAAAGAACAGCGTCTTGACACTTGCGTACAGAAAGCAAAATACTTAGAAGGCCTGTGACGATACCACAACTACAACGTCAAGGATAAGTTCTTCTTGGGCGACGATTTAGTTCTATGTAGGAAACAGAAACAAACGGGATCTATAAGCTAGCATCGCATTGGGTTTGATGCATGTTACTGATGCGAAC
>Ga0182004_10004106_pt1 | contig 11696 bp, 10 predicted proteins | sample Sormic07211540_1_FD_120479 | JGI IMG/M metagenome (GOLD analysis project Ga0182004, IMG submission 120479) | Endophyte microbial communities from Sorghum bicolor roots, Mead, Nebraska, USA - 072115-40_1 MetaG | ecosystem: Host-associated > Plants > Roots > Unclassified | place: USA: Nebraska...
ACAGTTTAGTTGAGAATCGCGAGACGAATCTTTTAAGCCTAGTTACTCCATGATTAGCCTTAAGTGCTACAGTAACCCACATATGCTAATGGCAGATTAATTATGCTTAATAAATTTGTCTTGCAGTTTTCTGACGAGCTATGTAATTTGTTTTTTTATTAGTTTCTAAAAACCCTCCCGACATCCTTCCGACATATCTGATGTGACACCCAAAAAATTTTCATTCCCAATCTAAACGGGCCCTTAAATAACGCCTGCATGCTAGACGACCATGCCTCGAGGTCGAGGGAGTACTGTACTGTGTTGGAGATATATCAGTAGGGTCTTGTTTAGTTCCCAAGAATTTTTGGTTTTGGCCACTATAATATTTTTGTTTGTATTTGATAATTATTATTTAACTATAGACTAATTAGATTTATAAGATTCATCTCATAAATTAATTTTTATTTTCATATATTTGCTTTATACATGCATTCAAAAATTTACTGTAATGAAAAATCTTTAAAAAAAATAGATTTTAAGGTGGAAATAAGGCCTAGATGGCTCCGTCTCACTTGCAGGAAGGGGGCACAATCTGACCCACCCTGTTGCTGGGGCATCCCTGTTTGCAAGGAATAGAGGTTTTCTGGTCTAAGATTTTTCCGTATATTAAATCTTTAGATGTATGCATAGAATATTAAATATAAATAAAAATAAAAACTAAGTATACAAATTATTTGTAATTTATGAGACAAATCTTATGAGTCTAATTAGTCTATGATTAGACAATAATTATTCAATATAAATATAAATATTATAATAACTAAACTAAAAATTTCCGCAAACTAAACAAGGTTCAGTAGCATAACTGGTGTATCTTAGCCTTGGAGACAATGGATCCTTGGGAGGTGCTCTCGCATTGATGACACCAAATAAATGCCCTGGCTACTGCTGCTGCAGCCTTCTTTATTTGCTGCTGCAGCCTTCTTTATTTGGTGACAGGATAGATCTTGTCACGACAGCGCTAATGAATCGGTTTCATGCCATATTATTAGTTTTATTGTGCCACCATGTATAGTATGGCAGAGTTAAAATAACACACCATATATGGTGACGTGGTTAAAAGATTAGATTCAAAAATAAAAAACTTTCGATGTCAAATTTGAAATATGATTAAAAAAATACTAAAAATAAAAAATCCAAAATAAAAGTTATATATCTCGAAAAGTTACGTAACTTTGTAATTAACAACTTTATATTTAAAGTTGTTTTGATGGCCAAAGTAGTATAACCCAGCGGGCGGTGCCTGAAAATGAACACTACTAGCTTCATTCATGTATCTTTATCCTCTTCAGTAATTTCTATAAACTAGAAGCAAGATCCATAACTTGTGCCTGAGAGCAACTCCAACAGAGTTGGTAAAAATAGATGGCTAAACTCATAATTTAGCTAACCTTTAAAATATAAACTCGAGCAAAAATCACAATACTCCAACAGCCTTTCCAATAGGGTGAAGTGAATGGCTAGCGACACATGCAAGCCATATTTAGCATGCGAGAATTACAGGATACATTATTTGCTATTTTACAAAGCCAGATACAATAGCTGTTGGACTCTCTTTTTTTTCCAAAGTAGCCAAATATAGATTACACAATATGGATAACTCTTCTGTTGGAGTTGCTCTGAAAATATTAAAGTTTTTATACATATACACACATACAAGGATGTATATACTACTATGTTATAGAATTTGAATTTATAGAAATGAGTTGCTTATCCATGTAACAATTTCCGTAAAGTAACAAGAACCATAACTTGTGCCTAATTTAATATTGAAGTTTTATACAAATATACATAGAAGATGTATAATTTCTATTAATACTACTATGTTATGAAATTTGTCTTTATAGGAATCAATTGCTTTTTTGGCAGAAATATATAGGTATAGAAATATTAGATATAGACTAGGTTCATACCAGTGCGTTGCTACGGGACAGCTAAATTTTTGTACGAGAAACACAAAAATCGCATAATAAGATATCAACATTATAAAATTAAATACTGAGGTTAAAGTGATATTTAATTAAAAAACAAAGTTCGTAAAATTAACATAGTCGTGGAGAGTGCGACGTCGCAGGCTCACAAACTCTACAGTATACACTTTCTATGATGCAGCTAAGATAATGTTTTATATGGCCCAAAGAAATCTTTGATATCTACTTTTTGTGCGCCAATAAATGCACAAATGTCTGTCGCATCTTCATACCATCATGTATACAGGTTCGAGTATATATATACGTGTCTTGAAAATCTCTCACAAAACCTTAAAACAAAGTATGTTACACTTATCATATAAACCTTCACATGTAGTGAGATTTGTTAATGAATAGATTTGGCGCATAAGGTCTGGCCCCCTGAGTATGCAACATGATTGCCACCACTGTCGCCTTCACCCAGATAGTACCCCCTACAACGTCCTAGAAAACTCCCTGAGACTACTTGCATGCTGATTCTTACACGCCTAATTTCTAGGTGCTAAGAGTATGAAAGTAGAGTAAGAACGCCGTGACAGCCTCCTAAAGCTCTAGTATATATGCTAATAATATATACTAATATAGTACATATATGAGCTACCTCTTTCAAATGCTTTAGTCTCTCCAGGATAGGAAGGAGCTCATCAGCAAATGAAGAAATAGGGTTGAGACAGTATCAATGCCGAGCTGCATAAGGGGCAAAACATAAGTTTGCATACATTACTTTTCATAAAAGAAAATAGCATGTCCCTTCCTTTAAATGAAAATCACCAACTTATATAGCTTTATAAAATCAGTAGCGGCAGCGGCAGCATCCATAGTTCTACAAATCAGCCGGCTGATGTGCTTTAGCCTATTGGTGCTGCTACTGGGTAGAAAGCAGTAGCTATAGAAAAAAAAACATGTAGATCCTATTACCACTCAAACATCACAAAATTGGGTAGTATTGCATTATCTGGAATGAAGTAAAGTAGCCTTGATTTCGATCTGCATAGCATTGAAAATTAGAACCTGGCTTTGACTCGTCTCCTATCCTGCAGATTCCTGTAGTAAAGCAACCACAAGCGCACACGTAGAATTAGCTAATCCCAATCAATGCAATACCAATCCCGACTAAACAACAACTGGATTCCTCCAGCTCACCTTTGTCCGTGACCATGAAGTAGTGTGTTGCACCAGGCTGACCTTGCTAAACACCACCTCGAGTTGCACAACAACAAAATGCTTAGGCCCTGTTTAGTTTTCCACCCAAAATTTTTTCATCCATCCCATCGAATCTTTGGACACATACATGGAACATTAAATGTATATAAAAAAATAAACTAATTACACAGTTTGGTTGAAAATCGCGAGACGAATCTTTTAAGCCTAGTTAGTTCATGATTAGCCTTAAGTGCTACAGTAACCCACATGTGCTAATGATAGATTAATTATACTTAATAGATTTGTCTTGCAGTTTCCTGACGAGATATGTAATTTGTTTTTTTATTAGTTTTTAAAAATCTCTCACGACATTCTTCCGACACATCCGATGTGATATCCAAAAAATTTTCATCTCCAATCTAAACAGGGCCTTACTTCTGAGCTACCACTGCAGAGCGAGGTAGCAATTGTACTTGTGATATAGAAGATGAAAAAAATATAAATCAAGTAAAGGCATATTGTACCATTAAATTGTTAGGTAAATTTGAGAAGGGGCATATAATTTTGCATTGCAGCTCTTCGACAACTACTGTAACTACCACAATAAATTACACGTTTTGATCATAATCCACATATTTTCAGAGAGGGGGGGAGGGGGTGTACAGTACTCCTCGTTTCATATTTTACATTGATCCGGAATTTAGGATTGGTAGTACAATGTGAACTGCTAGTTTCATTTTTCCCCTAACCAGCTTCACACTGTTGTTAATACACTTAATAGGACAAATAATGTTGTTTAGCTGGCCATCCATGCCTAGCGTGGGTTACAGCCTGTCAATGAAAAATGGGTGAATGGCCCGATCGTGAAAAAAGCATGGGTTATAGGGTTCAACCATTCATTAAAAGTGTTTAGACCTTCAGTAGAGCAAAGGAACACAATAGCAATGTGAAGTTTGAACTAAAAAAATGTGCAAAACAAAGATAGTAGTAGGTGATAGCACCATCAAGTCATGCAAGTAATGGGCCTCTCTTGTGCTGGTGGGCAAATTCCCCAAACACATAGACTCATCACCGGCATACGTGCAAATCAGAAAAGCTTCAACACCATTGCCCCTCATCAGCTCATTCAAATTTATGGGTCTATTTCTTTGTCAGATTATATATGGTTGTCATGAGTAAATTTCACTTACAATGAGCACGAGAATTGACTATGGCATCTCATCTCATATCCTGATGCATTCGTCCTGCCCGCCAAATGCCAGCAAAGTGGAGAGGATCAGCACTAAAGCTATCACAGGAGACAAGGCCCAACATCTGGAAGTTTGTGAAGGAGTTTGTGATCATCTCGAGGGAGTCCTCGTTGCAACCATGCAACATGGCGTAGAGCTCCAGCAATATTCCAACTGAACTGCTGCTTTGGATCGGCAACGCCTGTTACTGGTGGCCAATAGAGCTTGATGCCATGGGCAAGATCACGTAGAATGAATAGTCGTTAGGCAGAACGCGGAGGACGGTGGCAATTGAGCACATCTCCTGATCGGTGAGCTCATGGACCACACGGAGGACCATCTCTTAGCTGCTTTTTTTTTCATGACATTGCTGCTCCTTCGGCAATGTGATTGATCTTCACAGTGAGTGGTTACTAGAGGATGAATGAAAGTTTCAGTGTGTACAAAAAATCACGGTGGAGAAAAATCAGGAGAGATGGAGGCCGAGCGCCGGCGAGGATAAATCACGGAGGAAATAAATGTGTCGTATCACCAACCGAGATCATCTCCCTCGCATACTTGTACTCGGCGGGCCTCTTCAGTGCGTGAGACCCACCTCGATCTGTCGAAGAAGGTGAACATGTCCAGATCCATGCCTCCCTCTTGGCCTCTGTCTCGTGGAGTGCGAGGAACAATTGCTCCATGGCCACTGGCCCCGCTTCTACGTCGGCTCGTACCCTGCTTTGGTCCCAGCTGGGCCACCGCGGTTGCTATGGAGGAGAGCTGGAATATGGAGGCCGCCATGCCGGCGCCGCTAGGGACCTCATCGCGTGGGCTCCCGCACACGGTCATGGCGTTAGTGGTGGGGCATCCAAGGAGGCCACAACGTAGGGGAGTTAGGAGAAGGCGAGAGGTTGCACAAGGGAGCCGTCGACAAGGCACGTAGAGATTGAAGGTGGGGCGGGCCGTAGGGATCGAGAAGGCATTCTAGCGATGATCATGGCATCAATGTAGGGTGCTTTGTTTTGGAAAGAAAATCAAGAGGGAGAAGAAAGGGATACGACGGGCACGGGGCTCGTATGGCACGGAGGGCAGACCGATGAGACAACGTCGAATGTCGCACCAAAAAGTGTCCACTCTTTAGTCTTTTTAGTTGTAGGAGATATAGCCCTCTGGTGAGAAATCAAAATTTTATTATATATGGAGTTATTCTCAGCTGTGCCGCTGCTAGAGAAACCCTAGATTAGTTTACTGATCCAGATTTCTTAGCGATTTAGCGTTGGTGTTTGATCGAGTATTTGCCTAGCGCATGAACTATAATTCTTGGAGTTCACTTCTCTTCTAATCATGGTCCATCGTGGCCACGGGGGAAGAATTATTCTAGTATTTGGTGCATCTGTTGTGTAAACTGATAGTTCATGCGTGTTGTAAGTACCCTCCATCTATCTTTGCTATTGTTCTTTTTTTATAGCAATCATAAATTTCCATTCATTAGCAGCAACGTGCTGTAAGTATAATTACAGTGCACAAGTCTACAGTGGTCTAAGCCATGCTGATGAGAACATCAAGACTGAATACCTATAGATTGAGAACTGAGAGCTTGACGTGCTAAGACATCCACCGTGGAGTTCAAATTCCTACTAATCTTTAGAAGTTTAGAAGAGTTGGCCCTATATAGATTACTGAAGATCTGGGTGAAAGGCTTTATTCTCTAGTCAGGAGGATTGGAGTGATCTAGGGAGTTGATGAAGCGCACCAACTACTCACAGTCAGATAGGAATGAGCACTCTGTGATGTTGAGCATGTTGACGATCAAAGCAGCCAGTGCTAGGGCTATTGATTCCACCATGAGCACAGAAGTGCACATCTGTAGTCGAGCTTGGATGTGGATGTATTGGATTGGAATAGCCTGCAAGTTTAAGATGAAGATGCCTAACCCTACCTGCCGTGGATTAGTGTTGATGTTATGAGGCAGCAGGGAAGCATCGAAGTAGCATCTAGAGCCTTGCAACGTTGATGGTTCTGTAGCAGCAAATCTGTTCAGCAAGGGCACCTCTTGCAAGGAAGATTTATACCTATAGTATCGTGTTGGGTAGAAGTGTCAACAACGTCGGGTTGAAGGTGAGTGCCTTGATTGATATTAGGGTTGATTATAGTGGTTTGTTGGAGAGTTACTGGTTGCTGGTTGTGCTGTTGAGGCGGTTCATCTAGCAGCATGGGTTGGTCACCATTGGTCCATTCCCACAATGCATTAGCTGCATTGTGTACCTGCAAGGGCGTCCAAGATTTCCTGTGGAAGTGATAGTCATTTCTTGCTTTCCATATAAACCACAATGTAATTAGCATTTTGGAGAGCAAGTCATTAGTAATATTATTTGCATAATGGTTTGAAGAATAAGTTGTACTCCACCATCTTCCTGGGGTAAAGATTCAGTTCTCAAATAAGGCGTGAAAGAAGACCATACCACCCTAGGAAGATTATAATGAAAAAACAGGTGGGCATCATCCTCAACCTAGCCACAACTGGCACAAAAGGGATCAATGTTGACAGAGAACCTAGATGCTCTTTCAGCCGTGGATAAAGCTCTTCTAATCATTCTCCAAGTAAAAGTTTTAATGATAGGGGGAGTTGTTTTATTTTCCATACCTTGGTCATGATGTGGTTAACTTGAGGAAGGATGCTCCTTGATCCTTGAATGGGTAGCTGCACCTGATTTTGAGCTGCAAGGCATCTATAAATACTTTTAGTAGTACAAATACCATTCTTTGAGGGAACACATCTAAGAATGTCTGGGGTATTTTGAGGCACTATGCTAAGGCTTTGGATTTCCTGAGCAGCTTGGTTATCAAAGGTATGGTTCAATAAAGGTATATTCCAATTGTGAGTATTTGGTAACCATAGATCAGAAACTGTGGTAGGTAAAGGATTAGTAGTAATAGGGTCTAGTAGGTGGCTATGGATGGATTTCTAATAGGGGCACCAAGGCGTGGACCAAATGGAGGAATCACCTGCATGGATTTGTAGAGTTACATTGTCAAGGAGATCATTTTTACCTGCTGTAGCGAGGACCAGAATATAGACATGGTTACTGTACTCTTTGTTGTCCAAAAGGAAGAGTAGGGATAATATTGTGCTTTAAGAACTGTAGAAAGGAACTTGTTTTTAGAGTTATCCACATTATAAGCAGTATGAATGAGAAGACTTTTGTTAACAGTGTGCAAATCTCTAATTCCTAACCCCCCCCATTTTCTTTGGATTGACAAATGTCATCCCAAGACCTGTGAGCAATAGGGTTTGTGGGATCATCATCTTGCACACCTGCCCACCAAAAACATCTTAAAACAAAGTTAATTTTCTGAATAAAAGTGTTGGAGAAAAGCACAGTGGACATGTAGTACACAGGAATTGAAGAAAGCATAAACTGAATATAAGTAAGATGGCCAGCATGGTTAAGCTTATTGGCTTTGACAATAGTGAGTTTGGCAAGGAACTTATTATAAATGAAATGGTAGGCATGGTTCTTATCTTTGTGGTTGAAAATAATTGGGTGGCCAAGGTGCATAGTATTAGGAGGTAAATTAGGAACAAGAAAAATGTTCCTAATATTATTCTTGGTGGCATTGTCCACATTATGGCTAAAGTGGATATAGGATTTAGAAAAACTAGGAATCTGACCAGAGTGATGGCAGAAATCATTAAGAATTTGATTGATAGAATTGGCCTCCAAGGTAGTAGCAGCACCACAAAGACTTAAATCATCAGCGAAAAGTAAGGAATGGATGGGGGGACAATTAGGTCCCAAAGTAATGCCAATAAGATTTGCAGCGTGCATAGCATTCTTTAAAGAAATAGATAACTCATTTATGGCTACAGTAAAGAGGAAAGGGGACAAAGGGCAACCTTGTTGAATACCTTGTTTAGGGGTAAAATAGCTAGTGGGTTGTCCATCGACTAGAATAGCCATAGAAGCAGTAGTGAAGCAAGCTCAAATAAGGCTGATGAAATGTCGATGTAGTCCCAATCTCTGAAGTGCTTGAGTGAGGAAGTCCCAGCTTAACCTGTCAAAAGCTTTTGCCGAATCTATTTTGAGGATAAAAGCCTTGCATTTCCAATGTTTAAGGCTAAAGGGATGAATTATTTCCCGAGTGTAATAATATTAGAAGAAATATGTCTATTTTTGACAAAAGCTGATTGTGCTTGGTCAATATAATTAGGCAGATGGGGCTTAAGACGATCAACTAGAGATTTAGCGATAAGACGATGAACTATATTACAAAGGTTGATGGATCGAAAATCTTAAGGAAGAACCGACTGCATCCTTTTAGGAATTAGAGTGATATAAGTCCTATTAATCTCTTGACTAAGAGAAGTAGTTCTGTAGAAATCACTTACAAACTTGTGCAAATCTTTAGACAGCCAATTCCAAGAAGCTTTGTAGAAGGCGGCATTCAGGCCATCAGGACCTGGGGAAGCATTATTACGCATACCTTTAATGATTTGGTGGAGCTCCTGTATATCCGATGTTGAATTGGTGAAGTGGTGAAGGTGCTGTTGTGGAGGCTCCCGGGAATTTTATGCTTGGTGTTGACACTTCTAAGATCACTTAAGCTAAGTTGTCATCCCTAGCATGGCGCTAGAAGTGTGGCATGAAAATTGTCCACTAATAAAATAAATATAGGATCCGCAAGTGTACAGATTAAATACCATTATAGCACTTCCCTGGAAAGTATTCCAGGTATCATTATTTATATTTAGCTCAAGGGAAAGAACTAAGGACTTAAACAATGAGATCAACTTGCAAAACATGACTACTTATGAGTGATTGGGTTGCATAGTCACATACTTGGCAAGAGAGTAAACCATAGATATATGATATATAAAATATAGAAGCCCAGGGAATATAGAGACTAGATTTAGACTACTCAGCTTAATATTAGGCAGACGTCCGATTAGTTGAAGAGATAGAAAATCCTATGTAGTTCTAATTTATCAAGTCATTCATCTACTCTAATGCTATATTATCGTATATAGCACAAAAGACTCTTTATTTATGTATAAGGAACATTGCTATAAAAAGCCAAGATAGAGCTAGACTTCCTACGCAACTGTGGTTCTACCTATCCTACCAACGAGGGATGGAATATAAAGGACTCAATAGAACTGTTACTTCCATGATCTACCACGCTACCCGGCCAATAGGGTGTAATTGCAGATAAACAACATCTAAGCACCATGCTTACATGACATCTATCACTTAACTTTCCCGCGAAGAAAGCTAAGCGCTTTGCAAACATATACATAAACTCATTATCAATCATAACCATATCAAATGTAGAACTAGAACAAACTAAGAACATAATAAATAGGAACATAATAATACTAGAATAAAGTCAAAAGAGAGATAAAAGATAATACCAATCTCTGATGATGAAGATCTAGAAATTCCGAGCACAGGCGCCTGACTCTTCCTCTATCTAATCTAACCTATTTAGAAGATGAAAATAAGGAGCAACTAATATATCTCTAATCCCTGGCTCTAATGGCTCCCTCTAATTCTCAGATGAGAATAAAAATATAATTCTATTTTTCTCTCTCAAATTTGAGCTCTCGTCTAGGGGGTAAGCTTGTATTTGTAGCCCCCTAGGAAGCACCACAGCCCTTGGATCAAACCGACTTAAATGTGTGCTTAAGATTGATCCTCAAAGTCGGTGGAGGCAGGATCCACGAGGTTGGCTCTAATTGGCCAACCTCCCCAGGTAGCCGCCCCACCCTGGCCTAGGCGCCCGCCCCTGGCCTATGGCAGGTGGGCCCCAGGTTTCAGGGCACGCCCTCCCGAGTCTTCTGGAGTTGACGTTCGGGTCTTCTCTCTATGTAAATATGACATGTTGACCTACTTTTTTTATTATTTCGATAACCCCCTACAGAAATAGACACTCACTAAAACTCGTGGAAATAGTTAGTGAAAACCCTAAGTCTATGGTGATGTTCAGTTTTTATCCCCTTTCGTCTGCTTAGTTGACATATAATTTTGATGGTTAACAACCGTCAACACTTGGTCATTTGGATAGAGTACTTGTGGTACCTGTGGACTTTGGTTTTGTGATTGAATATATTCCTACAACAGAGGACTAGCCATGGTGTTATCATTAGTATGCATAATACCAAAAATGTCATTGAAATAATTGATAAGAGTAGTGGAGATCTGATCAAGTGTAGTGGAAGCACTGCCATCAGCGTTCTGAAGGTAGGCTATGGTATTTTTCCTATTCCTCTTGATAATGGACTGATGAAAGAAAGTAGTATTTCTGTCACCAAGCGTAGTGGAGTTCCATGTGCTGGGTAGCTAGATGCTTTTGAATGTCGAAGTCTTGTTGGTGAGGAGGTTTAGCTTGTTGCTGGAGATGGAGGCTTTCAATATCACCTAATTGCTTGAAAATGCTAGGTTTGGTTTTTCTCCATTTTTTGACATCAGCAGCTAGGTATTTGGTTTTTTGGTGAAAGGTACGATTGGAGGATTTCAACCAGCTAGTCTTGGCAACATCTACATAATCCTGTTCCATCAACCACCAATTTTCAAAACGAAAGACAACATTAGTTCTAGGATGATTAGAATCAAGGATGGTAAGAATCGGTGCGTGGTCACCACGCAGCATAGGTAGGTGATACACTGTTGTTCGCGGATAAGCTGTGCACCATTCAACATTCGCCAAAGAATGATCAAGGCGCTGAAAAGTAGGGGTGGTATTAAATCTCTTATTCGTCCAAGTGTAAGCCGGGGCCACTGTAACCCAAGTCAATAAAGCCACACTGCTTCAAATAATCACAAAACAGATTAATACGTCTAATGTCAGGTCTACCTGGACCACATTTTTCACTAGCATGCATAAGTTCATTCATGTCACCCATGGCTAAGATTGGAAGGGTGCTATGATTTACAACAAAAGTAAGCACCCTATTCCACATAGTAGAGGTATTACGATGATGAGGATCACCATAGATACAAACTAAACCATACTGATCTGAGGTAGTGGTACTATTACACAAAGCTAAGATATAGTGATGGTTATGATATACTATGTTAATGGCAACAGGTTGGGTCGAAGTTAGAAGGTGCTGCATCTTTGAACTACGCAAGGGTCATGGTTATGATCTACTATCACTACTACAGAATGAGGCATTGGTCGATGCCCAAAATGGCCAAAAACCTCGGCCATTTTGCGGTCCTGGGTTAAAGACCCCTTTAACACCGGTTCGTAACACGAACCGGTGCTAAAGGGTCCTGCCCAACGGCTACTGACAGGTGTTGTCGGGGCAGAGACCCTTTAGCACCGG
>Ga0182004_10004107_pt1 | contig 11696 bp, 7 predicted proteins | sample Sormic07211540_1_FD_120479 | JGI IMG/M metagenome (GOLD analysis project Ga0182004, IMG submission 120479) | Endophyte microbial communities from Sorghum bicolor roots, Mead, Nebraska, USA - 072115-40_1 MetaG | ecosystem: Host-associated > Plants > Roots > Unclassified | place: USA: Nebraska...
TCATTAATGCTGCAGCCACTCTTCAGACTCAACTCTTCAAAATCAACCGAAGTCAAAATTCTACAGCTGATACTTTAGCAAAACAGGCCCGTACCTCCATGATTACATTTCAAAACTGTAATTGTATCAGGCCTGCTTGTGGCCCCATTTGTTCTCTGTTTCAGGCTCTACTCCAAGTAGACCTTAACTCTGTAACCATCTTAGCAGCTTCTTGCTGCGGGTAATAAATTTCTTTGAAATCGTCAAAAAAAAATGTCTAAACAATGCAAGCTAAGTCCAAAACCCCGCGCCATAATTCACGGCACTAATCTCCACACGCCTTCGAATTCACGGGCTAAGGAGAATTATTAGTTTAGCTCACTAAAAGTTAACCATCTAAATCATTAGGGTATGTTTGGTAGATTTTATTCCTTATTCTTAGTTCGATCTCTTTGATTCTTTGATAGAGTGATTTTAGTTCGATCGTGTTAGAAGAAGGCAATTATTGTCTAATCCCCTCGTCCCATTAAAAGTGTTTGTTTTTTATTTTCGAACTTCTTATTTGACTGTTCGTCTTATTCAAAATTTTATATAAATATTATTTATTTTGTTATGACTTATTTTGTCAATAAATATACTTTAATAATGATTTATTTGTTTTACTATTTGCATAAAAAATGAATAAGATGAATAGTTAAATAACAAATCTGAAAGTCAAAACAACACTTTCAATGGAACGGAGGGAGTACTTTCCATCAAAATACATAGAAATTCTTTTTATTTGGCTAAGAGGAGTGGTTTTCACATAGAAACAACTCCAAGGAGTGTTGCCAAACGGATCCTTAGCTAACACTACTACAAGAAAATTAATCGTGGCGAGCGAAATGGCTTTGAGGCTATTTTTGCAACTGCCTCGATCAAAAGGTCATGGTAAATCGTGGCTTTAGCGAGACGGTTGACCTACCCACTTCGCTTAATATAATAAAAAATAAAATCCATGGACAGGCCTCCCAGTCCCATCCACAGGCCCACCGAGCCCAACCATGGGCTGCCGCGCGTCATGTATGCTCTGCCGTCGGATCTAGCCGCTGCTCATCAGATCTGCTTGCTTGCTCGTCGGATCCGGCCGCTACTCGTTGGAACCGCCATGGAGGAGGAGATTTGCGCCACCCCACACCTGATCCGCGCCGCACCAGCCTAGAGCTATCCCTGCCCAGAGAGGAAGTTGCGAGAGGGAGGGAGCGTCCGCGGTGGCCATGCGAGGCCACACCCATAACGACCTTTGAGGCTGCCCCCGCTGCGAGGGAAAGGGTTGGAGGGAGGGTGCGCTCAGGGAGAGACGCGCAACTGTACGTGATTGGGATTGAGAGACGCGCGACTGCGCGAGTGAAGGGTCGAGATGGTATACTAGAGGGGGGTGAATAGTCATTTCTAAAACTTATCACGTCCGCTAACGAAAACAAATGTGGAATTAAAAATATCGGTCTAGCAAAGACTATACCCCTCTAACTAAGTTCTCTAGCACCTTGTAAAAGATCCTAAACAAGCAAACAAGATGCTTCCTAAGCAAGATCACACAAACCTATACCACTAGTACTTTACAAACGAGAAGAGCTCCTACACAACTAGTAAGCAAAAGCACAAGCTCCTAAGCTTACTAGCAATGCTTAATAATAAGGCAACTAATGTCTAATTAGAGAGCGCAACTCAAGATGGCAACGGGGACATCCCCGCTAGGGAGCAGCACCCCGTCCCCATCCCCGATTGTCCAAGTTTCCCCCGCTCCCCGTCCCCGTTCCCTGTGTCAGGGCTTCTTTTCTCTTGTCCCCATCCTCGATAGCAGTTGCGGGGCCCCATCGGGTGGAACAAACCCGATTAAAAGTGATTGACTCAGAAAAAATACTCTACAAAAAATCAAAATCCTTGACAAATTCAATAATAAAAGTACTACAATGATGACTTTGTTATTTACATGGAATAGGGTCTGGCAACATATGCATAAACGGTTAAAAAATCAACGAATCTAGAACATGAATGCCCCAACATGGAGCTCAACAATCAATAACATTTATTGCCTTTGCATCCATCCTGATGAAGCTCACATGGGACTGCGGAGTGGAGGCACAGAGACTGAGTTGGGGACCAACAATGGCACAACGCCAGTGCACCACTCCACAAACGTGAGCGAGACATGGATTCAGTGGGGAAGGGAGAAGCGAGCGAGACATGGATTCAGTGCGAGATGGCTTGAGTGGGGAGGGGTGGAGCCGTGGAGGGCGGACACTGAGTTGACGCAGCGCAACTGCCATTCCATGAGCGCGAGATTGCAGGTGTGGAAGGGAGAAGCGAGCGAGAGAGAGCGGCTGACGGCCGAGTTGTGGGAAGGTGGAATTGGGAGGTGATGGATTGCTAGGGTTACTAGCTATTTATATCTCTATTATGGGCTTGGGCTGAACATATTGTGATGGGATTCTTTTGGCCTGTATACTCGGGTCCCCAACGGGTAACGGGGACGGTGACTCTCAGAACGTTCTGCTCCCTGCTTCACCCGACGGGGATAAGTTTTTAACCGTTAAGCTCCCCGTGGGGATCATTTTTTGACCACAAAGCTCACCTAATAGATGAAATCCCCATCAGGGATCGGGGATGGGGGCCTCGTTGCTGTCTTGAAGCGCAACTTACTTAGCTACACAAACTAAGCAATGTGACTATCAAGGTTACACAAACAAAATTAGCCACGCAAGGGAACTACTTCTAGCTACACAAGCAAGAAGGTAACTAGCAAGCTACACAAGCTAAACTAGTTACTAGAGCAACCACACAAGCACTAGTATAGAGAAAGTAAATACAAGCTCGTGTATGAAGAATGCAAACCACCAAGAAGAGTAGACAATGTTGACACAATGATTTTTTTTACCAAGATTCACTTGGTTGCCACCAAGCTACGTCCTCGTTGTGGTGATTCATCCACTTGATGGATCACGAGCTAATTGGCAATCAAAGCCAAACCCTCAGTGGGGCCGCACATCCACTCTCAAGATGGGGATCCTCCAAGCCACAAGCAATTCACTAGAGTTGCTCTTTTACTATCCCTGTGGGGTGAGCATTGTACCTCTCACAATATCTTATTTGGAGCACTGCACAATCTCCTTGCGTGCTTCAATGGAGTCACAAGCCACCAGGCCGTCTAGGAGGTGGCAACCTCCAAGACTAACAAGCACCATTGACTTACAACACGAACACCTAGTACCACTTGATGCAATCTCTTAATGCAGTCGCACTAGAATCGCTCTCTCACTCGATTGGATGAACACTGTCAAGCATAAGTGAGTTAGAGGGCTCCCAAGCACCACCACATAAAGCCACCAAGGCCTTAGTGTGCTCCGCAACTAGCCAAAGCCGACCACCACCTCTATTTATAACCGCAAGGGCTAAACTAGTTGTTGCGCCTTTACTGGGTAAAATGCATGGGCATCGGACGTGCCACCCCAGCGTCCGATGCTCACAACACTAACACGTGTCACTAGCCACTTAAATCAACTATTGCCACCAATGGCTAACTCGCACACGTAGAGGCATCGGATGCTTCGACATGACTCGTTTGACACCAACACCTCATGTTGGAAGCTACTCAGAGAGTTCCCAAACTTGGTTACTCACCGTCGAACACGTTCGATGGGTGATCATCGTACGTGCCATAGTGTCCGACGCGTTCACTCTACAAAAACCTATGAAACACTACGTGCGTCAGATGCTCTGACGCTTGAGTGTCAGACACGCCGTCGGCCCATAGGAAACTGTGCAAAACAACCAACACTGTGTTGGATGCAGGTCTAGCGTCTGACACCACCAACCTTAGCATCCGACGAGTGTTTCTCAGCAAGAAACACTCTCACAAAAACACCTAAATCCCATTGAGAAACCCAAATCTCTCTCTACCCTTTAACCTCCTACTCTTTTGCAAATGTGCCAACACCACCAAGTGTACACCACCATGTGCATGCGTGTTAGCATTTTCACAAACATTTTCCCAAAGGAGTTAGCCTCTCAACTTGCAACGCCACTCGATCCTAACATGTATACAAAGTTAGATCGCTCAAGTGGTACTAGATGACTGATATGTAAACAAGTTTGTCCCTCTTGATAGTACGACCATCTATCCTAAATCCAGTCATAAACTTCTCTACACAACTATGAATGGTGAAATGGAAATGCCCTAGGTTATACCTTCGCCTTGCACATTCCATTCCAACTCCTCCATTGTTGATGCAACATATGCACAAACCAATCACCAAATGATATGATCCACTTCATATCATCATGTGACCATATTGGTTCATCAATCTTGACCTCACTTGTTCTTCACTATTGTCTCGGTCCATCGATGCCAAGTCTTGCTCAAGCTTCATCGTCACACACAGTCCCTCGCTTCAAAGCCTCTAACTTGCCCTTCACACTTGCAACTGGTCCATCAAGCCAAGCCTCATCTTGATGTTCTCCACCTTGGTCACATGACTCCATGTCATGTCTCATATGCAATGAGCTCCTCCATCATCACATATTCACTTATGGACTAATATCCTGTGTATCTCACATAAACACTATTAGTCCACCTAAGTTGTCACTTAATTACCAAAACCAAACAAGGACCTTTCAGCGAGTGGGAAAGACAGGAGTGACCAGAAGCCCTATCATCCTATATTTATACTTACTCCGGCTATCAGGCCACGGATGGGCCAGTTGGGCCTTGGCCTTTTCCATGACAGGCCTTATAATTGACCACCTCGGTTAACATATTAACTGAGGTAGTTGCGTTAGGAAAACCAACTTGATTAATAGGAATTAACTAAGACAGTTGTGTTACATTGCCTGCTTCAATTAATAGGTTTTGCGAGGTGGTTATTTTTAACCACCTTAGTTAATAAAAAATAATCGTCTCAGTTAATCTAGGCATTAACCGAGACAGTTAAAAATTCTGGCGCCTCCGAAACCTATTCGCAAATGTTGTGCAAAAGTTTTTTGTGTAGTAGTGTCATGTATGTTTGCATCCCAAGCTAAAACATACATGTATCCCTAGTAATGAAAATTATTATATAGTCCTTATTAGATACTTGTATTTGCTAAGACCATCTTCAACAGTTTGCTAAACCCACTCCCTGTCTTGTTTTTTCATGGAAAAACCTCAATCTAATGGTTCTTTATCCTAACTCCCAGTCTATCCATGTTTGGAAAAATGGAGGCATCCAAGTGGAAAAACAGAGGCATCCAAATAGAGACTATCCATTTTCCTTGTTGCTCTCCTTTACCCTCAATTGCCGCCACCACCTCTGCTTGGAGTTCAACCAAATTGGATCTCCAAGCACTATTTTAGAGATGAAAATACTATGAGGTAGAGCAAGTACTGTAGATTCCATTTTGGAGGTTCTAGTTATGAATTATGGTGTTAGGATGGCCAACATGGCTTGACTGCTACATCGCCTTGGAGGTTCATCAAAATTGGTTCTCTAGCTACTATTTTTAGATATGGGGATACTGTGATATAGAGGAGGCAATGAAAATTCTATTTTGAAGGTTCTAGGTATGAGTTAGGGTGTAGCCAAGATGTCGATGAGTTATTTCGTCCATGGTTGAGAACTCAACATATATGGAAAACAATGACGTGTATGTTTTTAGGAACGAGTAAAAAGGAATTTAGTGTATTTTTTTAAAAACTAGATTATCAATATCCATTTTGTTCAGATATGTTGGATATACTCCAATAAGCTAACAATTAGCTAAAGGCTTGGCTAAAAATTAGCCCAACTATGAACCCTCCTGTTTCAATCTAGAACTAAGGGTTTGTTTGGTTGATATGCTTCCTCGTCCTATATGGGTGGAGTGTATAAAACTAAGCAAGGAGTGTGTTTGATTGGCTGCATGCCTACATAAGCATATGCAATTGTATGGGTGAATGCATGTTGGTGGGATATATCTTGAGCTTCTCTAGCTAGCCAGGCTAGGTGGATGTAGGGATGCGGTGGTCCACATGTCATTCTCATAGGTCAGATAGATTGCATCCACTCATACGGGCAACCAAATATTGTCTCATTTTTTGCATTCGCTCATGCAACTTTACCAAACATCATCTTTGGTAAAATATAGTTCTACTCAGCTGGTGTATCCTAATATATGATGACATCTCTATCCAACTACCATACACACCATAATTTTCAGCTGCTAGTTTTTAGAACATCTCCAAAGGTATTTCTAAAAACCTCTCTCTAAATCATCATTTGAAAAACTATTTGTATACAGATCATTTTGTATAACTCTCCACTCTTCAACAACTTTAAATATATCGTGTGTGTACTCTAGAGAGTTATTCTTATTTTTTATATTTGGCTAGGGAGAACTCCAGAATAGAAGATGGCTTATATTAGGATAGTCAACTATAGAAGTTGTTGGAGGGTATTTTTCACTGGAAACTCTATTCCTAATAATTTAGAAGGATTTATATAGTGTTTTGGAGTTGCTCTTTGTCTATGGAACCTAAACATACCATAGAGCAAATCCAGCAAGAGCCCAATCAGGGCCCCTAATTTTGATTTTAGGTCATTCCTTTTTGAGGGCTTGCTTTTTTTGCATCTAGTCTAATAGAAGCCCGCAAATCCATCCTAATAGAGATATGTATATGAGACTCACTTGTCATTCCTATACTTCCTATTTCTCTTCTTCACTCCCATCGATTGAGAAACATGCTAGTTGTTGGTGCAAAGATGCCCAACAAGAAGGTCATGGAGGACGGCGACACGAGATGGATCCGTGCAGGCAACAAGCCAGACACAAGCAAGGAAGAGGACGTTGTGATAGGGCACTAGTTATAGGTCTGTCGGGAGTACTGGGTAGCCGGTTGACGGACCATGGAGAGATGGATCTACTAAGGGCACTAGTAGACGCCAAGGGAATAAGATGGTAGGGAGGTGGATCCCCTAGGCCATAAGCCGCGCCGAGGATAAAGGTGGATCCATTAGGATGGCCAGATGGGAGATGGTCGGCGACGCACTGGTCGGGCAAAGTATTGGGTGTCGGTGCACTGAGTAGGCAGAGCATCATATGGCACCACACTAGGCGGCGGGGCATTGAACGAGCAGAGCGTTGTGCAAACACGGTCCATACTTGCATGTGGAGATAATTGACCAAACTCAAAAACAGGACCTCATCTAGGTCCCAGGAATGAGGACCCGAGGGGAGAATTTGAGGTTCTCATACTTTGGGAGGTTACAAGTAGAAGGCCCTATTGGTTGTGGTTTTTAACCCTGAGTGGTCTAATCAAGGGCTCTATTCGAGGTGCTCTTAGATTTTCGCGGTATTGCTGATTGATTCTTTTGAGACCCTAAGTTTCACATATTTATTAATTTTGAAACCGAAAAGAACACTTCGTGATAAATTTGTTTTACCCATAAGGGGTATATATGTTACCACACATCGTGCGGATAGCATAAACTTTATTTGCCAGTATAAATTTGACTGCTTAGAGTATGCACATAGCTTACTGCTTTCATGATAAAAAAGGAGGACCTATATAAATAAAAGACAGACAGAAGATCACATCCACACATGTTGATCTCCCATCTTCTGCTGGCCTAATAATCATCATGAAAAAAAGAGCAATCCATGTAGGCCAATGGATATCCCCACATGACTTGCACTTAACCACACGCCAAAATTAAAAGTTTAGCTCGTATATTGCATCTGATTGTTTTCCTAGTTGCCTAGCCATTTCTTCGGATACCGTCCAGCAATGTGTGTGGTCCGGCCGCCATGTGTGTGTGGCACCACTAGCACTGCTTTTCCATGTGCAAGCTGCTAAGAACGTTCCAAAGGTGTTGTACCATGCACACATGAACAACTAACTTTCTTGAATAGGGGCACACCGAATAATGTGTGATAATAAACCAAAACACGTTTGCCAAGTTTTCCAGATTCATGCGAGGACTGGACCATTTTAGGGCTTGTTTGGATGTAGTCGGATTCACATCAATCCACATGTGTTGGGGTGGGTTGGAGTGTAAGTTGAACTAAATTCCACCCCAATCCACCAACACATGTGGATTGAGGTGAATACGACAGCATCCAAACAAGGCCTTATTGTACTATGCTGGGATCCCAATGAGGCCAAGTAGAAATATAATGTTGTCAAAGTTGCGACAGGGATCCTTCCTCAAATGAACCCTACAGTAGAATGATAATATGGCACATATCAGAATCTGATTATAACACTACAGCACTGTTTCGAGGGTTTTTGTATATATGGACAACCTAGATAAGAGTAATCACTTAGTTTCATCCGTAGTCCATAAATTGCACTTTACAGCAGGTAGGACGATCACGACCCCCAACAAAAAAATCTTAGAAAAAATTTTATGCTACCCATCAAGAACTCAGGTATTTATGAATTTAGTTTACTCTCATTTTCTATTATTACTATTCTATATTAAAATATTTACCATTCTACCATGGAACTTGTGTTAGATGATATTGACAGTTCGGCTATAGGCGTGGGAGTTGTTCCCACTTATATTAAAACACAGCTAAATACCCTAAGGGGTATTTCGTTTCATCTACGTTTACAACTTATAGTCCCTAGAAGATAAAATTGTTCGTGAACTGAGCTATATTTGTCTAAAAAAGAGAACTGGGTTATTTTAAATATAGTAAGAATGAACACTATACACTTACGTACATGAGAAAATATTGAAAATTTGTTTTAGATATTTGTACTTTTCAAAATAAAATGGACTATGCTTGTATTTGTCATATGAAACAAACACTCCATTATTAGAGCCTATTGACTGAACATTGAATATTCTGGTTTTGTGTAAAAGTCAATCTAAATTAAAGAACCATTCTAATTATTCAGTTGCAGAAGTGCCACTTTAATTTAGCTACCAAACCATTCTACTTTGGTACTATATTAGACAAAGATGGAAACTGGTTGTTTAAAGATGATGCTCCAATCCAATTATCTTGCTAAAAACATGCATATACGTGACCCAGATCCAGTGTTAAAAATAGAAGGACCTAATAATCTCACAAATTGGTCTTGGACAACATAAAGTTTTTTAGTGATCTATATTTTGGAACGGAGGAATACAAGTATACTCAACCGAAGCAGTTGCAGTGCCCATGCCATGATGGTTAAAGTGAAACGACTACAGTCACATGTCTCGTGTGTGTGGAGAGAGGAACAAAACCAGGGTAAAAACTCAGGCAGGTCTTCTAAAAAGAGACTTTACGGTGGAACACTAGACCGGAACAACTTTTGAGTAACACAAGTACTGTAGTAATATTCACAAAAGGGCAGAGCTTAAGAAGAACTGATCTTGTTGGTGACCTGAATCATGACACCGTCGGATGCAGTCATGCAGAGCTGTAGGTTGCTTGCTCAGAAAATCATGCAAAGAAAAGCAGAGCTAGGGCAAGAGGACAGATTAAACAAGACATCTCAAGGCGACGCAATTTTCCATTACTGCACGATAAGTGTGGTCTAATCATGACCGTGTCGTGTCGGCCGCGGCTCATGATGGCCTCCATAAGCAACGAACGGTCCTTTTCGAGCCAGCCACCCCTGCATTGCGTAACAGTTCTCGCTCTTTTTTTTTTTTTGGCGACGATAAACAGTTCTCGCTCTGTGCTGTGGTCCTCATTGCCTGCTGCTTCTGCTTGCAAGAGGTTAGTAGTACTGATTTGTGATAATAACTACTCCTATGTGCTCAAAGGTACCTTCGTTCTTTAAATATGTCCACGTTCTCGTTCAAAGTACATGGACGCCGAGCTTATAATAAAATCCCAAAAAGCTGAAATGGACCCGAAGAGAAAGAGAGTACGATTTGTGGTCCACGAGACGGGATTTTGTTTTACAATCCTATTCCTGACTTTTTGTAGAACAAATACTACTTGTTAAGTAAGGCCGTCGTCATCTTCTCATATACTGAAATGGACGACTTCATCGAACGACCAGATGTATCAGCATGCATCAATTCAAGTTGTATCATCTGTTGTTGCTGGATAGTCTGTGATAAACCCCGTATGGCTGCTGTCGTCTGCCTGAACGGAATCTGCTTACACAGGCACTGGGACGAGCCGGCCGGCGTTTGTGATGCATGCACGTACAACAGCTGCATGCATGTCTTTTTTTTTGTGCAAGAGGTTACAGACCCTACGCTTATAAACACGAGTGCACACTCACCTTTGAAGAACCGAGTTAGACCTACAAATCTTGAGATTGACCAAGTCACCACACGTCTCATTATCGACGGCTACGCTGCCTACTACAAGCATAGTACCGTTAATAAATCTTAGAATAAATTGAGGAAAATGGGAGCACTCGTGTCAAATCGGGGTTAAATCTTGGAATAAATCGAGAAAAATAGGAGCACCCGTGTTAAGTTGGACACTTAAATCTGAGTGAGCAGGTTCCACCATAAAAAATCTAAACAGTTGATCAATTGTTTGGCCTAGCTATAATAATACGATGAACAAGAGATCTACTGTATCAAATTTTAGTATGTATGTAACTGGATTGTTTGCATTTTGGCAAGCCTACTTTGCGGCGTTCCACGGGGCCGGCGAAACTAAAGTTTAAAGGCATATACCATCGGAGCGCCTACACGAAATTGCAGGCCCATACCGGTAGGCCTCCCAAAGAAAGAAATGGATGGACTATATATGTAGTGGTTGTCACTTGGGCCGTGGAGAATAAGAATGCTGTATACAGATGAGGCTTACCAAACAAAGTCTCGTATAGGTAGTTGGCTAATAACTAATTAAAAATTTAGCTAGAAAAATTAATCCACCTGTTAGTCTTCCTATTTGAATGAGTTAGAGCTAAATTTAGCTAGCTATCAATTAGGTCTTGTATCCAAACAGACTCGTACATGGCTTTAGTTGAATTTGTCACTAAACTGGACTATATATATATATATATATATATATATATAAAATACCCGATTTTAAATACAAAACCAGATATGCACCATATGCGAGTATTAAAAGCCAAATCTCACATATAGCTACAAATAAGGGGTAATATCAAAAGATAATGCATAAATATATAACGTACTTAGTATAAAAGAAATAACCTTTAATAGCAAACAACGGATAGACAGCTCCAAACTTCGGGTATTAACTTCAATCTACACGATCCAACTGACTGGTTGATCACAAGCCTAACACTCCTCCTGAAGTATGGGAGAAATAGCAAGAGTGAGCACATATCATACTCAACAAATATAACCAGGGGATCATGAGGCTCAAAAAGCTGACACTGGTTTGACTGCATTTTGCTTTTATATGTAGATATTCTTTTTATATTTAGATAGCAAATGTCAAGGTAGCATAATTAAAGCCCATAACCACATGATCAATGTATACAAGAATTAAGAATAACACATGTAAACAACATAATAAACCATCATTTATTATCATTAATCATATTCATCAGTGTCCATCTATTCCGTCAGTTTTCCGGGCAGCACGTATCCGTGGGCACGGCTAGTATACCAGATTTAACACTCTGCAGAGGTTGTACATCTTTACCCTTGAGTCATGATTTACCCTTCCGCCCGAGGTTGCAAGTCTCTTAACCCCCTTCCTAGGGAGGTCGGCAGGGATCACTATGAAGCCTTTCAAAAGTTCGTCTAACATGTTAGGGCCGCAAGGTTTCCTTTGCGCGCAGA
>Ga0182004_10004108_pt1 | contig 11695 bp, 10 predicted proteins | sample Sormic07211540_1_FD_120479 | JGI IMG/M metagenome (GOLD analysis project Ga0182004, IMG submission 120479) | Endophyte microbial communities from Sorghum bicolor roots, Mead, Nebraska, USA - 072115-40_1 MetaG | ecosystem: Host-associated > Plants > Roots > Unclassified | place: USA: Nebraska...
ATCCATCCATCCATCCATCTGCCATATAAGCTAGCTATAGCCTATAGGCGAGGAGACGAGAGACGCCGCCGGATTGCCCACTCGTGTGCAGCGCCTGTGTTTCTCTGTGCGTGTGACGCCTGCCAGCAGAGGGCCGTCCATGAAGGACCGCCGTGGCAGCTCCGGCGGCGGCGGCGACCGCTTCGCCGTCTTCCCCTTCTCCATGGGCTGCATGTCGCAGTCCGCCGTGTCCGTCGCCGACCCCAGCGAGAAGAAGGCGCAGGGGGACCCCTCCTCCTCGTCGTCCTCTGCTGCCGCCGCCGTCACGACCGCCAACACGGCGGCTCAGGGTGAGTGAGTTCTTGGCTGTCTGATCGATCACAATTCTGTACAACATGTGTACTATATGTCGTGCTGACACTGACAGAGCAGTTCCATCAGCAGGTTCATCAGAAGAAGGCGCCGTGAAGGCGGCGGCGGCGACGCCGGGGCTCGTGGCGACCGGGGTGTCGAGGCTGATGAAGGGGATCCGGAGCCTGTCGCACATGTTCGCGGCGTACGACGGCGACGAGGAGGAGGAAGAGGAGCGGGAGATGGTGATCGGGTACCCCACGGACGTGCAGCACGTGGGCCACATCGGCTGGGACGGCCACAACAACACGGTTGGCGGCGCCGGCGCCGCCATGGCGAGCATGGTGAACGCCTTCTCGCTGCCCTCCTCCCTCTCCCTCCACCACCTCGACATGGCCATGGACCGCGCCGCCGCGCACGCCTCCGCCTGAACCTGACTTCCGCGCAGCTCCGTCGAAGGCTACCTGGTGCCGCCGCCGCCGCCGCCGCCGTAGCTAGTAGAATTTGCCATTGATTGCGTTGGTTTTGGTTGACACGTACGCGGAGAAGGAAGGACAAGTTGATGAATCGCGTTGGAAATTGATGGATTCCCATGTCTCCAATTTGCTGCTTGCATTGTTACTGCCGGCCGGTGCTACTACTGTGTTCTTGTTCTTGCCGGCGCCGGCCGTGAAGTGAAAACATCTCCCTTTCTCTGTCATCTGGTGTGATGTGAGCTAGGACTAGGATATATAGCATCAGACGAGAAGCGTATTTGTGTACATATGCATGCCAACTTGTATAGATTGTGAAACTTTGGCATCCCATCACATACATCCCCATCACACACCAATGGTGCTTGCTGGAGCTCATGTCAGTATATGTGCCTGCCAGTCACCTATAACTCTGTGTGTTCTTTAGTCCCAAGTTTTAAATTTTCAATTCCATTTTCCAAAAAAAAAGTTTTTTCCCTCATCATTGATATCTTGTTATATGATACTATAGCCTGGTTTAGTTTTTTAAAAAAATCAAGATTTACCGTCACATCGAATCTTTGGATGCATCTATAGAATATTAAATATAACGAAAACAAAAACTAATTGCACAGTTTGTCTGTAATTTGCGAAACGAATCTTTTAAGCTTAGTTAGTCTATGATTGGACAATAATTATTAAATACAAATGAAAATAATACAGTAACCAAAGTCAAAAAAATTCGCAACTAAACAAGGCCTATGAATGAATGTGAGCAGAGTAGAGGAGGCATTGTTGGCTGGCCATATACTGTTGGTACGATCGAGCAGGTGAACTAAACACGAAACAGGCAGTACATGGAATCAGTGCAGCCATCACTAGTAATAAATTGCAAACATGCATGCCACATATGTATCTCTGTGACAGTACATTAGTCGTGCGTGCATTCAAGTGTGTTTAATCTGCAATCGCATGCATTGCTGGCTAAACAGCTACAGCGATTCATCAGTGCACCACGCGTACACGCATACACCGCGATCGGCTGCTCTGCTGTTGCTAGTCATTACAAACGATTAAGACGGATTAACTAATACTATATTTGTTCATCACATTCACGCCGGCGCACGTAGCAATTTTTTTTTCTAGAAAAAGGTGACAACCACCACCGACGAGTGTGTACATGCACGCGTACACCCACCTTCTTGTCCTTTTTTTTCCGGTTGCTTATCACGTCAAGAATGTGACAATGGCGATAGACCACTGTTCCATTAGCGCTTCTAATCTTGCTTTGATGAGATCGCTATCCATTCACTAATGGCCAAACCAAAAAAAAAATCCCACATGAATCAACTCTCTTAGCTGTCATCGTCCACGGTAATTGTAGTATCAGGAAATACAAATTGAGACCTTTGTGATTTGAGGATCATGGTGGCAGGACCCACATGTCATACATACAGTGATGGTGAATCCGTGATAGGGGAGATTCACAATTACGTATATAATTAACAAACATGTAAATAATCCTCCTGTGGCATAGTGTCACAATCTTCTTCCAGTGGAGGATTTGGATAGTATATATACTACTGGTGAGTGGTGACCAATGACCATGATCACAATTAAAAGATGCGATAGCTCAGCACCCCGGCGAATCATTTGGATCGTGAATTCGGATCCACGGCCAGTTAGTAGCCTTGTCTTCTCTAACCCTTGTTATAATCAGGGTTGCCCTAACTAAAAATAGCCAACAAATCTCACCAACCACAGATTATTAGCAAGATGCAACTGTCACTCTGTCAGTACGCGCCAAACAACTGTTACTAGCCCCTGCTTTTATATAGTCGATTTAATTCCATTCTAGGTTTCGGACAAATTTAGAACACGGCACAGAGGATATGTCTATTTTACAGGTCCATGAGAGCAAACAAAACTGAATTTGGCGTGACGATTTGTTGTTAACTGTGACGGAGTACTACAGATAGGTGGTACAACCAGCAATTATTTAGATGCAAATGACAGGTTTATTAAGGAAGAGTGATATGATATGCTAGATTTTAGGATGTGCAAAGCACGTCTTTCATATTTACTAAAAAAAGAAGATTCTTCGATGATAGCAATAGACATGGTTTATTAGGGAAAAAATAGAAAGGCCAAAAAAACAAAACTATATTCATACATCCTTTTCTATAGAAATAGAGCGTTCACATGATCTTGCTGTAGTTAGCATCCTGCCAGAACCAATTCAACTATCTGTCTTTTATGCCTGGTACGGAGGGACATGGTCCCGCCTGTCAGACGGTGGACTGTTCTGTTAGTGGGAATCTTAAGGCTCTAACTAATATAAATGCCTGTCTGCTTGCTTAAATGTTTATCATGAGAGGGTTGGATTAAGTGAGGCCGATGAGTCCAAATGCTGTTTGTATGTGCTTAAATAAATGGGAAAGAAACCGACAACACAGTGGGGGCCTGGGGGCAGAGCGTTAGCTCACAAGTCCTTATTGTTTATGGTGAGCTTTTGTTAGGGAAAGAACGCCAGCCCGTGACAAACCCAACTGCATCATCATAGTCATCATCATCATCACATTACTTCATGGTTGTTGATGGCAATGTATAGGGGCCTATGAAACTTTAAATAAACAATTACCGTGACCAAATCATCTGCAACTATTATTGTATCCTGTTTTCAGTTCCAGGTTTGGGTCAAGGTCTTGATTTGTAAGCACCCTTCATTTCTTATATAGAGTACGAGTACCATTCTACAAAATGAAAAAGAAAAGGTTGTGATCACAATGATGCGGTCCATTCTTATATTTCCCTTTTGTATGTACAAGTTGTGGAATATTTGTGAATTCATGAGTTGATGGATAAACTTAGAAGAGAAGCTAGAGAGTACTTGCTTCAGAAGCCCTGCAACACGCGGCCGGAGGCAGAACTATGAAGGTGTACAAACTTGCATATGATGCTTGAGCTTTACTGCCAGTTCAGACTGAACCTCCTATTCTGAAGAGAACCAAAGAGGAAACCTGAAAAGGAAATGGAACAAGCAGCACCATTACTTACTGGCTAATTTAATCCCTTTTCTTGAAGAGAAATACAGAAAAGCAGGATACCATTACATTGCAAGGCACTTCAGATGAAAAGGTAGCCTCCCCAGCAATTCATACTTCAAACTCACAAGAGATCACATGCTATAGACCCTATTCATACTTTGGCATCATATGTTGTGGCTTGGCAAACCTTTCAGCTCAGACAGAACACAACCTAAATTATGGCCAAGTGGCCAGCCATTGGTTTAACGCAACTGTAGTTCACATCCATCAAGCAGACAGTAGATTGTGCTCTTGACTTGGCCTAAACTATAATTGATCTCTCCCACGGTATCTCTGCAATAGTCTTCTGAAAACAACAGGGTAATCATCACAAGTTGCACACCAGAATGGAATTTAGCTCAGCATCAACTGCTCCACTGATTGTGATGCCTTGGCGTCTGACACTCATCAAGTAAGACAGTGAATCATGGGTTACTACCTCGCCTGGAATCAGAACTGGGATACCAGGTGGATAAGGGCATATTAGCTCACCACAAATTTCACCAAGGCTGTCCTCAATTCTCACTCTCCTCTTCTTTGTAAAGAAGGCCTCTCTTGGAGTCAGATGCACAGAGATATTCTCTAATGGGCCACACACACGATTTTCCTCCATATGTTTAGAGCTATTTGCAAAGAAATATTTTTCTGATAGATGCTTTGCAGATTGCACAAGTTTATCAACGTCTTGCACTCTGGTTCCTAAGTTGACTGCAAATGTCACTGCCCGTGTGCCAACTAGCTCAGAGACAATTTGATGATCTTCATATAAAATGTCATCAGCTTCATATCCCGATAATTGCAGATCTGAAGCACTTAGTGTGATACGCAATGGATCAATAGCAGGGAAATCAGAAGCAAAGCATGGCAAGTCCAGAACAGATATCCCTGGGATTCTCATCAGTTGGTATTTTGTTTCCGATGCTATAGCTAATGGCTCATCAAATATATTTGTGTTCTTGCTCAGCTGATCTCTTGCAGCATCTAAAGATGACATTAGGAGGTAACTCGGGCTCGAGCTCTGGAGGAGCTGAAGGCACTGGCTTACTTTATCTACATCCACAAGATCTCCAGCCATGTGAAGCATTGAGGACTGTGTAAGTGAGCACAGGACCTTGTGCGTGGATTGCACAGCTAGGTCAGCACCTTGCTCAATTGCCGTGCTTGGAAATCTGTCGTGGAACCTGAAATGCGCTCCATGTGCCTCGTCAACTATAACTGGAATGCCTCGTGGATGACAAACACTGACAATACCTTGCACATTGCTGCATACACCATGGTAGGTTGGTGAAGTAACCAGAACAGCGCCTACCCTCTTTCCATCCTCTTCCAGCTCTTTTACTGCTTCATCCAACTGCAATGGGGTGATACCACCAGCAATGTCCCACCGAGAATTATATTCCGGTATTATGTATTTAGGCACCACACCAGATAAGACCAACGCAGAGATCACTGAAATGTGGCAGTTTCGCGGCACAATGAGGTAGTCACCGGGAGAACAGGTAGCCATCACTGAGGCCTGGATTCCACAGGTAGTTCCATTGACAAGGAACCAAGTTTTAGATGACCCAAACAGTTGAGCTGCTCGAATCTGAGCATCTAGAATCACACCTTTTGGGGAGAAGAGATCATCGAGCTCAGGTAGCTCAGGTAAGTCATGCAAAAATGCCCCTGGGCCAATAAGTTTCGACAAGGAAGATGGAGCGGCTTTTCCTCTGTTGTGTCCTGGGAAGTGAAAGCAGGAAACATCTTGTCTGGCAGTTGATTGCAGTGCACAAACCAGAGGGGCGGTATCACCTTGAACAAGCACTGAAGATTCTGCTGGTGAAGGTTCGGCTTCAGACATTGTTGGTGTGCTCAATGAAGTGCTACATTGTACAACAGCATGTCGACTGGAAGATTCCTAGGAGGCAGGAAACTTAATGTTGTCACATAGTAGAACACAATAATTCAAATGAACATAAAGAAAACTCTATTCATTTTACAGAGTTAAAGAGTACAAAGCAGATATTCATATTCTAGTCATGGGCTATTCTTGCAGACGAACTGCAGAGCATATATTCAATAAAAAGTAATGTTTAAATCGCCGGCTAAGCTAGATAGCCGAGTGGTTCCCCAGCAGCTAAGAACAGCTATAGCTGCCGCTAACCATTTAGCGGTTTTGCAAACAAAAGATGGCCAAAGTCAGGAATAGAGGAACAGTGAGAGCACTTGCGGGCTGTCTGGGGAAGAGAAGGAACAAGGAGAACGCTTGCCGGCTGCTGGCTTGCTACTGGTGGTCACGTATGCTGGCTTGCTGCTGCTGTTGGGACCTGTAGTAGCTGCTACAACTACAAGTCGCGCCGGTGCTGCAGTCGCTGCTGCCGCTCGTTCCGTCGACGCCACTGTTGCTTGGGCAAAGGAGAAGGGAATGGGAAGCACTCGCATTGGTGGCGCCTGCTACTCGCACAGTCGCACCAGCCAGTCCCATTCCAGCTGCCCCTGCCGCTCGCCGCCGCCGCTCCTGTCTTTTCGAGGAGAGCACGGGGAACGATTGGATAGGGTATTAGCGGACGCTACGTTAAGAACAACTCCAGAGCAATTCGACAAACAGGTTGTGGGCGCTCCACTGAAACCACTTAGCAGAACATCCTTCAAGGACGTTCCCCTGAAACCACTGATTTTCACAATAAACCCATGTAAATCGACGCACGGAGCGAAAAGACCACCTCGCACCACCACGGAAACCCCCCATTGAAAATCTGGAACTATGGGAACGAACAGGAACAGACGGGTTCAGAGAGCGAGAGCAAAGGCAGTCAGGCGCAGAGCCGGTTCTCAGCAGGAGGAGATTTACCCAGTCAAGCGGGGGCAGCGCGAGAAGGTGACGGGAGGTCTGCTGCCGGCAAGCCAGTTAGCCATGCCTGCTCACTACCGCGCTCTGCTTGCTTCCGCGAGAGACGAGACGGCGAGGTGGTCGGAGCGAGCGGTCGTGGTGCTGGTGATAACGTTCCTTCCCTGACTGCTGCAAACTTGGCCCGGTCTAATTTGATCCGGCCCATATCCTCCCTAAAATCTTATGAAAGTCGGTTTTCTCTTTTCCAACTCTAAAAGCGGTCAAACCACCTCCCTCAACTTTTTTTAAATCGTACTCCCTTCATCCTAAATTATAAGTCATTCCAAAAATCTTAAAGAGTCAAATTTTTTCAAGTTTGACTTAATTTATATAGCAAAATAATAACATTTTTTGTACCAACCAAATATCATTAGATTCTTTATTAGTTATATTTTTATAGTGTACCTATTTTATGACATAAATCTTTATATTTCTCTCTATATTTTTTGTCAAACTTGAAAAATGCTTTGACTCTCCAAAATTCTTGGAATGGCTTATAATTTGGAACGGAGGGAGTACACTTTACCTCTCTCGAGCGGTTTCGAAAATGGTTTTGCTACAGTGAGTAGTGGTTTTGTCAGACAACAAAATTTTTGTTGATATTATTTTTATCGGTAATGATAGGAGACGAGCGTCCGTTCCGTCCGGACACCGCGCGCTTGGGCCAGCGGCCCAACTAAACCGAGCGACCGCTATACAACACAATAAAAAAAGGACTACGTCGATTCCTCATTCCGCATCTCAACCTCCACCGCACGCTGCTTCTTCTTCGTAGCTGTGGCCGTCATCCTCTCTCTCCACTCCATGCGGTCGTTCCCTTTACTTCATGATGGCTCAAGCAAACCTCCTCCCCTTCTCTCCATGGATCCAGCCACCCTTCCTCCACGTACAGCTTCCTGATCTAGATCTGAGGTCTCTCTCCCCCTCCTTTCCCCAGAACATCCATGGCCATCAGAGTGGAGAGCCATGGCGGGTGACTTCCGGTGAGCCCACGCGCCTTCCCTTCCTCCCTGCTCTCTCATCCTCGTGCGTGTGACCTCTATGCATCTAGAGACGAGGACGATAGTGTGGCTCCGATGAGGTAGGGAGGGAGGGATCTAGATCTGAGGTCTCTCTCCCTCTCTTTTCTTCCACTGGATCTAGATCTGCTCCCTCCTTCTATACCTCCTCTTCTTCCCCTTCTAGATCTAAGAGTTTGGTGGTAGCTAGCTCTGGCGAGTCAGATCTCGTCGTTGTTTTGCAATGGTTCATTTTTAATGTTGCAACAGATGATGTGGAATGTTGCAACGGTATCTTTTTTTAGTTTTTGCAACAGGCGTTTCTCTGATGTTGCAGAGCAGTTCTTGAGATGCTTTATTTTGCTTTTTTCGTTGTTGCGGTAGATTCTCCCTCGATATTGCAGTAGATTTTTTTGTTGCAACAAATGTTTTTTTTCGATGTTGCATTAGTAGTGCTTGAGATGTTGTAATAGCTTTTTCTCATTGTTGCAGCAGATTCTCTCCCGATGTTATAGTAGATTTATTTGTTGCAACAGGCGTTATGATTGCATTAGTAGTGCTTGAGATGTTGTAATAACTTTTTCTTAATGTTGCAGTTGATTCTTCCCTGATGTTGCAGTAGATGTGTTTTGAATGTTGCAATATACTTTTTTTGATGTTGCATTTCATATTTTTGTTTGTTGCATTAGATATTCTGTTCGATGTTCTAATAGCTATTTTTGTTTGTTTTAGCAGTTTTTTCTTTTTGTTGCATTTTAGATGTCCTTTGATGTTTGCAATAGCCTTTTTTCATGTTGCAGTTAGAGGACAGACTATGGTGGTGATCTGGTGGTTGGATCAGATGTTAGGTTGGCACGGTTGGGGGCGAACAAATCCATGCACGTGATGGTCGCTGTTGTTCTCTGTGCGGGCGTGGGTGGGAGTCACTTTCTGTGGGGATCACAGTCGGCGGATGTGCTAGAGGGCAACGAGGTGAGGGGCTGGGCGGATCCCGTGCTCGTGGGGATGGAGACGAGCTCTTTGCGCGAGGAGCGGACGAAGAAAAGTCCTCCGCACGGGCGGAGTTGGTTGCGGGTGGATGGTTTTATTTGTTTTCTATATGATGTGGGTGGGGAGCTTGGCGTCCGGACGAGCTGCTGACGCCGGACGTCCGGGCGCTAGCAGTACCGTATTTTTATCTATATTTAATGTTTTATGCATGCGTCGTGATTTTTGTATTTTTTTTTAACTAAACAAGGCCCCGGCTGCCTGGCTGGAAGCTAATTAATACTGTAGTGACTACTCCTGCTAATTACTAGTAATACTTTAGTAACTCTACTCCTCTAGCAAGCAAATAGCTAGAGTAGCTAGAAGCAACAATAATCCTCAATATCAATAGGCCAATAATCTGGTTGACTTGGCGAGGCACTTGTAGGGCTCCCTGACGATGTACACCTCGTCGGCGGCGACGTCGGCGTTGAGGTCCTGGTTGCGGTGCCACTGCCAGAGCGCGTGCGTGTCGTTCTTCACCTCCAGGACGCCGTGCCCGAAGCTGCTCTCCCTGTACGCGCTGTAGTCCGGCTGCTGGTCCCAGCAGAAGCGCCCCGCGGCGGGTCCGGTCGTGAAGTTGGCCGCGCAGAGGCGTCCCCCCATGAAGGGGTCCGGCGTCGACGCCGGGTCCGGGCAGTGGCCCGGGTCGTCCGCGTGCGCCGTCGCCATCTTCTCGCGGTTGCCGCCGTCGCCCACCGAGATGTACACGGGGCCGCACGCGTCCAGCGTGTAGTTGAACACCCGGTTCGACCGCTCGTACGCGTGCACCTGATCACCATGTTCGTTCGTTCTTGCTCAGTTCAGACCATCAGTCTTCTTCAGACAAACCAGCAAGGACGGCGAAGACTTACATGGCCGGTGAAGACGACGTCGACGGCGTAGGCGTAGAGGAGCTCCTCCATCTCCACCCTCATGCACTCGGCTTCCCTGTAGTGAGCTTGGTACGTGGTGTACCAGGGCGCGTGCCAGCCGGCGATCAGCCACGGCGTCACCGACCTGTCCACCTTCACCAAGTCCTCCTCCAGCCATCGGTACTGCGCACCTGAGCACTCCAAGTTGTTTTGCTATCAGATGCATGCTTTGCACAATGGAATGTTCTCTTTACTGAATTTTTGCTACCAACTTGTGAGATAGCTACTGTTCTTCCTACAGTGTTAAGTTAGATCGATGATCAGGTTAAATTTTACCTGATCTGTTGTAGTCGACATAAGACGCAAGCATGACGAAGTGGATGCCGCCGGCGTCGAACGAGTAGTAGAACGGGGAGAACGATCCGCTCTCCTCCGACGGGAACGCGAACCTGGAGCTGTAGGACGCGAATGTCTTGTTGTGAATCTGCTCCTCGATCTCATGGTTGCCCTCCACCACCATCATCGGAATGCTCGACGTCACGGGCTCCATGTACCTGTCCAAGAACCTCTCTCAGTCTCAGCTCTGAATCCATCCAGCATTCCAGCATTCTGATCTGATCGATCACTGAACAGATCCAACAGACTCTGAACAACTGTCATTCTGACGAACACGTACATTGTTCTTCAGAGTTCAGACACCTCATCATATTACCTTCCCCAGTAGTCCCAGCGCGGCTGGTAGGTCTCGTGGATGGGCGTGGAGTTGGCGAATGAGCAGGAATAGCAGTCGGTTCCGGTGCCGTTGGTCAGGTACAGGTTGGCGTAGCAGACGTCGCCGAGGAGGAGCACCATGTCGGGCTGGTTGCGCACCATGTGCTCCACCGTCGAGGTGGTGTTGTACGTGAGCCCGAGGTCCCCGACCACGGCGATCCTCTCCGGATAGCTCTTGGGACCGACCGCCGGCATCGTCCGGAACGCGTGCACTGCGCTCATGGCGTCCGGGATGGACGGGTCGCCGCACTGGTAGAAGTACCTGGTCTCAGGCTCCAGGCCTTGGAGGCGGACATGGTGGATGATGCCGGAGGTGTAGTTCTGCAGGCCCTCGAAGGGATAGAGCTGGCTGTACACGAGCGACTCCCCGGTGGCCTCGTGGACGAGGGAGTCGGCGGCGAGGCCGTAGCGCACGACGCTGCCCACCGCGCTGGGGTCCAGCGGCTTGACGGCGCCGCCCATCTGGAAGTCCCCTGCAGGCAGGCAGGCAGGCAGATGAATGGATGAGCCACCGCACCGTCGATCTGCTCTGCTCTGCAGCAGCCTGCAGGCAGAGGAGAGAGTCCAGGCCAAAGAATGGATTTTTGGGCGTGCCGGGTGCGGAGAGGTGTACCAGTGATCCAGGAGACCCAAGCGGAGGTGGGCGCGGCGGAGAGCGCGACGGCGACCTGCTCGGGCGCCCAGCCCGTGACGCGGCGCTGCACCCGCGGGTCCGTGTCCGGCAGGTCCACCGCGTGGCCCCTGTCCCCAACCGCCACCGTCACCGGCCGCGACGGCCCAGGCAGCGTCGACGCCGGCTCGGCGGAGACCGCGGCAGCCGCTACTGCCGCCGCCGCCGCAAGCAGCAGCAGCGGCAGCGAGCCCTGACGCATCGCTGCGGACCTGTGATGTGTGTTCTCCCTCGCCGTCGGGTTGGTGGAGCGGAACGGGATTACGGGACGGGGAGGGAATTTAAAGAATTTATAGGGAACGGGAACGGATGGACGGAAGAGCGGAGAGGCGAGGATGGGCGGCGCTGTCGCGGCGGCGGGCCCCGACCACCGCAGATTTGCCAAGGGCCCCCAACCGCAAGGGGAGGGGAGAAAAGGCCAGTAGTCAACGTGGTACTACCGACGTGGCGGACTCCGCCTCCAAAAGTTGGCTGCAGGACAGCGAAGCGAGGACGACGCTCGCGTGCTTTTGAGTTTTTTTTTTTTTAAGAAAGGCCTTGTTAGTTCACCCGAAAACCATAAAGTTTTCAAGATTTTTTATCATATCTTTTATCATATTGAATCTTACGACACATGTATAAAGCATTAAATATAGA
>Ga0182004_10004109_pt1 | contig 11691 bp, 9 predicted proteins | sample Sormic07211540_1_FD_120479 | JGI IMG/M metagenome (GOLD analysis project Ga0182004, IMG submission 120479) | Endophyte microbial communities from Sorghum bicolor roots, Mead, Nebraska, USA - 072115-40_1 MetaG | ecosystem: Host-associated > Plants > Roots > Unclassified | place: USA: Nebraska...
GGTTGCAGGCCGGCTGGGCAGTTAAGCACGACATGCCCAGCGCCCCCAGGGAGGCAGGGACCATATGCATGCATGAATAATCCGGCTGGACGTGCGTGCGGGGACCCGGTCGCCGGCTGTGTGGGCGGGCGCGAGCACGGTGTCCGCCTGCCTCCGGGCAGCCACCTACCGGTGGCGCACGCTGCGCCCCTGCATATATGCCCTCGCGACAACCGCATGTGTGACGTCGCCGATCGATGCATGCGTTCGACCACGTACACGCGCGCAACGGATATACATGCATGCATGCATGCATGCGAGTGTTGATCGATTTGATCCAAGATGATCCGATGAGGAGTTGGTGGGCGGCAGCGTTGCCCACTGGCCAGTGGTCACTGCCGCGCAGTGTGCCGGGAGCCATATGCATGAATGATGAATGGATGATGACGGTGGAAATATAATGAAGCTGCAGCCTGTTTGTGCCGCAGTTGCAACAAAAATAAAGCTGGTGTTCCATTATTATGTCTGTGTGTTTGTTTGAGATGTTGTATGTACGTACCTGCATGCATGCACTGCAGGGGGTACGTCGTCGCTAGAACACACATGCATCATCCTCTCGCAGGCGGCCAGCGGGGGCTTTGGACGTGCGTGGCCGAAACGCAGGGATTCAGAAGCCAGAACACATTTGGCAGATAGAGTCGTCCACTCGTCCTCGTCCACGCCGGCTGATGCCTGATGGCAGCTTCAATTCATGCAACAGTGGTTGTCCGGCCGTCGTGCAGAAGCCGACGACGAACTGGTTTGTGATTGTACGTGCAGTTGTGGCCTAGATATAGTAGTTGTTAGGGACACAGACGCATCCACCATATTGACAAATCCATGAGTAGTCCACATCGATGAACTTTTTGGGCGTCGTCTTCGGATTCTTCTCTTTTTGCGACACTTTCGTGGTCGGTCAGCTCCTCGATGTTTTACATGCAAATGCATGTCGCTGTGTCGGAAAAGGAGTTGTGTGTCCTGCAACTATTATGGACCCTTGTTTAATTTTGATTTTTGTAGGGATCTGTTAAATTTTAAGAGGTCAGGTCATTTCATATAGGGTAGAAGAAATGTAGAAGCTCCATGATGACGGCCCACGGTGAACGCAAACCATTACCCGGTTGCAAGAATAGATGGGGCAGTTTGCCGATCCAAAAACCGGCCTGCATGTGCACAGCCCATTATAATGTCCATTGTAACAGTAATAGAAGCCCACTCAGATTTCGTTGCCGGTGGAGAAAGATGGAACTGCTTTCTGGCAGCGGCAGAGCCACCTTTTGGGACATATTGGGCTGCATCTCCCGTTGCCACTGACAATTTTCTGAAGACCACGGCAATTCAGCACATGAGGAGAACCGGCGACGGGAACAAAGCACGAGTGCACAACCATTGGCTCAGCTCGACGTGCTGCGGCGATGCCTGGCGCGCCCTCGGCGTTCTTCACGGTTGACTCCGCCGTCGTGATCTCTTCATCGCCACTCGCTAGGTTTGTGGTCTCCGCGCTCTAGGCATCCGCGGCCCTGCGTTTTCTGTGCTAAGTATCATTGAGGGAGAAATTTGGAACTGCCAACCTTGGTAATGAGATCAATCAGCCTTGTTTGGATGTTATTGGATTTACTTCAATTCATGTGTGTTGGTGTAGATTGGAGTAGAATTTAGTTTAAGTTCCACTCCAATCCACCTCAACACATGTGGATTGATGTAAATACGACTACATCCAAACAAGGCCTCAGTGGCACGAGGATCATTGGCATATCCTTGGATGATAGCTTCACACCATTGAGGAACACCAAAAGACATAATAATTGACATTCTGAGTTCCTGCTATCTGTAAACATTTCTGAACTGCCCATTTGGACATGCTAGAAAGTACCACTACTTGAATCGCGCGCTTTGCCTAGTGTCTATGGCACTCAGCATACATGCTTAGCTTGTAGAGGTTACAATCCAGAGAACAGGAAAAATAAATCTTGTATTGTGGTGTACAGGTTTTGCATACAGTTATGCCTTTGACTTGTACTGTGTGTAGTTATGCTTACCGATGTTGTCCTTTTTTTCGCGAACGGGGTTGAGCCCATATTTCATTAAGACAAAAGGAGTTTACTTTTACAACCGATTGTTAAACCCACTACTAGATCGTTTGCGAGTAGCAAGCGAAACATTAGCGACGCTAACAACCCAAGACGAGGAAAAAACTACTATATGGCAGTCGATTGTGCGACCAAGCCAACATCACCAACGGACGTCCAAAAGGAGGCTAGTGTAGAAAAACCCGCGTCGATCCACTGTGCACCTTCATCATGGATACGTTGTGTCACAACTCTTATTTCTGAAGGTCTGCGCGTTCCTCTCCTTCCATATCTCCTAAGAGACTAGGAGGACGAGAGAATCGAACCCCTGCATTGTTGCTCCCAAAACTGTAACCTGTGTCGTAGCCACCACTCCACCGGCTTACCAACACCCAAATCCACCAAGATGTGGTGGAGGTCGACAGCTTTGCAAGACATGCAAGGCATGCAACCAAATTTCTTTGGTCACCACACAGCCTGAGAAGAGGTGAATACCCGTCTCGGGTTCTTGACAACATAAGGCACAACCATCATCGTCTTGCAGACCATGTCGTTTACACCTATCCGCGGTCCATAACCTGTTGTGCAAAGCAAACCAGAGAAATAGCTTCACTTCGGTGGCGCTCTCGTGTGCCAGAGCTCCTTGGCACCCAGCAGCTCGGTTGAGCCCACGAAGAAGGCTCGATAGGTGGAAGACATGGAGTAGCTTCCATCCGGCGACCATTTCCAAATGAAACGATCTGACCGCAAGGGATCTAGGGCGATCTCCCAAACCAATAGCCATGTCTTGATGTACTGACACAGCACTTGGGTTGTCGTAGGACCAACAATATCTCTAACCCATTGCCAGTTGTGCAGAGCATTCCAAACCGACCGCCCGTGCCCAGCTCTCGAGATAGTGTTGTAGAGGAGCGGGACGAAGGAGCGCAAAGTTTCTCCTGCTGTACTTGTAGCTGCATGTTGTTGGCTTCTACTGACAGTACCAGTCTATTTACTTTGCTAGAGTATATTCTCCGTTTAATCCAATGATTGCTAACTGTCTAGATTTCAACTTGAAATTTGGCTTCTAGTGTTTATTTAACCATGCAGATGAGTTATTATAATTTCATTGTATTGACCATGCAGACGAAGACTCGGAATCTCACTAAAGGGAGACCATGCAGATCAAGACTCAGATGACTGAAGGGAGTCTTGCGAAGAGTTGAGACATCTTTGGTGCCTGTGTTCCATCTGTCCATTAGGTTGGTATAGTCATTAGATTATATCTTTAGATGATGTTATCATGCCTGTTACTGTCTTGCCGATGGAACCTTGAAACAAGAGTCAGTAACATTGATGGCTAAACAAAGTGATACGGTTTTTGCTGGGCTCGAAAAATATTGTAGAAATGCAAATAAAGTATGTCCAGTTCCTTGTTTTTTTTTGACAAAAAAGAAAGCCATGTTTTTAGTCTGACGCACTTTTATTACCAATCATATAATTTGGAGATACACTCACAAATAATAAGGAACAAAGCCATGTCTCATATACTACAAATAAGTTTTGAATTGCTTAAGTAGATCTCGGAGTTCTTCAGGGATAATGTTTGCACATTCATTTTCATTACTCTGCAACATGTCCATCAGAAATTCCATCCTTAGTGAATGTGAACTCTGTAAATGACAAATAGTAGTATGTTAATTTATTAATTTCCTATGTATTGTACAAAATATACATACATAGAGAAGTTATATTATATATGCTCACAGGGTTGACGAACAATCTTTTCCCGTCCCAATTCTTTAGATAACTGTAGACAAGGAAGCCTGACCCTTTCTTGTTGAAGAGCAAGTGTTTATTTGTTGTATCTAAATAAAATGACTTTTTTCATAAGAAAGATGAAACATATTATAAGTTATTACCAGCTATAATTTCTTGGAAGCCATGTTGGGAATTCAGGATGCCAGTCAGAAATATAAGCGTTCCATGCAGGATTCGCCAATTTCATAGCGTGATTGAAATGATAGGCAATATTATGTAATGTAGTTAGATATGGTTTGCATCGATCATTACCTGTGTACTTTAGATTTGGACAAAGTGGATCCATAATGTACACAATTTTCTTTCTCATATCTATAATGAATAAAATATAGAGTCTATCTCGATGATATGGCAATAGAACCTGTAAATGAGCACCAACATAAGTGCAAAACAAAAATATAAATTTTTAAAAGAGTTTACATAACATATATCTTACAATGTTGCAGTCTTTAATATAGAAGCACACATCCCAGCATTCAAACAACTTTGCTAGCTCTTTGTAGTTTATCTCGTCGCAACACCGTGGATCTCGTCCAATCTGAGCTTTTAAGCATTCAAACAACTTTGCTAGCTCGTTGCTAACCTTTTAAGCATGTGCTTTCATCCCTCAGATCCTCACTTCATCTCCACACTGAGAAAAGTAAGCATGTGTTATCAGCAAAGAGAAATATTTTGAAAACATATTCTTGTAGCCCAAACTGAGAAGAGTAAAGAACCTTGTAATATTATGGTCACTCTCTTACAAATTAGAATCTTGCAACCAACTGTTAGCACGCTGCATGGATTTTTTTTTGAAAAAATCAGAGTGAGTGACAAAATGAAGCTGGAGATACCTGCAGATATCCCTGGACCTCATGTAACATGACTTACCACTGATCACCAATTCAATACATCTTTATATACGATATTTTTGGTGCTCTTCCCTGTAGAATCGAGTTCCTTGTTTGGTTTTGACAAAATTCTAGTTGTTTGCCTTGAAACTCCTCTTGACAAAGCGACATAAAGTTGTCCATGTGAGAACACATGTTCTGGAAGGTAGATGCCAACATTTGGGATGGTCTGACCCTGCGCTTTGTTTATGGTCATGGCAAAACTTAGGCGAATCGGGAACTGTTTCCTTTTCATCTTGAAAGGCAGTGAAATGTCATCAGACGGAGACATTGGAATCCTAGGTAGGAACACCCTTTTGCCTGCATGCTGCCCACCAACAATTTCAGCATCAACTGCATTGTCCTGGAAGGCTCTAACCATTAACCTCGTGCCATTACACAATCCATTGTTTGGATCAAGGTTGCGGAGAAGGATCATAGGGCAGTTGAGTTTTATTTTGAGCACATGCGGTGGGAGACCATTTGGAGTGATGGAGTTTAGGAAGTCAATTGGGTAGTTGTTTCTTGAATCATCATCGACAGAGTCAAAACTGTGGTAAACTTTTTCCTCACCTGGAAACCTATCAATCATCTTTTCATTCAGCTGATCCACATGTTCATTTTTGGTAGAAAGGATGGCACGTGTGCTCATGTAAGATGTTGATTTTGCATTATCCTCAAGTGATGGGAACACATGTTGGATTAGCTTGTCTACACAATCATTTGTATCTGTATAACCAATCACAATATCTTCTGGCAAGTGGACATAGTCATCGGTAATTGTCTCTTCAGTTCCATTCCCAATTCGAAGGAGATAATCTGAGAACCATGGGTCAGATTGAGCCCTCATGTTACATGTCAATCGTATCTTTCGACTATCCCACGGATAAGATCTTTGCAACGTAGCATCTGTCACCTGTGCCCTGGTCCCACGTGTTACCACTGGAAGAACCTGTCTAAAATCTCCACCAAATACCATGACCTTTCCCCCAAAGGGCAATTCACAATTCATAATATCTTGCAATGACCTATCAAGACACTCAACCGCTAGACGATTCGTCATAGCAACCTCATCCCAGATTAGCAAAGATGCCCTACGGAGTAACTCTGCAGTCCCACCTTGCTTTGTGAAGCTGCACATGCTATTGCTCGCAAGCTTTATAGGGATTTTGAACCTTGAGTGTGATGTGCGACCTCCAGGAAGTATCGACGCTGCTATACCAGAGGTTGCGGTTGCAATGGCTATCAGTCCCTCAGAGCGCACTCTAGCAAGAAGTGCCTTGTATAGGAACGTCTTTCCTGTTCCTCCAGGACCATCAACAAAGAACACTTTGCTTTTCTTATTCAGTACATGATCCATAATCTCATCAAATCCAGCACGCTGTTCCTTGTTAAGACACCCTTTTATATCCAAATGTTCCTGGTCGACCCCCACTGAAAGTTCTTCTCTGACCTCTCTCATTATGTCCTTTGAAAATTCACCTATTTCACAAAGAAAATTTGATGTCAGCATACTATTATTTGTTCAAAGATCAGCAGGCAACGTTGTGACAAAAAAAATACCTGAATCATTCAGCTCTGGAAGGTCATAATCTTTCATATCTTTTCCCATGGAGTGTAGTAAATCCCTAATATCTGTAAGCACCATCTGTTCTACTATTTTTGGGTTACAGTGGTTTCTAATATAATCCTCAGACATTGATTCTTTATGTTTATCCCGCAGCTCACGAATCTTGGTGGCCTCATAATGAACCAGAATAGTAGCAAATAACCTTCTCAGAGCATATGGCATTTGGAAAGTGGCTGACTCACACAAACAATCATCAAGTGTCTTATCTGTCTCTACCAGCCCCCTCCTCTCACATGATTCTCTAAAAGTAGGGCATATGATGCCTGCCACAGTTTTCAAATCCTCAAATGAGGTTGGCCCTCTAACATGATTTAGAAGCACTCTCAAAAAATACCTCTCGCCTTCAGCAGGGTGAGCATACACTATCCGGCCAATCTGTCCTCTTTGCTTTCTTCTTTTCCAGACCTTTTTGCCGCTGATCCATCGGTAGTATTCTGGGATCTCTTTATACAATAATTTCCTTGCAAAACCGTCTACACGGCTAAGCTCGAAAAATAGTGTTAGTGTAGTCATAGAAGAAGCAGGATTGTTCATGATGTCTTCTAAATTTTTATTCTCATCAATAATAACAGACTGCATGTTAGGCAGATGACATTGGAGCTGCAAAACAGAGGGGTAGACCCCAAAAAGGTGGAAACCAAAAATCCTATATACAGCTTCCGGCGGTGAGATGTATCTAGCATCCCTATATTGACGAATCTCATTTATTACCCCAGCTTCACCTTTAGCATCAACGACCGAGAATGATGCACAATCATGGCCTTTGTACACATATTTAAATAAATATTTACAGGCTTTGATGCTTGAACATGCTTCAACATTTATGTGACAATTATATCTCATAAGAAGACCAGGATTGTATGGGACAACCCACCGGTTGTACAACTCGGCACCTCTTATCTTGACACGTTGTCCATCATCTTTTCTCCTATACAAAGGATATGAATCTTTGCCTTGTTGTGTTGCTGGGTTGAATTGCCGAGGATAGCGAAATCGACACTCTCCATCAATCATACACGGACACTTCCTATTCAAGACACGACATGGTCCATGTAGCATATGCTTAATGACGAGATTATGCAACACAGGGTACTTGTCCTTGTTGGGAATCTCTGCTGAGATATATTTATCATATGCATCTGGGCTTGTTAACTTACACCCTTTTTTCATAATTAACAGTATGTGCTCATGTGGTAGGCCCCTCTTCTGAAACTCAGTCACATGCACATATGCTGCAACTTCACCAAAATACTTCTTTTTTATCAATAAATCTTTGATGGAGCGTAATTTGGCTCGGTACACTCTTGACACCAAATCTGGCCGGTCCTGTGGTGTCTGACCAGGTTGAAGATTGCTTGTGACCTCCTCCCAATATGGGTTGCAAGTCACTGTAATGAAGTAATCTGGTTTACCGAAACGCTGGACAATAGCCATTGCATTAAGAAATCTCTGCTGCATATCACGGTCTCCACCCGGAAAAGAACGGGGCAGCACAATTCTCTTACCAACCTTTGAAGCTCTAGTCTCTCCAGCAGAGAGTACATCACTCAAGCCCTATGGCACAAATAAGAAAATACTTGCTTAATTAGTCAAATAGGTATTATCCAGGTGCATTGAAATCTACGAGAGATTAAATTTTATTTTACTCACTTGGTACAGTTCAGCCCTTATGAGTTTCTGGTTTTCAGGGTTAGAATACCAGTCAAGCCTCATCGATTCAATCTTTATATACTTGTCGACGGCCCATTGTTGGAAAAGCCTCCCTCCAAATAACAAGATATTAAAAAGACCCTTTCTAACTTGCATCATAAAGCAATAGTATTCTCTTGCTGTAACAAATCGTGTAGATTGAACTGTTTCTACAATCCTACTTATGTGATCACCTTGTTGTATGTCGTTGTCTGATTCACCATCCTCTACATTAAAATGTGAAGACATTATCATCAGCATCATCTAAATAGGATTGTATATGCACCCATACTTAAATGAGTTTGTGTTGGTATACCTTTAGGTTCTGGTACTGAATGCTTATCATTGTTAGGAACTATCAATGATATGCTAATGGTTCCATCCAGTCTCTCCTCTAGGATTAAAAATAGGATATGCTAATGGATCATAACAACCATGATATGCTTTGATATAGCGCATCTTTTCTCCTTTGGGGTATACTATAACACTCCTATCAAAACATTTTTGTGGATCATTTCCATGTGTCCAGATAGCAGCAACTTGTGAGGCAGTAGGAGCGTTATACCTTAATAAATATTTTACATGAATTAAAAAAACAAAAAAATTGTTGGGCATTAAACAAATCAGTGATTAATTTTGATGAGGTTGTACCTTCGCTGGTCAGGTGTCACATTAGTGTTGAGCCCAATTGCATAGTCATCAATATTTGGAATAGAGCCAACTCTATTAAAAGTCTGTACATAAGGGTTATCTGCTTGAAGTATCCTCAGCACCTTTCTAATGAGGTTTATATCAAGATCAGGAGACCTCTTCACTCTATGTGACAATGTTTCATCTTCTTGAGTATCATAAAAGTAGAGTTGCAAGTGACGTGGCCCTTTTGATCCTGGGACTAAATGGTCCAAATGATGATACATCGCACCATGTACACGGAATGTATATATGCCAATGTCGGCTGTGGTACTGTATCTTCGATCCAGTGTAACTCCAAGACTTGTAAAGGAGAAGTGTGAGTTGAAGTACCGTATATGCTTTCTAAAATATTTTGCATCAGCATCAACTTGGCTTGTAAACAACCTCTTCAACTCATCCGGTACACCATGAATATGCAATTTTATGACAACAGAACCCAAGTGGCTCACCTTCAAATCTCATCGCTCCACAATACCGGCAGTCAGGTACCTTTCTCAAAACATGGTGACTTTCTAGCAATATATATATATATATATAAATGTGAACATGGCAATCACTGTATATGTTTACAAAATGGTAATAATAAAGAGTTACCTTCACCATGCATCTGTATGGACTCAACATCTCCGAGAGTATCTCCGTCTAGGTCACGTAGATGATCTGTTGCATGACAATTTATTAAATCACAAGTTGTTAGGATGCTATTAACTATTTTTTATTATATAGTATAAAAAGGCCACAGATGTGTAGAACTCACCTTCATCATCAGAATCATGGTCTCCTGGCTCGAATAAATCACTATCAAACTCGACGTCATTGTTAGATACAACATTATTTTCCTGGGCAAGAGCAGGTCAGGATTGTTGTTTGTTTTCTGCTGCTTTTGCCTTCTTATATTCCCTCCTCTCCTGCAACAATTTCTCCTTGCTTGGCGCATCCATATTCAGGTACCAGTTTCGTTTTGCCAGCTGTCTAGCAGTGCTCGAATAGCCACCTGGTGAGCAATATATATTAGATTCAATATGTTCCCTTATAAATTCATATATACATTCTATTAGGTAGATTTGAATTTACCTGAATTTATTATGACGCCGTTTGAACTTTCAGTCTGGCATGGCCTCAATGGCGGCTGTTTTTGTTTGATATAGTCATCGTTCCTATGTAGCCAGCCAGTGACTGGACTCATTTGGATCATCATTTTCTTTACCATGATGTTTTGATCCTTGGTAGATGGCTGAAACATCACTCTCCTCTGGTGATTGTCTTCCTACCACGTCTGTCATGTGAACATTTGTGCACCCGGAAACTGTCTGTACATGATTTGCTGCTAAAAATCAAGACAGTTACTCCTTTTGATGCATAATAAACATAGAATTGATACGTAATAAACATAGAATTGTGAAGGAATACCATGTCCAGACGTCGTTACCCCTACCAAAGATTTTTTCTTTGCACGGTATTCACGTTGCTTTCTATTTCGCTCCTCTCTTTGTTCAATACTTTCTTCAGCCCTTTTCCGTGCTCGGTACTCCCGCTGTTTCTTATTCCTCTCTTCCCTCTTTCTCAATTCATTATCTGCATCTGGACCGATGATGTTTGATATGTTGCTAAATGCAGTGCGGGTTTCTCGTCTCTCCTCCATGGTAGATCACATAAATTGCAGTTAATTTCCCTACGATGACGCCCATGTCGGCAAAAGGGAGTTCATTAGTATTACTCACCATGGCCATGCCGGCAAGATGTGAGGCCTTGTTTTAAATTTCAAAATAGACCCTATCAATTTATTATATATAGACGCTAAAATGTTTTTGATTGAAAAATGTCTCATATAGCAAACATCTAAATGAGATAATTCTAGCGCTGAAGTTATACACAAAGTGGACAAAGTTTAGCATTTAGTAATCAGAAGAAAATCAAAAGAAAACTATATAAGACAAATTCCAAGCATTCAGTTTTCAAATCAATATAAGCGTCGGATGCATTTTGTGGACAGAGCTGTGGCCCGACCCTGTTACTCACCTGGCTTTTTGCGCCCTTGTTGCTGTGGCTTGGCCACACGGCCGCGCGGCGCGTGACACAGCGACGTCCGTTCAGCCGCTCTGCGTGCAACCCACTGACGGCCGCTCGTCCGTTAGCCGTCGTTGATGGTCCGCACGCCCCTGCCGTACAGCCACAGGATGCTGAGCCTAGGTCTGCGCGCGCCGGATGGAGACCTTGGCCGTGGGCAGCGTCGACGGCTGGAGTGTTTGCCCGGCGCAGAGCCTAGGTCTGCGCGCGCCGGATGGAGACCTTGGCCGTGGGCGGCGCCGGCGGCTGGAGCGTTTGCCCGGCGCAGTCGCCCGACGGCTGTAGCCCCTTTGGTCGGCGCGGTTTGCGGGCGCCGTCGAGCCGCCGTCGTCTGGAGGCCTCTGCACCGTGAACCCGAGCCGAGGATGGGTGTGTGCAAGGCGGCGTCCGTGGAAGGAGTAATTAACGGAGCCCCCCGCCTGGCGATCGCGAAAGAGACTTCGTCCCCGACCTCGTTCTAGGCCGCCGCCGCCGCCCTAGACCAGCCACGCCGGTGACCGCTCGGTCCCGGTGACCACGCCCTGTCGCCAACACGCAGTTGGTGCCAGCCCCCGCAGATCGTCGGTTAACCATTCTTGGCGCCGCCGACCATAGATTACCCTTAGGGTTGTGCCGCTTAGGGCCCCTAGGTCGGGTTCCCATTGCGATTGCGTCAGGTGCGCAGGTCGCCTTGTTTTTCTGTGTCTCCAGGCGATCTCGTATGGCGTCGACAGGAGACGGCGGATCGGGGGACGGGAGTAAAACCCCAAAGCCCAATGTAACGGAGTTGTTCCGCAATCTCAAACTCACTGAGGATGAAGTTGCCATCCTGGAGTTCAGTGATGATGAGGATTCAGACACCATGGCACCAACCGAA